>SAMEA3663283__coassemble_851_pt1 | contig 36569 bp, 29 predicted proteins | sample SAMEA3663283__metabat2_low_PE_027 | metagenome-assembled genome bin SAMEA3663283 (sample SAMEA3663283) | pig gut metagenome | biome: pig gut; feature: pig-associated habitat; material: faeces | place: China | collected 2013 | reverse complement strand
CAACGCGAGTGTATTTCTTGCCGTCAGTGCTGCGGTATACCCAATATTTCGTTGCGCCCGAGACAGCCTTCCAGCTCAGCTTTGCCTTGCCGCCGGAACGGCTGATGGTCACAGTCGGTGCTGCAGGTCTGCACTTGATGCTCTCGACATTGCTGAACTCGGATTCGGCGCCGGCGTTCACCGCCTTGACCTTGTAGTAATACTTTGTGCCTATCTTGGCCTTGGTGTTTGTAATGCTCGTGCCCGTGGTAGTAGCAAGCAGGTCGTACTTCTTGCCATCGGTGCTGCGGTAAACCTTATACTTCACCGCACCTTCGACCTTGCTCCAAGAAATCTTAGGCTTGCCCGCCGATGTCGTGATCTTGATCACGGGAGCGGCAACATAGTTTGGATCCTTTTCGCCGCAGCGGGTGCAGACACCCTTCTTGTAATTGTGGCCGAGTGCGTCGATGTGATCATTGACATAGCTGTCGCCGCAGGCGCAGGTATAGGTCGTGTAGCCGCCCTCCGTGCAGGTGGGCGCGGTCACGACAGCAGTGTAGCTGTGGGTATGAGGCGGGACATAGTCGCAGTGGACGGTCGCGCCATCCACGCCGCTGGTAAATTCATTTTGGCTCAATATGCTGTCCCACTGCTCCTGAGTGCCGGTGAAGTACACATCCGTAAGTGCGCAGTCATAGAAGGTGATCTGGCCTATACTCTCAACGCTTGCAGGGATGACGACGCTTCTTATGTATTTGCTGCACCTGAACGAACGGTTTTCGACCGTCTTCGTGCCGTCGGGGATCACATACTGCTCGGCAGTGTTTCCTCTGGGGTAGCTTATGAGCGTCGATCTGTCCTTGGAAAACAGTACTCCGTCAACCGAGCAATAATTTGCGTTATCCTCTGCGACATTGATCTCTGTGAGGCTCCAGCAGATGTCTATGCCGGACAAGTCGATCGTTTCGACGCTTGCAGGGAGCGAAAGCTTTTGCAGCTTTTGGCACTCGTAGAATGCGAACGTGGCGATGGTTTTCACGCCGTCGGGAATTGCATACTCGGTGTCCGCCTTGTTCCGGGGATACAGCTTCAAGGTCGTCTTGTCCTTACTGAACAGCACGCCGTCGACTGAGCTGTACACTGCATTTTTCTCCGCAACATCGAACCTTTCGAGACTTGTGCAGCCATCAAAGGTCAAAAAGCCGATCGTTTCAACGCTTGCGGGTATCGAAATGCTCTTCAGGTTCGTAAACCGAACAAATGCACAGTCTCCGATGGAGGTGACACCGTCTTCGATCACGACGCTTTCGATGCGATCCCTGAAGCTGTTCCATTGCGTCATCATGTACTCAAAGTCGTCCATGCTGCCCTCGCCGGAGATGGTGAGCGTGCTGCCGTCGAGCGTCCATGTTACATTCTCGCCGCAGGTGCCGTTGGGCAGGATGTCTTTGTCGGTGCAGTGAACGGTCACGCCGCCGAGGCAGTAATGGATCAGGTCATCGCCTACTATTGCTTTCCATTCCTCGGCCGTGCCGTCGTAGTAGATATCCGAGAACACGCAGTCGCTGTACTGAAATTGCAGTGCGCCATATGCGATATTCGTAACGCTGGCGGGTATCGTGACGCTTTGCAGGCTTCTGTTATTGAGGAACGCATCCGGGCTGAGGATCATTACGCCGTCGGGCACATCGTAGTGGGAGGCAGTCTTGCCCATGGGGTAGGATATGAGCGTGGTTTTGTCCTTATTAAACAGAACGCCGTCAATTGAGCAGTAGCCCTCGTTGTTTTCGTCAACATTTATTGCGCTGAGCTTTGCACATTCCCAGAACGCGCCGATCTCAATAGCCTCGACGCTGTCAGGGACGGTGACGCTGCTGAGGTATACGCAGTCACTAAATGCATTCATGGGCAAAGTTGTCACGCCGTTTGGGATGGCGTATTCCTCAGCCTGTCTGCCTGCGGGGTAGATCACGAGCGTAGTCATGCCCTTATCGAACACCACACCGCCGACCGAGCAATAATCGGGGTTGGTGTCCTCGATATTTATCTCGGTAAGGCCCGTGCAGCCTTCAAAAATATTGCCGGTAAAGTAGACCGCGCCGGGGATGAAAACGCTGCTCAGCTTCGGGCAGCGAGCGAATGTGCCCTCGTCTATGATTGCATTGGCCTTAGGCAGGGTGATGCTCTCAAGAGCGGCGCAATTGGCAAACGAGCTGTTGCCGATAGTCTGAACGCTGTTGGGGAATACCACGCTCTTAATGCTCGAGCAGCCCTGGAACGCACCGTCGCCGATGGTCTGAATGCCGTCGGGCAGCGTAATGCTTTCAAGCTTTGAGCAATGCGCGAACGCCCAGTCGCCGATTATAGTAAGGCTCTCGGGAAGCGAGACGCTCTCAAGTGCGGCGCAATAACTAAATGCATCACTGCATATGCCGGTAACACCGTTTTCGATTACGACAGCTTTTATCTCATCGGCAAACTTTGCCCACGGAATGTCGTCCGCCCAGTCGAATTCATACATTGCACCCGTGCCGGAGACGGTTACCTTGCCGTTTTCGAACTTCCATGTGAGCTCATCGCCGCAGCTGCCGTGGGGCACAACATCACCGTCGGTGCAGTGGATGGTAGCCGCCGTCAGCGGTTCATTGTCGTCTCCGATGCTGATCTTATCCCACTGCGCCTTCGTGCCGGAATAGTCTACATATGACAGCGAATCGCAGGCATTGAAGGCATTGCTCTCCACGGAGGTCATGCTCTCGGGAACATCGACCCTCACAAGATCAGAGCAGGACGCAAACGCAGACACGCGTATCGTCGTCACTCCTTCAGGAATGGAGATATTGTTCAGCGAAGTGCAGCCATTAAACGCGCTCATGCCGATGCTCGTTATGCCGGTGGGGAGCGTGATCGTCCTGAGGTTCGAGCAGTTTTGGAAGGCGCAGTCGCCTATGCTCTCAACGCTGTCGGGGATGTCGATGCTCTGAAGCTGGCTGCAGTCGGCAAAGGCAGAATCACTTATAGTCAGCAGCCCCTCCTCGAGAAGGACGTTCTCCAGGCTGCCGCAGTCCTTAAACGCGCACAGGCCGACGCTCTTTACGCTGCTGGACACCGCGGCGAGGTTAACATACGGCAGATCCATAAACACATTGTCGCCAATGCTCGTAACGCCGCTTAACACCTCAATGGAGATGATCTCGTCAGCCTTATTGTACCACGGGGCGTCGCCCCAGCTGTAGTTGTCCATAGCTCCCGTGCCGGAGATGGTCAGGACGCCGTCAACAAGTGCCCATGTGACATTCTCGCCGCATGCGCCTGTGTAGCTGTCTCCATCGTCGGAGCAATGGATAGCTGCGCTTGTAAGCGGTATATTGCCGTCGCCGATGGCGACATCTTCCCACTGGGCTCTCGTGCCGGAATAATAAACATCCGACAGAGAATCGCACACATTGAATGCGCAATCCTCCACTGTGGTCGTGCTCTCTGGAATTTCGACAGTCCTTAAATTGGAGCAGGACGCAAAGGTGGAATTGCGTATCGTCGCCACTCCGTCGGGAATAGAGACAGAATTCAAATCAAAGCAGTTAAAGAATGCATAGCTGCCGATATCCGTTGCCGCAGGCATATCGATGCTGTACAGTCTATTGCACTCGGCAAAGGCATAATCGCCTATGCTCTCTACGCTATAGGCCAAAGCAGCGGATTCGACATACCTCAGCCCCCGGAATGCGTGATCGCCGACTCTCATCACGCCGTCGCCGACCTCGATCGATGTTATCGCATCAGCCATGTCGTGCCACGGGGCGGTCTCGCCCCAGCTGTAGTTGTCCATAGCTCCCGTGCCGGAGATGGTCAGGACGCCGTCAACAAGTGCCCATGTGACACCATCGCCGCATGTGCCGCTTGTGGTCTGCGCTTCATCGGCCATCGCGCTCATCGGCAGCAGCGAGAAGACAAAGCAGCATGCAAGCAGCAGGCTCAACAGTCTCTTGTTCATAGTTCCCTCCTATATCCTCTTTTGCTGCACTTATCAGCGTGCAGACTTTCACACCATTATCATATCAAATTGGCTATCAAATTCCAGCTTTTCCGCAAAAAAACATCAACAAAAAACAGCGCACGATTTTAGACATTTCTGCCAAAAAGTGCACTGTTTTTAATTATATCGGCATCAATCCCACAGGTTTGCGGGGTAAATACCCTGAGCCTTCATGTCCATTATCGCCTGACGGACCGAGTCGAGGTCCTCGCGGTAGGTCATGCCGTACCATGTTTCGTTGCAGTCGAGCACCTGCACGGTTGCCTTGCCCTCTGCCAGCTGTTCGTTTGCAACGAAGGGCAGGAAATACTCGCATTTGAGGGGATTGCGCTCAAGGTTTTCGTCCAAAAACTTGGGGAAGCGTGCCGCCAGCTCATCGAGCATCTGTGTGGAAAAGCCCCAGAAGTTCATGGACACGGTGCTCTCGCCGGAGACATCTACAAAGCTCACGCCGTCCTCGGTGTAGGCGGCGTTCTCGCCGCGCTTTTCGATGTGCGTGCGCTCGGTTATGCCGACAAGACGGCCGTTTTCGACCTCGCAGATGCCCCTTGCGACATGACCGTTTTCGGTCACGGTGTTGCGGAGCTTATAGCCCACCATGGCGTACTCGGACAGGTCTCTGTCCTGCTTAAGAAAGTCGTATATTGCCTGATATGCGCCCTTGCCATAGAAATCGTCGGCATTTATGACTGCAAACGGTCCGTTGACGATGCCGCGGCAGCACATAACGGCGTGACCCGTGCCCCACGGCTTTTCGCGGCCTGCGGGAACAGCATAGCCCTCCGGGAGCTTATCCAGCTGCTGGAACACATATTTTACATCAAAATACTTCTCCATGCGGCTGCCCACGGCGGCCTTGAAGCTGTCCTCTATTTCGTGCTTGATGATAAAGGCGATCTTCTTAAAGCCCGCTCGGCGGGCGTCGAACAGCGAAAAGTCGATTATCGCATGACCGGCCTCGTCCACGGAGGTTATCTGCTTTAGTCCTCCGAAGCGGCTGCCCATACCGGCAGCCATAATTACCAGCGTCGGATCCTGCATGGCTCAGCCCTGCTTGCCGAGGTCGAGCTCGTTTATGCCCATGCCGACGGAGATGGCTCTGACGGCCTCGAAGGTCTTTTCCTGTGCAACTGCTATACCGGCCTCCATGGCCTCCTCGGTAAGCTCGGTCACCTCGTCGGGCAGCTTAACTATCGTCTCGGTGGTGATGTCGAACACAAAAAATGTGTCGTCCTGATCGTGGATCTTGATGTTCAGATAGATAACGGCATAGCCGCTCCACTCCTCGGGCACCTTGGCCGAGGCCTTGCCCTCCTGCGAGAGTGCAAGCTCTGCACCGATGGAGGTGTCAAGCTTGCTTACCAAATTAACGGTTTTAAAATCGATAAACTCTACATTCATTTTCTATACCTCAAAAATTTATTTTGTTCTGTCCGAAAGGCTCAGTATCTGAACCGGGTGTTCACTCACATAAAATTTTCATATATTCTAACTCATTTCCGCGATTTTCGCAATAAGAAAACTGCTGTACTGTTCGGTACAGCAGTTTTGCACTAAATTTTAGACCTTTTCGGTTTTTCTTATGGCCGCCGGAATGAAGACAAGCGCTGCCGAGCAGAGCGTTATCATTGCCGCCATCTGCAAGGGATGTGCGGCAAAGCGGCGGGTGATGCCGTAGATGAGCGCTGCAAGTGCGACGACAAAAATGACGATTGCGAGCACCTTTGCGCCCCCGCCCCTGAATACGAGAACGGCTGCGATGATGCCAAGCAGAGCAGCTACCATCGAAGCGCCCATGTAAACGGCGCGGGTGACAAGATCCTCGGTTGTCTCAGCGGTCGACTCCTCGACGACGAGGTAGCCCGCGTCAAGCGCGTCCATGTTGTCGTTTTTGACCTTGGCTGCGATCTTCTCGTTCTGCATCAGAGTCTCATAGCCTGCGTCTATCTGCGCCTGACCGGCTTCGAACTCGTCGAGCTTTGCCTTGCCGTCTGCAAGCTGCTTCTGCGCATCGGCAAGCTGCTTTTCCGCATTGACAAGCTTTGTCTTGCCGGCATCAAGCTCATTTGCCGCGGCGGCGAGCTTCTTTTCACCGGCTGCTATCGTGGGCGCATTTTTCGCAAGCTCTGCCTTGCCGGCATCAAGCTGCTTTTTTGCCTCGTCAAGCTTGGCCTTTGCGCTTTGCAGCTGCTTTTTTGCATCGGCAAGCCGGGTGTCGACTTCCTTTTCGACCTCGGCTCGGATACCGGTCTCGACGGCCTTGGTGACTTCGCTCGTTATGTACGCCATGGTGGTTTCGTCGGCCTTGATGGCCGCCGTGACCTTCTCGAGCGTCGCCGCCTCGACGGCTGCCTGAGCCTTTTCGGTCACTGCCGCAAGCTCTGCCTCGCTTGCGTCGGGGTTAGCCTGCTTGTAGGCCAGAAGCTGCTGATTTACCGCATCCTCCATCTGCTTTTGGATATCGGGCGTGAGCATCTGCTTTTTAGCGGCAGCAGTCACCTGAGCCTCGACATTCTGCGCGACGAGTGCCTTGACGGCCTTCTGATTTTCCTTCATATACTGCTCGGTGGCAGCGGTGACGATAGCGTCCTTATTTTTGACGGAGTAGTTATACTCGGCAAGCTTTTCGTTATACTGCTGCATACCGGTATCATACTGCTTCTGTCCGTAGGCAAGCTTCTTTTCACCGGCGGCATAGTCGGCCTTGCCCTTAGCGAGCGTTGCCTTGCCGTCGTTATATTCCTTGAGGCCGTTTTGCAGATCCTGCTGACCCTTGGCGTAATCGGCCTTGCCCTGCTCGTAGGCAGCCGTACCTTCGGCGTAGGTGGTCTTGCCCTCCTCATATGCAGCTCGGTTTTCCTCAAGCTTTTCCTTACCGGCCTTGAGCGTGTCGAGCTTTTCGAGCGTTGCGGCCTTTTCCTTTTCGCCGTCGGACTTTTCCTTCATGATATCCCTTATCCCGAAGGCGCCGGCAACGAGCATGAACAGGCAGGCGATGGCCATAATGGCGCTGATGAGCTTACGTAGCATTGTACTTACCTCCTTGTGTTTGCACATTTTACAAGTCCAAGTATAGGATAAATTCAGATAATTGACAATAACATTTCGTTAATTATCTGTCGCTCGCCCGCTTTTTGTCGATATCTAACAAAAACAATCGGCGCTTTTTGTTAAAAGCACCGATTGTCTATCACTGATCCAGTAATGTGATTTTTCTGCCGCTGGAGGCTATGAGCCCTTCTGCGCGCATGAGTCTGAGCTCTCGCATGAGGCTCGTTCGGTCGACGCACAGATAGTTTGCAAGCTGCGAGAGCGAAAGCTCCGTTTCAAAGCTGCGGCTGCCCGTTTTCTCCTCAAGATACTCAAAATAGCTCATGAGCTTCTGCCGTACGGTCTTTTTGCTTATCATGTTTATTCTCAGTGCGAGCATCTGCGCCTTTTTGGCGGTGAGCTTAAAAAGATTACTGTTTATCTTCGTATGGTGCTCGCAGGCGTTTGCGCACCGGCCGTAAATGGAGCTCATTTTGATGAACATGACCGCGCAGTCGCTGTCAGCCTCGGCGACATAACCCAGGCCGCTGTAAGGCAGGGTGAACACCTCGCCGAAAATGTCGTTCGGCACATAGTTTTCAAGCAGCGTATACTCGCCATCGACATCAACGCAGTATAAATGTGCCTTGCCGGAAAGCAGCACGCACAGGTATTTTATCTCCGGCTCGTAGACCAGTATCGTCTCGCCTTTGCGGAACGAGCGCACCTCGGGATTAAAGCAGCTCATCATCGCATCGATGCTCTGGCAGCTAATATCCTTGAACAGCTCAACATTTTGAAGTTCCATCATATCGCCTCCCTGAGGGTGATTATAACACATATGTGTTGCAAATACTACATATAAATTAAAAAAAGCTTCGAAAACCCGAAGCTTTTTTGGTGTTAGAATATCAAAATACAGGCGGTAAAAATTACGCCGAGGGCAAGCATTATTGCAAGTCCCGTCTTTGTCGGCTTCTTGACCTGGATGGGCACGATGAAGCATGCACCGTTTACTAAAAGCAGCAGCGTATACGCAAGCGGGAAATTTACGCCCAAAAGCTTCTCAAAGCAGAAAAGCAGCGGCACGGTCAGCGCCGAGGTCGTAATGGGAACACCGAGATAATGCTTGCGCTTTTCGGTCGTCTGCTGCTGACGGGTCTCCTCGGTGACATTATAATACGCAAGTCTTATAAGTCCCGCAAGGGCGAAAGCCGCCATGACGGCCACCTGCCACCAAGCGGTGGCTCCGATATTATAGCCGATGGCAACGGGCAGCACGCCGAAACAGACCACATCGCTGAGCGAGTCGAGCTGGATGCCGTAGCGGCGCTCCTCGTCAGTGCGGTCCTTCTTTGTGCGGGCGACGATGCCGTCAAACATATCGCAGAAGCCGGAAAACATGAGGCAAATGACAGCAGCGGTGATATTGCCGCCGCAGGCAAAGCCGATACCCACGACCGACGAAAGCATCCCGATATAGGTCAGCCAGACGGTGTAGTTATAAAAGCCTATCACAGAAAAAACATCTCCAATTCATGTGGTGCACTGATTATAACACAACCTTAACACATAATACAAGCTATTTCGACACACATTTATCAAACTGATGCTCTATGCAAACGGAAAAATGGGTGATATAATCGGAGTGGAGATAATTGTATCAAAGGAGAGAATGATATGATAAAGACCGACATCAAATATTCGCAGTACCTGCAAATTCTCAGGGAGGAGCTTATCCCCGCCATGGGCTGCACAGAGCCTATCGCAATGGCCTACGCCGCGGCAAAGGCCCGCGCCGTGCTCGGCAAAATGCCTGAGAAGATCGATATAGTCATAAGCGGCAACATTATAAAAAACGTCAAAAGCGTCATCGTACCGAACACGGGTGGCCTGAAGGGCATCACCGCCGCTATCGCTGCGGGCGTCGCGGTCGGCAACGCGGACAAGCAGCTTGAGGTGCTGGCCGATGTAAAGCAGGAGGACATCCCTAGGATAGCCGAGTTCATGGACTCATGCCAAATGACCGTCATGAAGTCGCAAAGCGACAAGCTGTTGGATATAGACCTGCACATGTACGCAGGCTCGGACAGTGTGCGCCTGCGCATAACGGATCTGCACACAAATATTGTGCTCATCGAGAAAAACGGTAATGTGCTGTTTGAAGCAAGCAGTGCCGCCAGCGACGGCGGCGAAACTGACCGCAGCGTTTTGAACGTGCAGGACATCGTCGATTTTGCCGAAACGGTCGATATCGACGACGTGCGCGAGCTTCTGGAAAAGCAGATAGAATATAACCTTGCCATATCCGAGGAGGGGCTTCACGGCTCGTACGGTGCGTCGATCGGCAAAACGCTCATCGCAACCAGAGGCGAGGATGTTCGCGTGCGCGCAAGGGCGCAGGCGGCAGCGGGCTCAGACGCGAGGATGAGCGGCTGCGAGCTGCCCGTCGTCATCGTTTCCGGCAGCGGCAATCAGGGCATGACCGCCTCCCTGCCGGTCATCGTCTACGCAAACGACATGGGCGCAAGCCACGAGCGGCTTTTGCGGGCGCTTGTGGTGTCAAACCTCATCACCATCCATCAGAAAACGCCCATCGGCAGGCTCAGCGCCTTCTGCGGTGCAGTCAGTGCAGGCTGCGGTGCGGCCGCCGGCGTCGCATGGCTCATTGACGGCACGACCGAGGCGGTGTCGGCGACGATAACCAACACCCTCGGCATGATATCCGGCACTGTGTGCGACGGGGCAAAGCCCTCATGCGCGGCGAAAATAGCCTCCGCCGTTGAAGCGGGTCTACTCGGCTTTGACCTTTACGAGAACGGCAAGGGTCTGCACGGCGGCGACGGCATACTTAAAAACGACGTTGAAAAGACCATCGAATCGGTCGGCCAGCTCGCCCGAGAGGGCATGCGCGAGACCGATGCCGAGATACTCGACATCATGCTCGACGACTGATATGGACGCAAAAACTGCTGCATCGTGTGATGCAGCAGTTTTTTCATTTAATGATCTAGCGCTGACGGCGCTTTGCGTTTTTTTCGTAAAGTATCGCAAGCCCCTTTAGCAAAAGCGCAGGCTCGTATTCTATCTTCCGCCTGCAATAGGGGACGACAACGCCGGCAAGGCCGCCGGTGGCGACAACGGTGACAGGCTCGCCGAGCTCTGCCTCCATGCGGTCTACCATACCGTCGACAAGTGCCGCCGTGCCGTAGACAGCACCGCTTTTCATGCTGTCAACGGTGTTCGAGCCGATGCACTTAGAGGGCGCTTCTATCGCGATATTCGGAAGAAGGCTCGTGCCGGAGGACAGCGCCGTATACGAAAGCTTCACGCCCGGGATGATCGCACCGCCGAGGTAAGCGCCGTCCCTGTCCAGGGCGACGATGGTGGTCGCCGTACCCATGTCGACGATGACGATAGGCGGCTTGAACATCGCAAGCGCGCCGACAGCACCGGTTATAAGGTCGCCCGCGAGCGTGCCCGGGTCGTCAATTTTGACATTCACGCCGGTCTTTATCCCCGCGCCGACGACCATGCAGTCAAGGCCGGTGATCTTCTTTACCGCCGAGCGTATCGCGCGGTTTAGCTGCGGCACGACCGAGGAAAGGATAGCGCCGGTGAATGCATGATAATCAATGCCGTCAAACTCAAAGCTCTGGCGCATCCTGAGCGCATAGTCGCTTGAAAGGTCGTTGAGATTCGTCGCCAGGCGATAGGAACTCTTGACCTCGCCGTTTTCAACACAGCCGACGACAATGTTGGTGTTGCCTACATCGATGGTGAGTATCATAGCTTTACCTCATTTTCTTTCCGGCACGGATAATTCTCGAAATGCCGGTACTGAGCACCATGTTCACAACGAGCTCAACAAGGAAATTCACGCCTGCAAGTCCGAACACGATATAAGTCACAAGATTTTGTCCGCCCGCCATGGCCGTGAGGGTGTCTGCAAAGAACACCATCATGCCGACAACAAAAAGGCCGGTATTCACAACGGGACACACTATGCCTGCGCAGATGACTGCCGCAAGCTCGTTTTTCTTGGCTATCGCTCTGTAGCACAGTCCGGAGAGCCAGCCTGCCGCCGTACCCTTGCCGAGGCAGGTGACGAGAAGTCCCGGAACGCTTATGCCCATGAGCAGCATGACAAAGCCGCCATCCCATCCGGCAATACCGGTGAGGACGACGACAACGCTGAACACGAAGCCTAAGATCGCGCCTGCGCCCGTTCCGTAGATCGCAGCGCCGATGATGATAGGCGCAAGCGAAAGCGTGATGGAAACGGGACCGAATTTAACGAAGTTGCTGAGGATCTGGAGCACGACGATTATCGCACTCAAGATCGCAATGCCGGTCATGCGGCGGGTCTTGTCTGTTCTGTTTGTATTCATTTTTAACCTCCTGCTGTCGCTCCACCTATCGGGCTGGCGAAGCCTGCCCGTGGATGCGGCGCTGATGCGGTGAGCTGACGGGAGCCGAGCCCCTGCCGTCTGTCAGCTCAATACGAGCAAATACTACAATATCCTCAGTGCTTTGTCAATAATATTGCAATTGAATGATTTGCACATGTATGATAAAATATCCTCATATTTGACTGATGGGAGAATTTACTCATGGAGAAAAAAAGCTGGTACAAAGAAATGGCGGTCTATCAGATATGGCCGAGGAGCTTCTGCGACGGCAACGGCGACGGCATCGGCGACCTGTGGGGCGTTTACGGCAAGCTTGACTACATCGCCTCGCTGAATGTTGACGGCATTTGGTTTTCGCCGCTGTACCCCTCGCCGAACTCCGATTACGGCTACGATATCTCCGATTACCGCAGCATCCACCCCGATTACGGCGACCTCGACATCTTCAGGAAAGTGCTTGACGGTGCGCACGAGCGCGGTCTGCGCGTATTCATGGATCTTGTCGTGAACCACACCTCCGATGAACACCCGTGGTTTGTTGAGAGCAAAAAGGGCAAGGATAACCCCTATCACGATTACTACTACTGGCGCAAGGGCAAGGGCAAAAATTCGCCGCCGAACAACTGGGACAGCCTGTTTGAGGGGCGCGCGTGGGAGTATGACAAGGACCTCGACGAATGGTACCTGCACGTTTTCTCCAAAAAGCAGCCCGACCTCAACATGGCAAACCCCAAGGTGCGTGAGGAGGTCAAGGAAATCATGCGCTTTTGGCTGGACATGGGCGTTGACGGCTTCCGCGAGGACGTCATCACCTACATCGCCAAGGCAGACGGTCTGCCGAGCGCCAAGGTGAAGCTCCCCGCCGCAACAGGCATGCAGTATTACACCAATCTCCCCAAGGTGCACGATTACCTTGCCGAGTTTAAGCGCGATGTTCTGGACTTTTACGACTGCTTCACCGTCGGCGAAGGTCCCCGCATGGAGCCCTCGGTCGCACTGAGCTATGTTAAAGAAGGCCCCGACAAGGTGCTCGACATGATGATAAACTTTGCCCACATGGAGGCAGACTGCTTTATAACGGACTTCCTGCAGCGCCCCTTTAAGCTTACAAAACTCAAAAAGGCGTTCACGAAGTGGCAGAAGGAGATGTACGGCAAGGGCTGGAACGCGCTGTACCTTGAAAACCACGACCACCCCCGTGTCATCAGCCGCTACGGCAGCGAAAAGTACCGCGTCGAAAGCGGCAAAATGCTCGCTGCAAGCTATCTGTTCCAGCAGGGCACGCCCTTTGTGTATCAGGGTCAGGAGATCGGCATGATAAACACGCCGCTTTCCTCCCTTGACGAGTACAAGGATATTATGACGAAAAACAACGCCCGCATAGCCCGCAGTCTGGGTCTTTCCAAAAAGACCGTTCTGAAGCTTGCGCAGAAGGCCTCACGGGACAATGCGCGCACCTGCATGCAGTGGTCGGGCGGCAAGAACGGCGGCTTTTCCGAAACTCAGCCGTGGTTCGTCGTGAACCCCAATTACCCCGAGATAAATGTTGAAAGTCAGCTCGACGATCCCAAGAGCATTTTAAACTTCTACCGCGATGCTTTGCAGTTCAGGCGCGATAACCCCATCGTCATTTACGGCGACTACACGGAATATCTGCCCAAGAGCGAGCAGCTGTATGTCTATGAACGAAGCTACAAGGGCAAGAAGCTTCTTGTTATATGCTCGTTCACCGAAAAGCCCGTGCGCTTTGACGCGCCCGACGGCGTGACGCTCTCAGAGCAGGCACAGGTTTTTGGTAACTACGATGCTAATTTTGTGATATCCAACGGCTTTACCACAAGGCCGTATGAAATGAGGGTGTACTACTTCGATGCGTAAGTTTGACAGAGAAATTAAGGACTTAAACGAGATTACCGAGCTTATAGATAGCTGCGACACGCTGCGTGTCGGCTTTAACGACGAAGGCTGCCCGTACATTGTGCCGCTGTCGTTCGGCTATGAGGTCGTTGACGGTGCGTTCGTGTTCTATGTCCACGGCGCGAAGGTGGGGCGTCGGCACGAGCTTGCCGCGAATGCGGAGCTTGTGTGCGTGGAGGCGGATGTGTGCAAGGGCTTCGTGACCCTGCCCGGCGGAGATCAGACCGCCGACTACCGCAGTTTTATCGGCAAGGGCACCATCGAGACCATAACCGGCGACGACGCCGTCCATGCGCTGACGGCGCTTTGCCGCCACTGCGGCTTTGACACGATGCACTGCACGCAGGCGGTCGTCGACGCGACCTGCGTTGAGAAGATAACCGTCAAAGAGTTTACCGCAAAGCAGAGATTCAAATGAGCCGGTATAACGCGCTCAGCGACTATCTCAAAGGCCGATTCGGCAAGAAGATGTACAAGCTCGCCGTTGACGGCGGCTTTACCTGTCCGAACCGCGACGGAACGAAGGGCGCCGGCGGCTGCATTTTTTGCTCGGCGGCAGGCTCGGGCGACTTTGCCGAGCATGGGGCGGATATAAAAACGCAGCTTGAAAACGCGAAACGGCGCATTGAAAGCAAGCTTCCGCCCGACTGCGGCTTTATCGCCTATTTTCAGTCGTTCACGAACACCTACGCGCCGGTTGAGAGGCTGCGCAGCTTGTTCGAGGCAGCGCTCGAAACTGACGGCGTGCAGGCACTGTCGATAGCGACCCGCCCCGACTGCGTGGATGAGGAAAATGTGCAGCTGCTTGCAGAGCTTAACAAAAAAGCTCCCGTATTTGTCGAGCTCGGACTCCAGACCTCGAATGAGAAAACGGCGCGGTATATTAACCGCTGTTACCCGAACTGCGATTTTACGAACGCCGTACAGCTTCTGCGGGAGCGCGGGATAGAGGTCATCGTGCACATCATAATCGGCCTGCCGAACGAAACCGAGGCGGACATTCTAAACACCGTCAGGTTTGTGTCATTGCACGATGTGCAGGGCGTGAAGCTCCATCTGCTGCATGTGCTCAAAAGCACCCGCCTTGCCGAGACGGACTATGTACCGCTCGGGATAGACGAATACTATCGGCTTCTCGGCCTGTGCCTTGAGCATCTGCGGCCGGATATCGTCATCCACCGGCTCACCGGTGACGGCGACAAGCGGCAGCTCATTGCGCCCATGTGGAGCGGCGACAAGCACCGCGTTCTGAACGGATTTATGCGATATATGGACGAGCACGATATAATTCAAGGCTCGAAATACGAAAACAGCAGTCTTTATTGACTGCTGTTTTCCTTTGGTGTGAACTAACGACGAGGAACAAAACGCCCTTTAAGCTCACCGAGCCGCCGCTGTTTTCCGCGAGCGTTACAACGATGATGCCGGCAATGTCGAACCTGTGCGACAGCAGGACAAACGGCGTTGCGACTCGTTGTCCGACCTTGGAGGCAAGAAAGCTGAAGCCCCACAAAGCGTGTACACACCCGCGGCAGCAAGTATCGCCTTATAAAAGCTTTTGGTTTTCATGCCGCTTTCTTCGTGACCTCCATTCCGTTGCTGAATATGATGATGCTGCCCTCAAGATCGGTGCGGCAGACCTTCGCGCCGCAGTCGTTTAGGCGTGACAGTGCCTCCTCGTGCGGGTGGCCGTAGCTGTTGCCGGTCTCGCAGGAGATGACGGCTATCTGCGGTTGCGCCTCGTACAGGAAGCGATAGCTGCTTGAGCCGGACGAGCCGTGGTGGCCGACCTTCAGGACATCGCACTTTACATTTGCGCCGTCCTCAATTAGATCGCGCTCTGCCTTGGAGGTCATGTCGCCGGTGAAGAGAAAGCTCGTGTCGCCGTACTCCAGGCGGATGACGAGGCTGTCGTCGTTTAAGTTATCATACTCCTCAAGCGGGCCTATGAACTCGAACCTCGCTTCGCCGAGGCTGTAGCTCTCGCCGAGCTCGGGAACGGTCATGGCAAGACCGTTTGCACTCACTGCGTCGGAAAACATCTCATACGAGGAGGAGTTTCCCGGGTAGGGGGATGTGAGCACCGTGCCGACCTCGAAGTTTTCCACCACTGCGTCGAGTCCGCCGCAATGGTCGGCGTGGCCGTGCGAGCACACGACATACTCAAGCCTTTCGATGCCGTGGTCGTTTAAGTAATCGACCACCGTGTCCGATGCGCTCGGCTCGCCCGCGTCGATGAGCATATACTCGCCCCCGCAGCAGATAAGCTCGCTGTCGCCCTGGCCGACATCGATGTAATGCACATACAGCCCGTCCATGGGGATGGTGACCTTGTTTGCATTATTCTGCACGCTCTGGAATACGAAAATTCCGACGACTATTACGGCGATGATGACCGCAAGGATGGGATAGCGCTTTGCAAAGCGCACCATGCCCTTAACGTCACTTTTGCTCACGCTTGTCTTTCTCCTGCCCATGTCTTCCTCCAAAGCGATAAAATTCAACACCGATTTTCTCATATCCGCGTTAAAAATGCAAGTTTTTGCTTTTCAAAACGGGTAAGTTATTTTATAATGGGTTCATTAATTACAAAGGTAGTGTTAGCATGAAATACATTCTTGTTATCGGTGACGGTATGGCAGATGAGCCCGTGCCCGAGCTCGGCGGCCTTACGCCGCTGGAATACGCGAAAAAGCCGTTTATAGACGAGCTCGCTGCAAAGGGCGAGGTCGGTAATGTCCTCAACGTGCCGGATAATCTTCCCGCCGGCAGCGACACGGCCATCATGTCCATCTTTGGCTGCGACCCGAACCTTTACTTCACCGGCAGAGCCCCGCTCGAAGCGGCGGCAACGGGCATCATGCTAAACCCCGGTGATGTCGCCTACCGCTGCAACATGGTGACCTTAGAGTCCGGCGACATGCCGTTTGAGGAAAAGCGCATCTTGTCCCACTCGGCAGGCTCCATTGACGGCGCTGTGTCCGACGAAATTATAACCGAGCTTTTTAATGAGCCCGAGTTTGCAGCTCTTGCCGAGAAGGCGGGCATGACCGTGAACCTCGGCCACTCGTTCAGGCACATTGCCGTGCAGGCGCAGGCGGATATAAAGGGCATTAAGCTCATCCCGCCGCACGACCATTTGGGCGAGAAGATCGGCCCCCTGCTGCCCACGGGCTGCCAAAACGCCGATGTGCTGCGCGCGCTCATGGTCAAGGCAAATGCGCTTCTGGAGAAAAGCCCACTCAACGCGAAGCTCATCTCCGGGGGCAAGATGCCCGCAAACGGCATTTGGTTCTGGGCTGAGGGTACGGCAGTAAAGCTGCCCGATTTCGTTGCGAAAAACCACCACACAGGCGCAGTCGTCTCCGCCGTTCCGCTGTGCCACGGCATTGCGGCGCTCGTGGGGCTCGGCATCGTGTGCCCCGAGGGCGCAACGGGCGAGATCGACACCAATTACGAGAACAAAATGCAGGCAACGCTCGACATTTTGGAGGATAACGACTTTGCCGCCGTGCATGTCGAGGCTCCCGACGAGTGCACGCACAACGGCGACCTCAAGGGCAAGATACGGGGCATTGAATGGCTCGACACAAGGCTCATCCGCCCCATGGTCAAGGCACTGAATGAACGCGGCTGGGATTTCAGGATGCTGTTTTTGTCCGACCACAAGACGCTAACCTCCACGCGCGGCCACGCAGGCGGCTATGTGCCGTACATGCTGTATGACAGCCGTGAAAACTCCGGCTGCGGCCTGTCGTACACCGAAAAAAGCGGAGATCTCGGCCCGCAGGTAAACTCCGGCGTGAGCCTTATGAGCATGCTGTTTGAAAAATGAAAAGTATAACCGAAAAAGCCTACGCAAAAATCAATATCTCACTTGATGTTACCGACCGCCGCCCCGACGGCTACCATGAGATGCTCATGGTCATGCAGTCGGTCACGCTGTGCGACGATGTGACGATAACGCTCACCGAGAGCGCAGGAAGCCACGCCGAGTGCAACCTGCACTTTGTTCCGGGCGATGAGCGCAACCTCGCAGTGAGAGCGGCAAACCGTTTTTTTGAGCGTGTCGGGATAGAAAACACCGGCGCGCACATCGTCATCAAAAAGGACATCCCCGTCGGTGCGGGCATGGCGGGCGGTTCGACCGACGCTGCTGCCGTACTGCGCGGACTGAATAAGCTCACAGGCGCGAACCTGAGCTCCCCCGAGCTTCACGAGCTTGCGGCCGAGATAGGCTCTGATGTCGCCTTCTGCATAGCAGGCGGCACGCAGCTTGCCTCGGGCCGCGGCGAGGTGCTGTCTCCTCTTCCGCCGCTTCCCGATTGCAGTATCGTTATCTGCAAGCCGGATTTTTCGATATCCACGCCCGAGCTTTTCAGAAAGCTCGACTCGGTGAAGCTGCGCTGCCATCCCGACACTGCCGGAATTTGCGCCTGCCTAGAGGCCGGCGATCTCGGCGGCATTGTCCGCCGGATGTACAATGTCTTTGAGGATGTGCCCGACCGCCGGTGGGCTGCCATTGCCGGGATAAAAAGCGCCATGCTCGACAGCGGCGCGCTCGGCTCTATCATGACCGGCACGGGCTCCGCCGTCTTTGGCATCTTTGACGACCCGGACACCGCAAAGCGCGCCTGCGATAAGCTGCGGCGTGAGTACGAGCACTGCTTCCTTGCAAAAAATATGCCCAAGTTGACGGAAGCCGAATACTCTCGGTTTTGACGGGCAGCTTTCCGAGGGATTTTCGGCTTTCTTTGGTGAAGGCGTGTCGTAACCCGGCAAGACAAAAAAGGCGAAAATAACCGAAAGGGCACACTGACAGACGATGGGGTTCGGCTCTAAGTCAACTTACACCCTCGATGTTTAGAAATGCGCAAAACCGCCGATACTATGATCAGTACATAGTAAAGGCGGTTTTCGTTATGACAAAAAGCAGGATAAAAATTTGGGAGCTCTCACTTCTTCTGGCGCTGTGCTTTTCGCTGTGCCTCGGCACATGGGCGCAGGCAAAGCAGACTACGCTGAGCTCGGGACTGGTGCGTCTGCATGTCATCGCCGTGTCGGACGACGACTACGAGCAGGCGCTGAAGCTCCGTGTGCGTGATGAAGTCCTGGCCTACATTTCCCCGAAGCTTGACGGTGTTAAGTCTGCACATGATGCTCAGAGGATAATTGCCGCCGAGCTTGACGGGATAAGGTCCGCTGCCGAGACCGCCGCCGAGGGCAGGAGCGTGCTTGTCACGCTCAGCGAGGAATACTACCCCACCCGCAACTACGAAAAATTTTCGCTGCCTGCCGGCAGGTATCAGTCGCTGCGTGTCATACTCGGTGAGGGCAAAGGTCACAACTGGTGGTGCGTGGTGTTCCCGCCGCTGTGCATCTCCGCCGCCGAGCAGGAGCAGGCGGTAGAATCGATGAGCGACGACATGAAGGGCATCGTCACCGAGGACGAGGGCTATGAATATAAGTTCCGCATCCTTGAGCTCTGGGGCGAGTTCATGGAGCTGATAAGAGCATAAAAAGTTCGGGTCAGTGACCCGAACTTTCTACTTATTACTCTACCTCAACAACGCCGTCGTCTTTTACGGTGACGGTCATGCCGGTTTTTACATAATCCAAGAACTCATCGCCGAGGGTATCGACGACCGGCATTTTTGCGTCCGTCCACACATCGCCCAAGATAGCGCCGGAGGCAGCGAGCGAGTCTATAGGCTTTGAAAACAGCATGCACGCAGGCTGTTTTCCCGACGAGCACACAGTGAACAGCACCATGCCGCCCGTTGTAGAGCCGATGGTCATCGGCAGGCACAGCGCCTTGCCGATCATGGGCTTTTTATAAATATCGGGATTATTCTGATCGCCGCATTTCATCTTCTTGTCGCCGAACATCATGCCCATCTGGTAGCTTGCAAGGGTGTTGAAGCCGCCGTGGGAGACCAGAGCCTCAGCGGTGCAGGTGCCGGGAACTACGACACGGCCTTTGAAAGTTTTCATTTCCTGCCCTCCTTTGCCGTCGTGATGGTTTTGAGGATCTCGGCCTCGGTGTAATATCTTGCACTGGTGTAGGTGCGCAGCTTATTTGAGCAGGTGATGACCGCCTTTTTCTTGCACAGGGGGTTATTCATGTACATAAGCGGGCAGATGTAGCTCAAAATGATGCCCTGACGCTTGAGCTGCTTTGCGTACGGGGTCTTTTCAAACTCCTTGATAACAGGCGTGGAAGCGGTGAACACCGTGGGAACGGTGACCTTTTTCAGGCCGTTTGCCTTAAGCTCATTGCCGACGTTCTCCGTCCAGTCGATAAGCTGACGCAGGGTAAGATGCGGGCAGCCGACAAAGCAAAGCTGCGGGTCGGCATCGGGGTTTTTCCAAATGACGGGGTAGCTTGCCTTGACGCGTTCAAGCTCTGCATCGTCAATGACGTAGACCTGTGCGTTCTCGGCGATGATGCCCTCGCCCTGCTCGACCGCTTCGGGCGTGAGGTTTTCAATGTGGTACAGGCCGACTGCACCGTTGGAGGCGGTCGCTGCGCCGAAGTCCTTGAGATAAGCGCAGGCTTCCTCATCAAGCTCTGTGCCGAGCCACTTGTCAAGTCCCTTGACATACGGCACTTCCTCCATGACCTTCATGCCGATGGCAGAGCCAAGCAGCTGTGCCTCGGGCTTGTGCTCGCACTTGACCTCGACTATCCATGTCGCCTTGCGTTCCTCGTCAAGGAGCAGGCCGAACTCGGGGACAAAGCCCGCTATCGAGCCCATGAGCTCTATCATGCCGGAGTTGCGGTTGCAGCGGGCACCGAGCACGGAGTTTGCGTACACGACCGCAGACGACTCAGCCCACGAGAGGATATCGCCCTTGTTGGGCTTGTTGCCGACCTGATCGAGGTAGCAGGTGCAGGTGTAGTCATCGTCATTGGTGATGCCAAGCTGCACGAGCTGCTTTTCGTAATCATCCTGAACGGTGTACATGAATTTCTTGAAGACAAGATCCTCAATGAGGCTGCTGGGGACATGCTTATCCAGCGGCTTGGGATCTGCGGTGAATTTCTGGTCGGCGGTAAGACCGGCATCGATTATCTCCTGATACAGATCATACACCGGCTTCATGACCTTAAGGCCGAAGCTGATGACGGTGTGGCCGTACTTTGAGGTGATGGGCACCATACGCTTTGCGCCGAAGGTCTCGCCGTACATGACGAGGGTCTTGACAACCTTTGCCATCGTTTCACCCTTTTCGCCGTTTAGCATGGCCTGCTGTTCGGGGGTTAGTAACATGGGCAATTCACATCCTTATATCAATTATTTTTGTTACCGAATTAACAATTCTATTTTATAGCAATCGGCCTATAAAGTCAATCAATATGTGAAAAAACGCACCGATACCTCGGTGCGTTTAAAAATCATGTTTTCATTTTGACTTCGGGCATCATATCGTCGGAAATTTTGCGCAGCATGAAGGAAAACTGCGCCGCTTCCTCGGCGGAAAACTCCTCCTCGATGCGGCCGAGAACGGTTTTCACATAGCTTCGCATAATGTCGGTATACTCAAAGTATTTCTCCGACAGCAGCAGATGGTATTCACGCCTGTCGGTCTCGGAATTCTGCTTTTTAAGATAGCCCTTTTTGATAAGGTTATTGACCTTGTAGGTCGCATTGGACTGTGAAATGTTCAGAAACTCCGCAAACTGGCCTATCGTCGGCTCGTGCAGGGCATGGATGACCTCGATGGAGAACGCCTCCATGGCGCTCAGCGAGCCCTCACGCTCCCGAACAAGCTCAAATATCCTGCGGAAAAACTCCAGCTTAAACTTGTCATAAACCTCGAGGAAATTCTCCTCCAACATACTCCTTCTCCCCCTTGCGAGTAGTTTTAGACTATTTTATTCTAAAATCTCCCGTTTGTAAATAAGTGTTTTGGCTTTTGCGCAAAAAAACTCCGCGGCCATCGCCGCGGAGTTTTGCGGTTTTACTTTTTGCGTTTGCCGAAAATATTTTTCTGCTCCACGGTCTCGCCCATGGTCTGAGCGTACTTACGCAGAGCGTCCTTCTGGGCCGATGACATGCCTCTGGGCACTGTGACCTTGACGGTGACGAACTGGTCGCCGCGGCCGCCGTTGCGCAGGAAGGGAACGCCCTTGCCCTTGAGCCGGAAGGTCGTGCCGGTCTGCGTGCCCTCGGGGATATTGAGCTTGACCTTGCCGTCAAGCGTCGGCACCTCGATCTCGGCACCGAGAGCGGCCTGTGCAAACGAGACCTCCTGCTCAAGCAGGATCGATGCGCCGTCACGCTCGAAGCGCGCATGCGGCTGCACCAAAACAGTAATGAGCAGATCTCCGGCAGGGCCGCCGTTTAAGCCGGCATTGCCCTGACCTCTGAGTGAGATGGTCTGGCCGTCGTCGATGCCGGCAGGGACGCTGACGCTGACCTTATGCTGAAGGCGCACGCTGCCAATGCCGCGGCAGGTCTTGCACGGGGAGTGGATTATCTTGCCTCTGCCCTTGCACTTGGGGCACTGCTCGCTCGATTGCACCATGCCGAAGGGAGTGCGCTTTGTGGACATGACCGTACCCGAGCCCTTGCAGTCGGGGCAGATCTCGGCGGTCGTGCCTTCGGCACAGCCTGTGCCCTTACAATCGGGGCACTGCTCTATCTTGGCAACGAAAACGTCCTTCTTGACACCGAAGGCAGCCTCCTCGAACTTTATGTTGACAGTTGCACGCAGATTATCGCCCTTGCGGGGTGCATTGGGGTTTCTGCCGCCGCCACCGCCGAAGCCGAAGCCGCCGCCGAAGATGTCGCTGAAGATATCTCCGAAGCCGCCGAAGCCCTCAAAGCCGCCGAACCCACCGCCGCCAAAGCCCTGGCTGGGGTCAAAGGCCGCATGGCCGAACTGGTCGTACTTTGCCCGCTTATCGGGGTCGGACAGCACCTCGTATGCCTCGTTTATCTCCTTGAAGCGAGCCTCGCATTCCTTGTCGCCGGGATGCAGGTCGGGGTGATTTTCCTTGGCAAGCTTTCTGTATGCTTTTTTCAGCTCGTCCTCCGACGCGCCCTTTTTGACGCCGAGAACCTCATAATAATCTCTTTTTTCTGCCATAAACTTACCTCAAATGTGGGCGTACCTTGAGTACGCCCACATCTTATTACTTGCGATAATTACTTGTTGTCGTCATCGTCGACCACAGTGTAGTCAGCATCGTAGTAGTCCTGACCGCCTGCTGCGCCTGCGTCGCCGCCTGCTGCTGCGTTGGGGTCAAAGCCGGCTGCGCCCTGAGCTGCCTGTGCAGCTTCGTAGAGCTTGCCGAACACATCGGTCAGTTCCTTGGTGGCCTGCTTGATGCTCTCGGTGTCGGTGCCGGTGAGTGCGGTCTTAAGAGCCTGGAGCTTGGTCTCGATCTCGCCCTTAACCTCGGCCGGGACCTTGTCGCCCATGTCCTCAAGGGTCTTCTCGGTCTGGTAGACTATCTGATCGCCCTGGTTGCGGACATCGATCTCTTCCTTGCGCTTTGCGTCCTCTGCTGCGAACATCTCTGCGTCCTTGATTGCCTTATCGATATCCTCCTTGGTCATGTTGGTCGAGGAGGTGATGGTGATGTGCTGCTCCTTGCCGGTGCCGAGATCCTTAGCGGAAACATTTACGATGCCGTTTGCGTCGATATCGAAGGTGACCTCGATCTGAGGAACGCCGCGGCGTGCCGGTGCAATGCCGTCGAGGTTGAAGCGGCCGAGGCTCTTGTTGTACTGAGCCATCTCACGCTCGCCCTGAAGGACATTGATCTCAACAGCGGTCTGATTGTCGGCTGCGGTGGAGAAGATCTGGCTCTTCTTGGTCGGGATGGTGGTGTTGCGCTCGATGAGCTTGGTGCACACGCCGCCGAGGGTCTCGATACCGAGGGACAGCGGGGTTACATCCAGAAGCAGAACACCCTTTACATCGCCTGCAAGAACGCCGCCCTGAATTGCAGCGCCGATAGCGACACATTCATCGGGGTTGATGCCCTTGAAGCCTTCCTTGCCGGTGAGGGTCTTGACCATTTCCTGAACAGCGGGGATACGGGACGAACCACCGACCATGAGAACCTTGGAAATGTCGCTTGCCGACAGGCCGGAGTCGGCCAGAGCCTGCTTTACGGGGCCCATGGTCTTCTCAACAAGGTGATGGGTAAGCTCATTGAACTTTGCACGGGTGAGAGTTACATCAAGGTGCTTGGGGCCGGTTGCATCGGCTGTGATGTAAGGCAGGTTGATGTTCGAGGTGGTAACGCCCGACAGCTCAATCTTTGCCTTCTCGGCAGCCTCACGCAGACGCTGCATTGCGACCTTATCGCCGGACAGGTCAATGCCCTCTGCCTTCTTGAACTCATCGACGAGGTACTTGGTGATGCATGCATCAAAGTCGTCGCCGCCGAGGCGGTTGTTACCTGCGGTTGCAAGAACTTCGATAACGCCGTCACCGATCTCGAGAACGGAGACATCGAAGGTGCCGCCGCCGAGGTCGTAGACCATGATCTTCTGATCGGTCTCTTTATCAAGGCCGTATGCCAGAGCTGCTGCGGTAGGCTCGTTGATGATACGCTTTACATCAAGACCTGCGATCTTGCCTGCGTCCTTGGTTGCCTGACGCTGAGCGTCGGTGAAGTATGCAGGAACGGTGATGACAGCTTCCGTTACGGTCTGGCCGAGGTAGCTCTCTGCGTCTGCCTTCAGCTTCTGAAGGATCATTGCGGAGATCTCCTGCGGGGTGTAGTTTTTATTGTCAATAGTGACCTTGTGAGAGGTACCCATCTCACGCTTGATAGACGAGATGGTGCGGTCGGGGTTGGTGATGGCCTGGCGCTTTGCGACCTGACCTACCATACGCTCGCCGGTCTTTGCGAATGCGACGACTGACGGAGTGGTGCGAGCACCCTCTGCGTTTGCGATTACGACAGCCTCGCCGCCTTCCATGACGGCCACGCAGCTGTTAGTTGTACCGAGGTCAATACCTATAATCTTTCCCATTGTTTTTTCCTCCTATTAAAAATGAAACAGTATACAAATTAAAATTTATAATCAGTTTGCGACTTTGACCATCGCAAAACGGATCACCTTGTCATTGAGCTTGAAGCCCTTCTGGAAAACCTCGACTACTTCGTTTTCACCGAAGCTCTCATCCTCTACATGCATCACCGCATTGTGTATCGTCGGATCAAATTTCTGACCGGCAGCTTCGATCTCGGTGACTCCCAGCTTCTCCATCGTAGTAGTAAACTGGGTCATTATCATCTCAACGCCCTTGCGGTAGGCCTCATCGGCCGTCGCCTGCTTGAGCGCTCTTTCGAGGTTATCATAAACCGGCAGGAACTTTAACAGTGTGTCGGCCTTGATGTCATTGTAAAGCGAATCACGCTCTTTCTGACTGCGCTTGCGGAAATTGTCATACTCGGCGGCGAGCCGCAGGTACTTTTCCTTTTCCTCTTTGATAAGCTTTTCGGCCGTTTCCTTAAGCTCGGTCTCCTTTTTGGATTCCTTCTTAGGCTTCTTTTCCTTTTTGGTTTCGGCCTTGGGCTCTTCTTCGATCTTTTCTTCCTTGGTTTCTTCTGCGATCTTTTCTTCCTTGGTTTCTTCTGCGGAAGTTTCTTTCTTCTCAGTGCTCATCTATAATGTCATCTCCCTTGATTATCAGTTTGTTATGCATACCCGAGGGCGGTGCTGCGCCGCCGCCGAGCCGTTTTGAAAGTCCGGCTGCCAGAAAGCTCAGCTTTGCGGCAACGGCGGAGTAATCCATTCTCGTGGGTCCTACAACACCGATAAGTCCCTTCGTATTGTCGCCCATGTCGTAGCTTGCGATGACCACGCTCGAGTCCTTTAGCTCCTCGGCGACATTCTCGGGGCCTATCAAGACCATCACCTCCGAGTCGCCCTCCATGAGCTCCTCGGCAGAGCCCGTGAGCACATGGCTTCCCTCGGCGAGATAGCTTATGAGCTTGTGCGCCTTGTCGGGATCGCGGTACTCCGGCTGGCTTAAAAGCCTATTTTCACCCGTGACATATGCCTCGATCTCATTCTGGCTCGACAGCGTCTCGATAACGAACGATGCTATGACCGATGTAAGACCCATTGTGTCGTCGGCCGCTCGCTCCGTTGCGGAGATGAGCACAGGCGTGATCTTGTCGTTTTTTATATTGGTGAAGTTCGCGTTAAACAAAGCCGAGAGCTTGTTTATCATGCCCTGATCGACGGAAACGGGCAGGTGCACAAGTTTATTCTTAACTGTATTGTTGCTCAGCATCACAACTATTATAAATGTGTTGGCATCAATATAGATAAGATCAAAGCGGGTAATGACGGCCGGTGCGTATGAGGCAAAGGCCAGCGCCGGATAATCGGTCAGCTGCGAGGCTATCTTGCCGACATCGCTCATCATGCTGTCCAGCTGCATCATCTTGTCGTTGAGGCGGCGGTTAATTTCCTCCGTTTCCTCAAGGGAAAGCTTCTGCTTTTCCATCAGCTCGTTTACATACATTCTGTAGCCTGCGGGGGTCGGTATCCTGCCGGCCGAGGTGTGCGGCTGCTCAAGGTAGCCCATCTCGGTAAGCTCGGCAAGCTCGTTGCGGATAGTCGCCGACGAACAGCCGAGGTCGGCAAGCTTTGCAATCGCCTTGCTTCCGACAGGCTCCGCCGTTTTGATGTACTCATCGACGAGGGCGGCAAGTATTTTCTTTTTTCTGTCGCTGATACCCATTTGAGCTTCCTTTTAGCACTCAGAATTAAACATTGCTGGCACTCTCTTTATCCGAGTGCTAATATACCATTATTCTTCGCCCTTGTCAAGGCTTTTATTCAAAAATTTGCGCAATTTTTTATATAATTTTCAAAACGAGATTTTGAGAAGCAGCGCAAGGTCGGTACGAGATGGGGAGAAATCGCCCCAAAGGGGTGCGCAACAGTTTCGAGCGAGCTATTTTTCGTTCAGACAATCAAAAAATTCCGGCAATACTTTGTGTATTACCGGAATTTTTTACGCAGTATGGGCGGAAAAGAGCCGTTCAAAACCGGCTTCTCACCGTCTTGTGCCGTTCTTGCGCTGTTAGTTTAAGAAATCTTTAAGTTTACGGCTTCTCGAAGGGTGGCGGAGCTTACGGAGAGCTTTGGCCTCGATCTGGCGGATGCGTTCACGGGTGACGTTAAACTCCTTGCCGACCTCCTCGAGGGTGCGGGTGCGGCCGTCGACGATGCCGAAGCGCAGCTCAAGAACTTTCTTTTCACGGGGAGTGAGGGTGTCGAGCACCTCCATGAGCTGCTCTTTAAGAAGCGAGAAGCTTGCAGCCTCGCTCGGCTCGGATGCGTCCTCGTCGGGGATGAAGTCGCCCAGGTGGGAGTCCTCCTCCTCGCCGATGGGGGTCTCAAGGGAAACGGGCTCCTGCGCGATCTTGAGGATATCACGGACCTTGTCGACGGGCATGCCCATCTCCTTGGCGATCTCCTCGGCACTCGGGTCGTGGCCGAGCTCCTGCAGAAGCTGACGGGACACGCGGATGACCTTATTTATGGTCTCTACCATGTGTACGGGGATGCGGATAGTGCGGGCCTGATCGGCGATGGCGCGGGTGATGGCCTGACGTATCCACCATGTTGCATAGGTCGAGAACTTGTATCCTTTAGTGTAGTCAAACTTCTCGACTGCCTTTATAAGGCCGAGATTGCCCTCCTGAATAAGATCGAGAAACAGCATGCCTCTGCCGACATAGCGCTTTGCGATCGAAACGACCAGACGCAGGTTAGCCTCGGCCATGCGGCGCTTGGCCTCCTCGTCGCCCTCGCTCATCCTCGTTGCGAGCTCTATCTCCTCCTCGGCGGTGAGCAGCGGCACCTTGCCTATTTCCTTGAGATACATGCGCACGGGGTCGTCCGTAGAGTAGTTGGAGTCGGCAATTATCTCGGCTTCGGTCTCGACTATCTCCTCCTCGGTGACCTCCTCTATCTCCTGGAGCTCGGTAAGCTCGGGGACATCGATATCGTCGAGCGTGGGGACTGCGTCCTCGCCTGCGATGTCGATATCGACACCGGCAGTCTCAAGCGCGTCGTAGAACTTGCTTATTGCGTCCGCGTCTGCGCCTATCTCCTCGAGGCAGGCAAGCTCCTTCGTGCTGAGCTTGCCGTTCTTCTTGCCGCGCTCTAAAAGCTCACTGAGCTTTTCCTCGGGCGACTTCTCGGCGGTCTCTGCGGGAGCGGTCTCCTCGGTCTTTGCCTTTTTGCGTGTTCTCTTTTTGGGTGCAGGCTTTTCCTCTGCCTTCTCAAGCAGTGCGTCGGCTGCCTTTTCAAGCTCTTCGGTATCTGTCATTGTTTCGTTTTTCTCCATGTTGTTTTCCATTGTCTTATCCCTCGTATCCTTTTGTTTCTTTAAGTCTCTCGGCAAGCCGCCTTAAGTCGGCGGAATCAGCCGCCAGCTCGCGCTGCCTTCGTATTCTTGCTATGTAATCTTTAAGCGCCATCTCGCCGTTGCGCAGCGCCTCGGGCTTTTGCAGAATGCCCGCCAGCAGCGACGCAAGCTCGGGCGAGAGCGTGGCTGACATGGACGCGGTGCTTATTATATCGCCGTTTTCATATTTGGTCTTGAGCGCCGAGTATATCTGCGCCAGCGCCGGTGAGGAAAACTCCTCGGGCGCGGGCAAGTCCTTGCCCTTAAATATCCCCTGGTCTAAAAACAGCAGTCTGATGATGCCCTCCTCGGCCGCCGCGGACTCGGGGTTTTCGTAGTGAAACTCCTTTTGTCCGGGCTGGAACTGCCGCTCGGGGTGGCTGAGCTTATTTGCGTTTTCGCGGTAGGCTGTGCGCACGGCCTTTTTGTGCCTGCGCTCGACCTCCTGCGCGACGACATCGTTCGGAACGTTCGCAAGCGAGGCGACCCGCATTGCGTACACCTGCCGCTCGACAGAGCCGGGCAGACGTGCGACCATCTCCGACGCTTCCTTTAAAAACTCGACCTTTTGCTCGTCGACCGTGAGGTCATATTTATTCGTCACCGTCTGCAAGCGGTAGTCGATGTGGTTTTCCGACTTCTCCAAAAGATTTCGGAAAGCGTCCGCGCCCTTGAGCTTTATAAACTCGTCGGGGTCCTTTGCGCCCGTCATGCTCAACACCTTGACCTTGACATCAAGCTTTTCCAAAAGCCCGATGGCGCGCTGCGAGGCAGTCCTGCCCGCGCCATCGCTGTCATAGGCGATGACGACCTCATTCGTGAACCTCGAAATGAGTCTCGCCTGCTCTGCGGTGAGCGAGGTGCCCAGCGACGCAACGGCAGAATCAAAGCCCGCCTGATGCATCATGACTACATCTATATTGCCCTCGGCAAGTATTATGTATCCGCTCTTCGACTTTTTAGCCAAATTCAATGCAAAAAGATTGCGGCTCTTGTTGAACACAAGCGTTTCGGGGCTGTTCATGTATTTTGGTTCACCGTCGCCGAGTATTCTGCCGGAAAAACCGATAACATCGCCCCTTACATCGATAACGGGGAACATGAGCCTGCCTCGGAAGGTGTCGTAAAATCCGCCGGACTTGCCCTTGCGCACGAGCCCAGCTTCAAAAAGCTCCTGATCGTGATAGCCCAGCTCGCGCATCGCGTTTTTAAGGCTATCCCAGGTGTCGGGCGCTGAGCCTAAGCCAAAGCGCGTAGCCGTCTGCGGCGTTATCTGCCTTGCGTCCATGTACGCCTGCGCCGCCTTGCCCTCGGGGGCTTTCAGGCAGCTGTGGAAAAACCTCGCCGCATCGCGGTTTAGGTCGAGCATCCTGCGCCGACGTTTGCTCTCGGCGCTATTTTCCTCCTCGGGGATGGGCATTCCGACCCGCTTTGCCAGAAACTCGACCGCTTCGGGAAAGCTGAGGTTTTCGATCTCCATTATGAAATTTATCACGCCGCCGCCCTTGCCGCAGCCGAAGCAGTGGTACATCTGCCTGTCCGGCGACACGGAAAACGACGGGGTTTTTTCGCTGTGGAACGGGCACAGGCCGAACTGGTTTGCACCCGAGCGCTTGGTGAGCCGCACATAGCCGCTCACGACATCAACTATATCGTTTCTCTCAACAAGCTCCTGCAAAAATGCTTCCGGAAACGCCATGCGTCCTCACCCTCCTTTCCGGATAGCGAAGCATAAGGGGAGCATCCGAACTCCGCCTCTGCCACGCCTTTTTACTTTACCGTCCAAGACATTGGTATAAAAAGCTCGCTGTATTTCTCCATCGCATAGCCGTCGGTCATGCCCGAGACAAAATCACAGGCGGCACGGTCGGCGCCCTCCCGCTCGGCTATCGCCTGAAGCTCAGCGGGCAGCTTCTCGGGGTGCTTGCGGTAGTAGTCGTAGATACCGGCAAGTATGCCGTCGACCTTGCTCTCCTCGCCCTTTGCGATGGGGTTTGTGTACACATCCGAGTACATGAAGTTGTGGAAAAAATCCACCGCTTCCTGCATATAGTCGGACATTTTTATTACCCCGTCCTTACTGTTTTCAATAAGGTCGGTTATTATCGAATTTATCCTTTCGCTGTTGCGCTCGCCGCAGCGCACACGAATGATCTCCGGCACCTGCTCGGCACTGAGGATACCGGCTCTTATGGTGTCGTCAAGATCGTGGTTTATATACGCAATGCGGTCTGCAAGGCGCACGGTGGTTGCCTCAAGCGTATCGCTCGGGTCGCCGTGGGTGTGGTGCAGGATGCCCATGCGGGTCTCATAGCAGAGGTTGAGTCCCCTTCCGTCCCGCTCAAGGACATCGACCACTCGCAGCGACTGCTCATAGTGCTTGAACCCGCCCTCGTACAAACGGTTGAGTGCCCTTTCTCCTGCGTGGCCGAAGGGCGTGTGTCCCAAATCGTGCCCCAGCGCCATGGCCTCGGTCAGATCCTCGTTTAAGTCAAGCGCTCTCGCTATCGTGCGGGCAAGGCGCGAGACCTCCAGGGTATGCGTGAGCCTCGTGCGGTAATGGTCGCCCTCGGGCTGGAGATACACCTGCGTTTTGTGCTTTAGCCTGCGGAACGCCTTTGAATGTGTTATCCTGTCGACATCGCGCTGAAAGCAGGTGCGTATATCGCATTCCGTTTCCGGCTCAAGCCGACCCTTTGAATTTTCCGAAAGCACGCCGTAGGGGCCTATAAACCCGTGCTCGGCAGCCTGTCTTTTCTCTCTCGGACAGCTCATAGTGTTTCTCCTTTCTCATGATAATCGGAATTAGAAAAAGGTATCAGAAAAAAGCTTCTAATACCTTTATACGACGCAAATTTGTTTTTCCCTTTATTTTTTTGAAAATTTTTTGATTTTTTAAAAATTTATCTGATTTTTACGGGCTTGAACTCTTCTCCGGCGATCTTCAGCTCGCTTGAGCCCGCCGTAACATCCGCCGTGCGCTGCGAAAACGCCTCCACCTTGTCCTCGGGAAGCAGGAGCTTTAAGCACACGTCGGCGGAATACTCAATGTCAGCAACGATGCCGCCTGCGGCTGCGCACTCGGTCTTGAGGCGTTCGAGCAGCGAATATGAACACATGATCTCCGCCTTTACCCAGCGGCGCACAACACAGATGCCCGCAGCGTCGAGAGCGTCCTTGGCGCTCTTGGTGTACGCCCGCAGAAGTCCGCCCGTGCCTAAAAGCACGCCGCCGAAGTAGCGGGTCACGACGCATACGACATTGGTAACGCCCTCGCGCTTTAAGACCTCGAGCATGGGGATGCCCGCCGTGCCCTGCGGCTCGCCGTCGTCGGAATAGCGCACGGCACCGTCTTTAATAATGTAGCACCAGCAGTTGTGGCGAGCATCGTAAAATTTCTTTTTCATCTCGGCGACAAAGGCTTTGGCCTCGTCCTCCGTTTCGACATAACGCACATGGCCTAAAAAGCTCGAGCGCTTTTCAACAAATTCCGCCTCGCCTGCGTCTGCGGGGATGAAGTATTCGCTCAATCCTCCCAGTCCTCCTTCGGCTCGACATAGCCCGGAATGTAGCGCTTTACACGCCCGAAGATTTCCGGCGGCACGATGACCTCCGCCTCGATGCCCTCGTCGGTGTACTCGGTCATTTTGACCGAGGCTTCGCGGTTTAATAGATCCATGATGCCCGCATCGGAGTACGGGATCCTGAGCATCACATGGTGGCTTCCGCGGTCTAATAGCTCAGAAAGCTTCTGAACAAGCTCCTGCACACCCTCGCCGCTTTTGGCCGACAGACACACGATGTTCTCGCCGTGGGGCAGGATGCCCATGTAAGCGTCGCACTTGTTGAACACGCGAATGCACGGGGTCTGCTCTGCACCGAGCTGGTTTATGAGTGAGTCTACGACCCTCGCCTGCTCCTCCCAATCTGGGTTACTTATATCAATGACATGCAGCAGCACATCGGCATAGGCAAGCTCCTCGAGCGTTGCCTTGAACGCCTCTATGAGATGGTGCGGCAGCTTGCGGATAAAGCCGACGGTGTCGGATATCAAAACCTCCGTGAGCTCATCGATGCGCAGCTTGCGGGTCGTGGTGTCGAGCGTGTCGAAAAGTCGGTCGTTTGCCGGAATGTCGGAGTTTGTAAGGCAGTTTAAAAGCGTGGACTTTCCGGCATTGGTGTAGCCCACGAGCGCTACAATGGGCATGTCGTTTTTCTCACGCTTGCGGCGCTGGGTGCTGCGCACCTTGCGCACGGCGGCAAGCTCCTCCTCAAGCTTTTGTATCTTGCGGCGGATGTGGCGGCGGTCGGTCTCAAGCTGCGTTTCGCCCGGCCCGCGTGTGCCGATAGGCGACGAGCCGCCGGAGGCTGTCTGGCGCACAAGATGCGTCCACATGCCCGTCAGTCTCGGCAGCAGGTATTTATACTGCGCAAGCTCGACCTGAAGCTGACCCTCGCGGGTCTGCGCCCGCTGGGCAAAGATATCGAGTATAAGCCCCGAGCGGTCGAGCACCTTGACCCCAAGCTCCTCGGACAGGACCCGCATCTGCGAGGGTGAAAGCTCGTTGTCGAAAACTGCAAGGTCAATGTCGTTTGCGTCTATAAACTCCTTGAGCTCGGCTACCTTGCCGTCGCCTATAAAGCTTCTCGGGTCGGGGGTCGGGCGGTTTTGCATCATCATGCCGACAGTCTCGCCGCCGGCAGTCTCGACCAAAGCGGCAAGCTCCTCCATGGAGATATCCGTGGAGCGCTCAGAGACATCCATGCTGCTTGCGGCTAATCCGCACAGCACGGCTCGTTCGGTTTTAACTTCGTTGTTTTCCATAAAATCATACCTCAATGGTTACCCTCGGGTGACAAGGGACGCTGTCAGGCATGCATCCCCTTGCCACCCAAGGGTATTATACCATAAAGACGGCAAAAGAGCACATCAATTTGATGTGCTCTTTAAGTAAACTAAAATTACTTGATGCCGTACTTCTTATTGAACTTATCAACACGGCCGCTGGTATCAACGAGCTTCTGCTTGCCGGTGTAGAAAGGATGGCACTTGGAGCAGATCTCAACGGTGATGCCGGGACGGGTAGAGCCGGTCTCGATAGTTGCGCCGCAAGCACACTTGATAACGGTGGGCTGATAATTAGGATGGATTCCTGCCTTCATTGTTCGTAATCTCCTCGTCATAGGCTGTCTTGAGCATGAAACATGGTTACAAGACGCAAATTGGATTGTAACACACCGTTACCGTGTTTGCAAGCTTTTTTTATTTTTCCTGCACAAAAACCGTTTGCCCGTCATCTAAAAAGTACAGCGCGCAGCCCGCTACGGGCTTGCCGGTCATTTTCCCGATGGCAATAGCATATGCGCGCAGCTGACCGGCGTAGCTTTTGGCGCGCTCGTAAAGTGCCTGCCCGTGAACGCGGTCGGTCTTGTAGTCGATTATGGTGAGCGCACCGTTTTCCTCGATACAGCAGTCGATAACGCCCTGCAAAAGCACGCTCTCGCCATCTCCGCCGTCAAAGAAATCCTCGGCGGGACAGAGAATAGAGAACTTGAACTCACGCATAAGCCTGTCGGCGTTCATTATCCGCTGTCCCAAATCGGAGGCAAACAGTCTCTCTATCGCCTCGGCATTCACCGCCTGCGCCTGCCGCTCGGAAATGTGGCGTGATACGGTGAGGCGCGCTATCTCGGAGCGGATGCCGTCGAGCGTTCCGGCCTTTGCATAATCGATAAATTGCAGCACCATGTGTGTTGCCGTGCCGCGTTCGGTCGCTGTGAGGGGCTTATCCTCCCGCAGGAAGCTGGGGCTGCGGAACGTGCGCTGCATGCTCGGCGCAAGGCTGACACTCTCGGGGTCGGGCTCATCATAGCTTTTAAGCTCGGTCGCCGTGACCTTTGACGGCAGCGCCTCGGCAGCGGGATATGGATAGCTGAAATCGAGATTGCGCCGCAGCCTTTCGACAAGCTCCGGGTCAGCCGCAGCCTCGGTCTGCTCGTTAGTCGACTTCTCATCGATTTGCGTCCGCTCGGGTCTGTAAATACTCAGGCTGAGCCGTTCGTCCTTATCTGAAAGCGCGGCATACATGAGCCAGGTCGCCGTATTCTGCGCCGTCATAAGTATCTCGGGCGACACGGGGAAGGCTGTGCCCATCATGAGCTTTTGAAGCTTTGTCTCGGGCTCGGACATTGTTGCCGTCATGATGAGCCGCTCCTTGGCTCGGGTCAGCGCAACATATAGCAGGCGCATCTCCTCGGAGAGCATCTCGCGGTCTGCCCGCAGGCTGACGGCGTTGCGCTGCAGCGATGCGTACTCGATACCGCGCTTCGTGTCCGTCACCTTGGGTCCCAGCCCGAGCTCGGGGTGGATAAGCACCGCCTCACGCAGGTCGCTTCTGTTGAACCTCTTGCTCGTGCCGCACAGGAACACGACGGGAAACTCCAGGCCCTTGGACTTGTGCACAGTCATCAGCTGCACCGCATTACCCACAGCGCCGCGCCCCGGCTCATCGCCGCGCTCGGCAAGGGAATTTAGCCACTCCACAAAGCGGTGCAAGCCCTTAAATCCCGTGGCCTCAAAGCGCTTTGCGTAGTCACTTAGCAGCATCACATTGTCCCGGCGGGTCGCCCCGTCGGTCATTGCAGAGCACACGGCGGCAAGGTCGAGCCTGTCGAAAATATACCGCAGCAGCTCGCCAAGCTCCATGTCGGGCGCACATTGGCGGAAGTCCGTGAGCGTGTCCGCAAACTCGGCGCAGCGGGCGCTGTGCTCTGCGTTTTTTGTAAGTGCGGTGTAAAAGTCGCTTTTTTTGTCGGCAGCTCGTATCTCCGAAAGCTCGTCGGCGCTAAAGCCGAAAAACGGTGAGCGCAAAACGGCGATGAGCGGCACATCCTGATGGGGATTGTCGATAACGGCGAGCAGGCACACGAGTGCCGAGACCTCGACGCTCTCAAAATAGCTGCCGCTGCCGCCGCCTAAAACGGGAATGTCGGCATTTAAAAGCTCACGGCGGAACACCTCGCCGACGGACGCCATGGAGCGCATTAAAATTGCAATGTCGCTGTATCTAAGCGGACGCTGCACGCCCTTGTCGGAAACTAAAGTTCCCGAGCGCATGAGCGCATGTATCTTCCCGGCGACCGCCTGCGCTTCGAGCGCCGTTTTGTCGGGCGAGTCATCCTCACCGTCGGCGGTGACATCCACGAGCACGAGCTCGGGCTTCGGAACAGCGCCGTCATAGCTTGCACCGCACTTGAGCTCGGCGTTTTCGTCGTAGTCTATCTCGCCTAATTTTGCCGACATGCAGGTGCGGAACACATGGTTTGCGCCCTCTATGACCTCGCTTCTGGAGCGGAAGTTTTCCTGAAGCATTATGCGCACGGGATCTAAGCCCTGCACTGCGTCAAGGTCTGCATATGACAGATATTTTTCGGTGAATATCGTGGGGGCTGCAAGGCGGAAGCGGTATATAGACTGCTTAACGTCGCCGACCATGAACAGGTTCGTCCCGTCCTTCGACACGGCACGGAAAATTGCGTCCTGCACACGGTTTACATCCTGATACTCGTCGACCATTATCTCCGTGTAGCGCCGGGAAAGCTCGCGCGCAAGCGCCGTCGGCGCGCCGGTCCCATCGGTCAGAAGCCGCGCGGTGAAGTGCTCAAGGTCTGCAAAGTCGACCTCGGCGCGGCGCTTTTTCTCGGCGGCGTAGGCTTTGTCGAAATCGAGCGTCAGCTCCAGGAGCGCACGCATCGCAGGTGCGGTCTTTTGCATGTCGCCTGCAAGCTTTTCCTCGGAGGCATTCAGCATGACGGTGAGCTTTTTGCAGGCTGCCTTACAGCCCTCGCGCAGCGCCTTTATATGCTCGGAAAGCTCCGGGTCGGGCGAATTTCGCAGCGATTTAAGCTTCGGGAACTCGATGGGCAGAAACTGCCGTGCCCTGTCCCAGCCCTCGGCGCATGAGCGCGCAAGGTCGCGCAGGCAAAGGGCGGTCGCACTCAGGCTCTCGCCGTAGGCTGCGCCTATCTTTTCGTTTGTATATGCCTTTTGGGCTGCATTCTCCATCGCCTGCGCCCAGAACTCGGCGCTCGCCCTGACAGAGCTCAGTATCTCCTGTGCCCACGGCGTTGCGGCGATATCGTCAGTGCCCGCACTCATCAGCTCTATCTGCTCTTTCGCCCACAGGTCGGGGCGGGCGTGGCTCTGCATTTTCTTGTGCAGGCTCAGGACTATCTCGGAAAGGCGGCTGTCATCCCGCCCTGAGCCCACGGAGTCGGCAAGCAGCAGGAAATCCCGCGTAGGCTCCTCGTAGGCTTTGTCCATGACGCGCTCGATGACCCTTCGCCGTATCGCCTCGGAGCGCTCCTCCTCGATGACCTTGAACTCAGGCGACAGCCCCGCCGCATGGCAATTTTCGCGCAGAAATGTCGCGCAGAAGCTGTGTATCGTGCCTATCTGCGCCTTTTGGCACAGCGCACTCTGGCGGCGCAGTCGGCGGTTATCCGGCTCGGCTGCAAGGCGCTTTGCGATCTCATCGACTATGCGGCTTTTGAGCTCTGCCGCCGCCGCCTTGGTGAAGGTTATTATAAGAAAGCTGTCGATATCCGCATCATCGCTTATACGGCTTAAAAGTCTCTCGGTCAAAACCTTCGTTTTGCCGCTGCCCGCCGCCGCAGATACCAGCACCGCGCGGCCGCGGGTCTCGATCGCCGCCTGCTGCGAGCGCGTAGCCTTAAACTCAGCCATTGCCCTCACCTCCCTCAAGGATGCTCCACACCTTTGTGGCGGCAAG
>SAMEA3663283__coassemble_835_pt1 | contig 39615 bp, 30 predicted proteins | sample SAMEA3663283__metabat2_low_PE_027 | metagenome-assembled genome bin SAMEA3663283 (sample SAMEA3663283) | pig gut metagenome | biome: pig gut; feature: pig-associated habitat; material: faeces | place: China | collected 2013 | reverse complement strand
ACCACGCTGACGGCACCTTTGAGCTCGGTGCTTCCGCTTATGAGAAGCGCGGCGTGTCCGCATTCGTTCCCGAGTGGACGGCCGAGACCTGCGCACAGTGCAACCAGTGTGCATTCGTCTGCCCGCATGCTACCATCCGTCCCTTCGCTCTGACCGAGGAGGAGGCAGCCAATGCTCCCGCCGATGCTCAGATCGTCGACTTCCGTGCCGGCAAGGGCAAGGGCGTTTACAAGTACACCATGGCCATCTCCCCCATGGACTGCATGGGCTGCGGCGTCTGTGTCGGCATCTGCCCCACCAAGTCTCTCAAGATGGTCGGTCTCGAGAGCCAGGTTCACAAGCAGCCCGTGTTCGATTACATGGTCTCCAAGGTCACCGAGAAGAAGGAAGTTCAGAACGACACCGTTATCGGCAGCCAGTTCAAGCAGCCTTACCTCGAGTTCAGCGGCTCGTGCGCAGGCTGCGCCGAGACGAGCTACGCACGTTTGGTAACTCAGCTGTTCGGCGACCACATGATGATCTCCAACGCTACCGGCTGCTCCTCCATCTGGGGCGGTCCTGCTGCAACTTCGCCGTACACCGTCAACAAGGAAGGCAAGGGTCCCGCATGGGCAAACAGCCTGTTTGAGGATAACGCTGAGCACGGTCTGGGCATGTACCTCGGCCAGAAGAAGATCCGCGACGACCTCAAGGCAAAGGTCGAGACCATTGCAGACAAGGTCCCCGAGGCTCAGGCTTGGCTCGATACATTTGACGACACCGAGGCAAACCAGGCAGCCTCCAAGGCTCTTATTGCCGCGCTCGAAGCAAAAGACTGCGGCTGCGATACCCGCAAGGCTATCCTCGACGCTAAGTCCTACCTCAACAAGAAGAGCTGCTGGATATTCGGCGGCGACGGCTGGGCGTTCGATATAGGCTTCGGCGGCGTTGACCACGTCCTCGCTTCCGGCGAGAATGTGAACATCTTCGTGTTCAACACCGAGGTCTACTCCAACACCGGCGGCCAGGCATCCAAGGCATCGAACATCGGTCAGGTCGCACAGTTTGCCGCAGCGGGCAAGGAGATCAAGTCCAAGTCCCTTGCTGAGATCGCAATGACCTACGGCTATGTCTACGTTGCTCAGATCGCTATGGGTGCAAACATGATCCAGACCCTCAAGGCCATCAAGGAAGCGGAAGCTTATCCCGGCCCGTCCCTCATCATTGCATACGCTCCCTGCGAGATGCACTCCATTAAGGGCGGCATGACCAACTGCCAGGCCGAGATGAAGAAGGCCGTGCAGTGCGGTTACTGGAACCTGTTCCGCTATAATCCCGCAGGCGAGAACGGCAAGTTCACGCTCGACAGCAAGGCTCCCACGGACGGCTATCGTGAGTTCCTCATGAACGAGGCTCGCTACAGCCGCCTGACCCGTGAGTTCCCCAACAGAGCCGAGACGCTGTTCGAGGCATCCGAGGAGAACGCCAAGGCTCGTTACGAGCACCTGCAGCGCCTCATCGAGATGTACAAGTAAGCGATACGACAAAAAAGAAGCAGTCTGTTGACTGCTTCTTTTTTCATGCTTATTTATTTGACGCTGAACAGCAGGTCGCCGTAATTGGGGTACGGCCAGTATTTCTTGGCTGTAAGCGTTTCGAGCTCATCCACGCTCTCGCGCAGGGCACTCATTGCGCCGAGGACATTGTCCCTGTATGCGCAGGCGCGGGTTAGAACATCGGTAAGCTCCTCGGCATCATTTGATGCCTTATCGAGTGCGCGCACCTCGTTTAGCACTGCGGTCGTGAGCTTGCTCACCCTTGCCGCAGTCTCGGTCTCGTACACGGACTCGACACCGAGTGCGTTCTTCGCCATCGCCGTGTCGCACAGCTCCTTGGCGAACGCGCTGACGGCAGGCAGGATATCCTGCCTTGCCATGTCGAGCATGGTCAGTGCCTCGATGTGCAGCACCTTGCAGTAGTTATCCAGCTTCATCTTATATCGTGCGGCAAGCTCGATCTCGGTGTACACCCTGTGGCGCGCGAAAAGCTCAACATTCTTTATCGCCAGATAATGCGGGACGCAGTCGGGGGTTGTCGGCAGGTTCAGAAGCCCACGCTTTTCGGCTTCCTTTACCCACTCGTCGCCATAGCCGTTGCCGCTGAAGATAATGCGCTTGTGCTTTCTTATAACTGATCGGATAAGCTCGTGCAGGTCGTTTTCAAAATCGGTCGAACCCTCGAGTACATCGGCGTACTGGCGCAGCGACTCGGCGACTGCGGTGTTGATGACGACATTTGCGCCGGAAATGGACGAGGACGAGCCGAGCATCCTGAACTCAAACTTATTGCCGGTGAAAGCAAAGGGCGAGGTGCGGTTGCGGTCGGTCGTGTCCTTGGGGAACTTCGGCAGCGCGTGAACGCCGACCTTAATAAGCTCCTTTTCCTTTCCGCCGTAGGGCTCGTCCTTTTCGATGGCCTCAAGTATCTCCTCAAGCTCCTCGCCGAGAAACATCGAGACAATGGCCGGAGGAGCTTCGGCAGCGCCGAGGCGCAGGTCGTTCGACGCGCTGGTGACGGAAATGCGCAGCATATCCTGATAATCGTCGACGGCCTGAATTACCGCGCAAAGCATGAGCAGAAACTGCGCGTTTTCATACGGAGTTTCGCCGGGCTCGAGGAGGTTCACACCCGTGTCGGTCGTCATCGACCAGTTATTGTGCTTGCCTGAGCCGTTAACGCCGGCAAAGGGCTTTTCGTGCAGCAGACACACCATATCGTACTTGCGTGCAAGCTTTTTCATAAGCTCCATGGTGATCTGATTGTGGTCAGCGGAGATATTCGTCGTCGAGAACACCGGCGCAAGCTCGTGCTGAGCAGGTGCTGCCTCGTTATGCTCGGTCTTTGCCGAGACACCGAGCTTCCACAGCTCCTCGTCCAGCTCCTGCATGAACGCCGAAACGCGGGGCTTTATCGTGCCGAAATAGTGGTCGCCCAGCTCCTGAGCCTTGGGTGGCTTTGCGCCGAAGAGTGTGCGGCCGGTGTACATGAGATCCTTGCGCTTTTCGTACACGGACTTGTCGACAAGAAAATACTCCTGCTCCGGGCCGACGGTGGTCTTGACCGCCGTAACATCATGGTTTCCGAACAGGCGCAGCACGCGCAGGCACTGGAGATTTATCGCCTGCATACTTCTAAGAAGCGGGGTCTTTTTGTCCAGCGCCTCGCCGCCGTAGGAGCAAAACGCCGTGGGGATGCACAAAACACCGTCCTTTATGAACGCATACGAGGTCGGATCCCAAGCGGTGTAGCCCCTCGCCTCAAAGGTCGCGCGCAGGCCGCCGGTCGGGAAGCTGGATGCGTCCGGCTCGCCCTGGATGAGCTCCTTACCGGAAAACTCCATTATCACTCTGCCGTCGCCGATGGGGTTTAAAAAGCTGTCGTGCTTTTCGGCGGTGATGCCGGTCATGGGCTGGAACCAATGGGTAAAGTGCGTAACGCCCTTTTCTATCGACCAATCCTTCATCGCATTGGCGACGACATCGGCGGTCTTGCCGTCGAGTCTTTCGCCGAGCTTTATGCACTGTCGGACCTGCTCATAAACCTCTTTCGGCAGCCGAGCCTGCATCACGGAATCGTTAAAAACCATGGAGCCGAACATCTCGCTTAAATTTTTCATGGCAGATCCGCCTTTCATCCTACATTTAAATAGTCACTTAGTAGAAAAATTATATTACCCGCCTGCAATATTTGTCAAGCAAATAAATTTTTACGGGGGACTTGACAAGGGCGTGTATTGTGCATATACTAACTGTGCGGCTTTAGGCCATACAGTTAGAGCGCATATCGTTTTTCCCTTCACATTTGCAGCAGTGTATGATATGATTGAAAAGTGTCGGATAGAAAAGTAGCATGTATGAAAAAATCAACTAAAAACCTATTGTGGCTTTTGCTGCTTATCGTCCTTACGGTCTGCACCGTGCTTATCATCACCTCGTGCAGCAAGGGCTTCAGCTTCAAGGGCTTTATGCATCTTATATCGAACGCATCGCCCGTGTGGATGCTCTTTGCCGCCATATGCGCCTTCGGCTTCGTGTTTTTCGAGGGCACGGGGCTTAAATGCACCTGCAATTTCCTCGGTGAGCCGATCACGACCGGCAAGGCGATACTCTACTCTGCGACCGATATCTATTTCTCAGCACTGACCCCCTCGGCCGCAGGCGGACAGCCGGCTGCGCTGCTTATGATGATGAACCACGGCGTTTCGGCTGCGGTGTCGGCAATTGCGCTTTTATTAAACCTCGTGATGTACACGGTGTCCATCATGCTCATCAGCACCGTGTGCTTTATCGTCTACCCCGATATGCTGTTCAGGCTTGACACAGGTGCGCTAATCTTTATAATCATCGGCGCGGTAGTGCAGGTGCTGTTCATCGTGCTGTTTGTAATGTGCATTTTTAACGAAAAGTTAGTGCTTGCCGTGTGTCGCTTCTGCCTGAAGCTTCTGTGCCGGATGAAGATATTCCACAACTATGACGAGCACTATGAAAAGCTTCTTGGCATAATAAAGCAGTACAAGCAGTGCGGCATTTTGCTGCGGCACAAGACGGTGCTGCTTCTGAAAGTGTTTTTCCACAATCTCATGCAGCGGCTTTCCGTTATAATGGTCGCCGTATGCGTGTTTATTGGCGTGGGCGGTGCGCCCTCAAAGGCATTTGAGGCCTTTTCGGCGCAAACCTTTGCTGTGCTCGGCTCCAACGCTGCGCCCGTCCCGGGTGCGGTCGGCATCGTCGACTACATTTTTCTGAACGGCTTCGAGCATCTTGTTGCCGACCCCGTGAGCGTGGAGCTTCTAAGCCGTGGACTGTCGTTTTACTGTAACCTCATCTTCTGCGGCATTTTGATGTTTGTGAATTTTATTCGCATGAAACCTAAAACAGGACTGGAACACAATGACTAAAACTGCTATGACCATCGGTCTTAAATATTGCTATACGAAGATCGGCAAGCCCACCCGCCGGATTCTGACAAATCCGCTGCTGACCGCCGTCGTCGGCGCATATATGGATACGAAAAGCTCGGCACGGCGCATCGACGGCTTTATCCGGCGCAATCATATCGACATGAGTGACTGTGTCGAGGCCGAGTACAAATGCTTTAACGACTTTTTCACCCGTCGCCTGAAGGACGGTGCCCGCCCCATCGATCCCGACCCCGAAATGCTCATTTCCCCCTGCGACGGATATCTGTCGGCGTATAGGATAAGCGCAGACTCGGAGTTTGCGATCAAGGACAGCTTTTATAATGTCGAGGATCTTGTCGGCGGCGACGAGATAGCGTCGGAGTACTTAAGCGGCATATGCCTTGTTTTACGGCTCGGCGTTGAAAATTATCACCGCTACTGTTATATAGACAACGGCTTTAAAAGCCGCAACTATCACATCAAGGGGCGCTATCATCCCGTGCAGCCAATCGTCGTTCACAAGCACCCGGTGTTCAAGCAGAACACCCGTGAGTACTGCATGCTTGAGACGGAAAACTTCGGCACGGTGACGCAGATCGAGGTCGGTGCTTGCATGGTCGGCAAGATAAAAAATCACCACGAGGCCGGTGTGATACACCGCGGCTGCGAAAAGGGCATGTTCCTTTTCGGCGGCTCGACCATCGTTCTGCTGTTCAAAAACGGCGTGCTCGATATCCCCGATGATCTGTTTGCCGCCACGGCGCAGGGCAAGGAGGCCGTCGTCAGATACGGCGAGGCGATAGCAAGAAAAGCTGAATAATTTTTAAACCGAGGTTCGTTTGAACCTCGGTTTTTTATTCAATTTTCTCTATCTCGTCGCCGTGCAGATGACGCACTCTATTTTGTCGGCTGAATGCAGGCACGGCTTGAGGCAGCCGTCGGGCATGCAGTAGCTGCGCCTTAGATTGCAGGCATCGGTGACCGATATGCGCAGATATTCAATTTTTCTTCCGTACCTATCTGTCATGCGCTATATTATACTACCTGTCCTGCAAAATGCAAAGCGGAAAAATCGGCAAGCCAAAACGGCTTGCCGATGGTGGGGTTTGTATTACATATACTTGCTCAGGTCGATGTATTCGCCGAGCTTGAAGTCCATTTCGATAGGCTTGAAGCCCAGGAACATGCCCGGGGTGAATGTCAGTTCACCGACATAGACTCTTCCGTCAACCTCATAGAAGTCAATGCGAACGAGCGGGAAATCCTTTGCGAGGATCCTGCACAGGCTGATCATTTCATCAAGCTTCGTGGGGCACTTGGGATGCGCCGCCGTGTTCTTGCCCTTGCGCATGACGGGAATGGGCTCCCAGTTCATATCGACAAAGGTTCTTGTCTGAGCCTTTTTGCGGTCGCTGACAACAAGAGCAAATCTCGGTTCGCCGCCGCAGCAGTAGAACTTGTAATCGTCGACGCTGCCGCCTTCCTCTGCCTCAAGAAGCTCTTCTATCACTATCTTGGGCTCGATCTTTTCGTCCGTTATGCACATATTCTGATAATAGTAAGTGCACCACGGATAAAGCCATGTGGACATCATGACCTTCAGGTAGTCAACGCAGTAAGTATCCTTGTCGGTTACGAGAATTACCTGGTCGCTGCCCCAGCCGCTGTTCGACTTGGCAACAAACTTCTTGGGCAAGGCCGAGAAATCGACCTGGGAAATGTCATCATATGCGCCTATGAGCGGGACAACATACTGCTCGCCGACTCTTGCCGAAATATATTCCTTTGCTCTGTACTTATCGGCTGCAATCCTGATGTCGGGGTTCTTGTAGTTGAGCGCAAGCCAAATTATCTTTTCATTGAAGCTCTTCGGATTATCCAGATCAGGCAGGTAACCGAGCTGGGCGTAAGCCTTCTGGACACAATACATGCGCTGCATGTGAGGCGTGATCCTGGATTCCATCATATACGCCTCTTTCGGGGTCATCGGCTCAAAATATGCCTTTGAGTCCTGAATGATCTTGTCAGGCAGGTGGATCATCTCGCCGTACTTCTGATCCCACTCGAACGGATCGAACGACAGCAGCGCACCGCCGGAATAGAAGGTCATCTCGCCGACATACACACGGTCGCCCAGATCGTAGAAGTCGACGCGTACGAACGGGAACGGAGCGGAGAGCTTTGCTGCGATCTCCTTCATCTTCTCAAAGTTTTTGGGCTTTTTATGCGGTGTTTCTACATGCGCGTGACCGCCGTAGGTGATGGGCAGCGGATTAAAGTCTGCATCATAAAAGTCAAAGGTGGTGGGCTTGCTCTTATCCTGCCTGTCCGTTGCGATAAACAGACTGTCCACTCTGCCGTTAAAGCAGAAGAACTTATAGTCGTAGACCTGCTCATTTTCCTGCTCGATATATTCCTCGGCGAATATAATGGGCGGCATATTCTTATAGCCCCAGTTGAGGGTCTGATAATACGAGTTGCGATAGGGCTTTATCCAGCGGGCGAACTGACGTCTGGTCTGAGCCTGGTTGAGCTCTTCCTTGTTTTTGACAATCTTCAGATAGCCGCTGCTCCAGTTGACCTTGAGCACGAATCTTTCCGGAAGCTCGTCAAAATTGATCTGGCCGGCATTAGTCCAGCTCTTTATCGTGGGGACGACATATTCCTCGCCGACTATATTGGCAACATAATCTTTAACAGCATACTTATCGCAGCACTTTGTGATAAGCGGCTCCTGATAATACAGCTTCATCCACATGAGCTTTTCGTTGAAAGTCTGCGGATTTTTGAAATTTATCTTATAGCCGTGCTGCTTTTCAAATATTTTGGAGAGCAAGGCCTCCTTGCGGGCATCTGTGAAAATGCCTTCCTTCTCCATACGGTAATTCATCTTTTTAGCTTTTACCGTGGCATAGGCGTTTTTCGTGATATCTTTGTAAAAATAACGATCGATCATGATCGTTCGCAGCATTTGATAGCTTTCCGTCTTTTTAAAGCGCAGCCATTCGTCTTTTGTGAAAAACAGCCTCTTTATGAATCGTTTAAAGCCTTTTTTTAATTTCAACTTGAATCTTGTCCAGAATCTCATAATCTTTCCCTCGTAAATCAGTTTATATGAATTGTAAATTATTATAAATATGTATTTTATGTTACCATAATACACGCCATTTTTCAAGACGAATTGTCGTATTTATCGTATTTATGACTTTTTGCACATTTATCTTGAAGTATAACGAAAAACATTGTACAATAGCTAAAGTTTCCACGGTCACTTAAATGCTGATCTTAACTGCAAACTAAGCCGTGACCTCCCGGATAGTACCGGAAAGGCACAAAATGGAGCACTATGAAAATAGCTGTTATTCTTCTGCGCTGGGTGCTGAACTTTATATACTTCTTTATGAAGCTCGCGCCGTGCGACAACAACAGGGTCGTTTTTCTCAGCCGTCAATCGAACACCCCGACGGATGACTTTCTCATGCTTAAAGCCAAGCTTGAGGAAATTAAGCCCGATATCAAGATCGTGATGTTCACCCAAAGGGTCGACGGGAACCTTAAAAGCATGCTAAGCTACGGCGTGACGACGCTCAAAAGCATGCACCACCTTGCACGGGCAAGGGTCTGCGTTCTCGATGCCTACTGGCCGGCCGTCTCCATGCTCAAGCATAAGGACAGCCTCGCCGTCATACAGATGTGGCACGCCATGGGCAAGATCAAAAAATCCGGCTATCAGTCGGTCGGCAAGGAATTCGGCAGAAGCAGCATGCTCGCGCATGAGCTTCGCATGCACCGCAACTATGATGTCATAATCGCGGGCGGCAAGGCCTTTGATCCGTTTTACTGCGCCTCCTTCGGCGTTGACGAATCGGTTTTGTATAATGTCGGTCTGCCGAGGATGGACATGCTCAGGGAGAACACCGAAAAATGCAGAAAGCAGTTTTTCGAGGCATATCCGGAGCTTGATGGCAAAAAGCTCGTGCTTTACGCTCCCACCTTCCGCAAGGGTCAGCGTCTGGAGCCCAAGCCCCTTATCGACGCCTTTGACTTTAACGGCAGGCAGGCGCTTATAATAAAGCGTCACCCGAACCAGCAGCTCGACACCGACTGCCTCGGTCAGGCGCTCACCTGCGATAAGGTCTCGACCTCTACCGTTTTGTCCGTCTGCGACTGCGTTATCACGGATTATTCGGCGATAACCATCGAGGCTGCGCTGCTTAAAAAGCCGATCTACTTCTACCTTTTCGATTACGAGGACTACATATCCAAAAACGGACTGAATGTGAAGCTGTTTGACGAATTTCCCGACAGTACCTTCACCGAGCCCGAAAAGCTCATGGCCGCTATAAGCGACGGCCGCTATGATCACGGCAACTACGACAGATTCTGCGAAAAATACCTGCCCGCTCCCGGGATGAGGGCAACAGACGCGATCTGCGCACTTATTTTAGACTGCATGAAGAGGGATAAACATGATGCAATTAATGAGAGCATTGCTCGCCAAAATAAAGCTGGCGGTACTATGGGTAACTAGGATCCTGTTCGCTCCGAACCACTTCAAGGTGCCCTTCTACAAGAGGATATGGTACGCGATATTCGGCGGCTACATGGTCGATCAGATCGCCCTGTACGATTTCAAGCACAACGACAAAAAGCAGTATCTTTCCGAATTTGACTGGTACCGCTCGCGCCGCATCAACGACCCGTACAGCACCATGCTCAACAACAAGGTCGTATTTACGCAGATAATAGAGCGCTACTGCTCCACGCCGGAGATCTACTGTGTCAAAAAAGGCAAGCTTTACGGCGGATTTAACGGCAGGAAGTTCAACGGTCCCGAGGATCTGCTGCCTCTGCTCGATGAGGTCGGTGCATTCGTTGTCAAGCCCGTTGGCGCCGGCAAGGGCAAGGGCGTCGAGATAGTCAAGCGCACCGCAGACGGCTATATCTGCAACGATAAGCCCATATCCCGCGATAAGCTCGTGCGTTCGTTCGGCATAGGCAAGGATCTGCTTTTCTGTGCCTTTGCCCATCAGGCCGAGTATCTGGATAACATCTACCCCAGCTCAGCTAACACAATCCGCATGATAGTCCTGCGCAACAGCAAGACCCATGAGTTTGAGCTGAGCTTTGCCGTTCAGCGCATCGGCGCTTCCTGGACGGGCGCGGTAGATAACGGCAGTCAGGGCGGCCTTGTTGCGAATATCGACATCAACACCGGCACTCTCAGTGAGGCAAGAACTCTGCACAACCTTTCCGTGTACGAAGTCCACCCCGACACCGGCGCGCAGATAAAAGGCGCCGTCATCCCGAATTGGGAGAGCATCAAGAAGGCCGTGACCGATATCTCGGTCAACTTCCCCTATCTTGACATAATCGCATGGGACATCCTGCCCACGCCCGACGGCTTTACCGTCATTGAGGCCAACACCTCCTCGGGTGTCAACATCATCCAGCTTTGGGGTCCGCAGCGTTACGGCAGACTCGGCGAATTTTACCGCGAGCACGGAATAATAAAATGAGATATGTGATAATGGCAGACGGCAAGGGCAGCCGTTGGAACAACTACATGGGGCACGGCAAGCACGATATCCGCATTGGCGGCGAGACACTTCTTGAGCGCACCGTGCGCCTCGTGCATGAGCACGACAGCACAGCCGAAGTCATAATCACCTCGCACAACGAGGCTGTGAACATTGACGGCGCCGTTCGCTACGAGCCGAAGAACAACGTGCTTGAAATAGATCGCTTTACAGCCGAGCTTATCGGCGACGACATGTGCTTTCTCTATGGGGATGTTTACTACTCCGAGGAGGCAGTCAAGGCCATCGTCGGGAGTGCAGATAAACAGCCGCTTCTGTTTGTCGGAAGCAAAACGAGCATCTGTGCTGTGTTGATTAAAGACGGCGCGCTGTTTAAGTCTTTGTACGAGAAGATACGCAGCATGTTCCTTGACGGCGCGATCACCGAGTGCAAGGGCTGGCAGGTTTATCACCTTTACGCCGGGCTTCCTCTCGAAAGCCGCGAGATAGGCAGCGGCTACCTCATAACCGACAGCTTCACGAGGGATTTTAACTCTCCCGACGACTATAACGAATTTATCGCAGGGCACTGAGAAGTCCTGCGATAAAAATTTGTATAGAAATATACACAATTGTATGCTATAATACTAAGCTGATATTGTATCGACATTTGAATTCTTAAGGGGATTTTACCATATGACAGAAAGCACAAGGAACCGATTTTTGCTCACAGAGCTTATAAAACGAGATTTTATCAAGAAATATAAGCGCACGACGCTCGGCATTTTGTGGAGCGCACTGGCACCTTTGCTGCTGCTTATCACAATGGATCTGGTCTTCGGCACTTTCTTCGGAAACAAGCTGCCGCACTACACCATTTACCTTTTCTCGGGTCTTCTGCTGTTCAACTATTTCAGCGGCATCACCCGCAATTCGATGACCGTTTTGTACAACAGTGCACCTATCTACAGCAAGGTGCCCGTTCCCAAGCTCTATTTCCTGATCTCGCGAAATGTCGCACATTTCATTGATTTTCTTGTGTCCCTCGTGTTGTATTTCGTTTTCGTCGCGATCGACGGCATCGCCTTTAAAACGAATTTCCTGCTGCTGATCTATCCGATAGTCTGCCTGTTTTTTATTAACTTCGGCATCTGCATGCTCCTGTCGTCTTTGTACATTTTCCTGCATGATATAAGCTATCTCTGGCCTGTCATCTGCCGCGTGATTATGTACTCCTCGGCTATATTCTACGATGTTTCGATACTGCCCGGTACGCTGCGCAGGCTTTTGCAGTGCAACCCACTGTACATGTGCATCGATTACTTCAGGCAGCTCGTTATACACTCCACCGTTCCCTCCGCCTCCTACCATGTCATTCTTTTCGTGATGACCCTGCTTTGCCTCGCAATAGGCGGATTCACTTACTACATTAGCCGCGATAAGATCGCGCTGTATGTATAAGGAGGTGCGCCATGAAAGATAACAAGGTCCTTATACTTGACAACGTCTCCGTCAGATACCGTAAGCGCGACTCCAGATCGACTGCGGATATCTTCAAGCGGCTCACCGGCAAGCAGAAAAGAAACAACGAGTTCTGGGCGCTCAAAAACGTGTCCTTCAGCCTTGAAAAGGGCGATATGCTCGGTGTCATCGGCAGAAACGGCGCAGGCAAATCGACAATGATGAAGGCCATCAGCGGCACGCTGTGTCCGGCCTCGGGTACGATAGAAAAAGAGGGCAAGCTGTGCGCGCTGCTGGAGCTTGGCGCAGGCTTTGACCAAGACATGACCGTTAAGGAAAACGTATACCTTCGCGGCGCGCTCCTTGGCTACTCCAAAGAGTTTATAGACAGCAAATATGACGAGATAATCGAATTTGCCGACATGCGCGAGTTTGAGGACAATCCCTTCCGCACGCTGTCGTCAGGCATGAAGTCCCGTATCGCCTTCTCCATTGCAAGCATGGTCGAGCCGGATATAATCATACTTGACGAGATATTCGCCGTCGGCGACGGCGACTTCCGCAAGAAAAGCCAGAAGTGCATGCAGGATATCATCGCAAACGGCAGCACCACCGCGCTCATGGTCTCGCACTCGCTGCAAACGGTGCGCAGCCAGTGCAATAAGGTGCTGTGGCTGGACAAGGGCAGGATGGTCATGTTCGGCGACCCCAAGACCGTGTGCGACGCATACGCAAAGTATCTCAACACCGGCAAGCTCCCCGAGACCGAGTCTTTAAAGGCCACCGAGGCAAACCCGACGAATAAGATGGCCAAATCAAAGGGCAAGATATTCGGCGAGGTGATGGTGTACCTGTTTTTGCTGCTGTTCGTGGTCGGCGGCATCTTCTACTGGTCGCAGCACGACCTGTTCAGCGCGTATTTCATCGCCCGCGACTCGAGCTCTGAGCAGATAATGCAGGTCGTTGACGAATACAGGGACGAGGAAAACGAGCTTTTGGGCGTCGACATCTCCGGCTGGAACACAGATATCCTCGATAACTGCACCGAGGATATCCTGAGTGAAAAGTCAACGATAAAGGAGGTCGCAAAGGCGATTGTCGGCGACTCGTTTGAGCCGGGCACAATCGAATACCGCCGCTCGCTGGCAGCAGCCGAGATCGCGGTCACGAAGCAATATTACTCCGACCGCTGTGAAATCCTGATAGCCGATATAAAGGCCGAGTACGACGCTCTGCCCGAAAGCAGCCGTCCGAGCCTTCTCAGGTATGCCTACTCCGAGCGTAAGCAGTTTTTCAATCTTGAGAAAATGTGCGACAATGCCGTGCAGGATGTTGTTGACGGTGTCCGGGAGCTGCTCGAAAAAGAGGGCTACCCCGAGGAATACGCAGATAAAATTTTTAACGCATATAAGTCCGAAAAGGGCTATATGATTGCGTATTACATGGATAATTTGAAGTAAATTTTACAAAAAGGCAGATTTGTTGATCTGCCTTTTTTCAATCGGTAAATATATAAATTGACAAAGTTTGTTCATAGGTATATTATACCCTTATGTGAATTTTTGCGCAAAAAGGATAGAGTGTATGGAAAATATAACCGCCAAGACCCCATGGAAGGATCACCTCGGTGAGGTTCCCTTCCACCTCGACTATTTTGAAGGCTCGATGTTCGAGGCTGTGGCCGCAATAGCCGAAAAGTACCCCAACAACGTTGCCTTCGACTTCATGGGAAGGTCAACGACCTACAAAACGCTCGTCAAAGAGGTCGAGCAGTGCGCCAAAGCGTTAAAAACCATCGGCGTGCGCGAGGGCGACAGGGTCACCATAGCAATGCCCAACTGCCCGCAGGCTATCCAGATGTTCTACGCCGTTAACCTCGTCGGCGGCATCTGCAACATGATCCACCCCCTGTCGGCGGAAAAGGAGATAGAGTTTTATCTCAACGCCTCGGAGTCGGTCACAGCGATAACCCTCGATCAGTTCTACAACAAGTTTGAGAACGTTCGTCACAACACCAAGGTCGTAAACATCATCATCGCAAGCATAAAAGATGAGCTTTCAAAGCCCGTCAAGGCAGGCTACATGCTCACCGAGGGCCGCAAGGTCAAAAAGATCCCCGATGACGCTCCCGTCATCCGCTGGAAGGACTTTCTGCACCTGAGCCGCCACTGCTTCTATAACTACAAGGTCGAGCGTAAGGGCGATGACCCCGCAGTCATCCTCTACTCCGGCGGCACGACAGGTACGACGAAGGGCATCCTGCTTTCAAATAAGAACTTTAACGCTCTCGGCCAGCAGGTCATCGCCGCAAACCCCATGTTCCGCATCGGCGACAAGATGCTCGCCGCAATGCCGCTGTTCCATGGCTTCGGTCTGGGTGTCTGCGTACACACGATGCTCTCGCAGGGCGGCCGCTGCATCCTCATCCCGAGGTTCACCGCCGAGACCTACGCAAAACAGATAGTTAAGTATAAGTGCAACTTCATAGCAGGCGTTCCCACGCTGTACGAAGCACTGCTGCGCCTGCCCTCGATGGAAAATGCCGACCTCAGCTCGCTCAAGGGCGTGTTCTCCGGCGGCGACAGTCTGTCCATTGAGCTTAAAAAGAAGTTCGACAAGTTCCTGTACGACCACAACGCGAAGATACAGATTCGCGAGGGCTTCGGCACGACCGAGTGCGTCACGGCATCCTGCCTCACCCCGCCGCACATGGCTAAGGAGGGCAGCATCGGTCTTCCCTTCCCCGACACTTATTACAAGATAGTCGAGCCCGGAACCGACAAGGAAGTCCCTTACGGCACCGAGGGCGAGATACTTATCGCAGGCCCCACGGTCATGATGGAATATGTCGGCCATCCTGAGGAGACGGCGCAGACCCTGCGCAAGCACGATGACGGTCTGACCTGGATATACACGGGCGACCTCGGCACGATGGACGACGAGGGCTTTATCTACTTCCGCGGCCGTGCAAAGCGCATGATAATCACCTCCGGCTACAATGTCTACCCCGGCCAGCTTGAGAACATCATCGATGCGCACGAATTTGTGCACATGAGCTGCGTCATCGGCGTTCCCGACCCGTACAAGATGCAGAAGGTCAAGGCCTTCGTCATGCTCAAGCCCGGCATTCCGGCAAATGACGACACTAAGGAGGCCATTTTGGCCTACTGCCGTAAGAACATTGCAAAGTACGCGATGCCGTATGACATCGAGTTCAGAGCCGAGCTTCCCAAGACGCTCGTAGGCAAGGTCGCCTACCGCAAGCTCGAAGAGGAGGAGGCCGCCAAGCGTGCCGCCGCCGAAGAGAAAGCGGAAGCATAAATATTGAAAATTTGAAAGCCGGTGCTTTGCACCGGCTTTTGCTTGCGAATAAGAGCAGATAGTGGTATTATTCTGCTATCAAGCATTTGGAGAGAAACAATGGACTACAAACAGGCACTTGAATATATAAACGGCGTTTCGTGGCGCACGACAAAGCCCGGGCTCGAGCGAGTAACGGAGCTTCTGCGCCGTCTGGGAAACCCGCAGGCCGAGCTTCGGTATGTGCATGTCGCCGGAACAAACGGCAAGGGCAGCATCTCGGCGATGCTCGCGTCGGTGCTCAAAAAGGCAGGGCTCACCGTGGGGCTTTACACCTCGCCGTATGTAAACCGCTTTAACGAGCGCATGCAGATAAACGGCAAGAGCATTGAGGATAACGAGGTCGCCGAGCTGGTTTCTGAGATAAAGACCCACGCCGACGCAATGGACGACCACCCGACGGAGTTTGAGATGATGACCGCCGTGGCATTTTTGTGGTTTTACCGCCGTAAGTGCAGCATTGTCGTGCTCGAGGTGGGCATGGGCGGAAGGCTCGATGCAACTAACGTCATCGCCTGCCCCGACTGCTGCGTCATCGCAAACATCGGCCTTGACCACACCGCCATACTCGGCAACACGCTCGAGCAGATTGCCTTTGAAAAGGCGGGCATCATAAAAGAGGGCTGCCCCGTGGTCATGTATCAGCAGTACGGCGAGGTCATGGAGGTCGTGAGGGATGTGTGCGCCGAGCGCAATGCCGAGCTGACCGTGCCCGACTTTGACGATATCAGTCCCGAGTTTGACAGCCGTGACGGGCAGGTGTTTTCCTACGGCGGCGAGGCCTACGCTCTCCCGCTCCTGGGCGAGCATCAGCTTAAAAACGCCGCAACGGTGCTGGAGGTGATCGATGTCCTGCGCAGGCAGGGCTGGCAGATAGAGCATGAAGCGGTCGAGGCTGGACTGTACGCCGTGAGCTGGCCCGCTCGCTTTGAGATAGTGCACTCCGAGCCGTGGTTCGTCGTTGACGGCGGGCACAATCCGCAGTGTGCGCAGGCACTCAGGGCGAGCCTATTGGAGTATTTCCCCGATGACAAGCGTGTGCTTTTAATGGGCGTTCTGCGCGACAAGGACTATAAAGGCATCGTGAAAACGCTCGCCCCGCTGTTTGACGCGTTCGTCACTGTCACGCCCGACACGCCGCGGGCGCTGCCGGCTGAGGAGCTTGCGGAGCTCTTTGCCGAGACCGGCAAGGAGGTGCAGGTGTGCTCCTCGATACAGGAGGGCGTGCGCACGGCGATGGACATCGCAGACGAGCTTGAGGGCATGGTCTGCGCCTGCGGCTCGCTGTACATTTGCGGCGATATAAGAGCCTGCTTTGGTTTGAGGTGAAGCATGAGGATAATGGGAATTGACTACGGCGATGCCCGCACGGGGCTTGCCGTTTCGGACGAAATGAATATACTTGTCGGCGAGGCATGGACAGTAAATGAGTGGAACCCCGAGCGCGTCGCCGATGTGATAGCGCAGGAGGCGCAAAAGCGCAATGTACGCCGCCTTGTGCTGGGACTTCCCAAGAACATGGACGGCAGCGAAGGACCGAGAGCGGAAAAATGCCGCAGTTTTGCCGAGCTTCTGCGCAGCAAGACGGATATCGAGCTTGTCATGTGGGACGAGCGCCGCTCAAGCATCGAGGCTCACGCAATTTTACACGCCAACGGCAAGAAGGAGAAAAAGCACCGCAAGACCGTCGATGCCGTCGCCGCAAGCCTGATACTAGAGGGCTATTTAGGAACATTGAGATAACAAAACGCACCGCAATTGCGGTGCGTTTTTGCATTATTTAAAACTTTACGAAGCCGGTTAAAGTGCCGAGCGGATAGCCGAGCGTCCAGTCGTTCTCGCCGCACTTGGGGCAGACAGTGCCGCGCTCGTGCAGCTCGTCGATGTATGCCTCAGCGCGCTGGATGTACATATTGCTCTTTGCGACATGCTTGCACTTCTGGCAGTAGACAAGATAGTTTGCAAAGCTGTCGTATATGCCCTTTTTGCGGTTTTCCTTTTCCTCGTATGAGAGCGCCCTCGGGAGAATGTTCGGATTTTTATAGCTCATGATCCACCCTCCTTATATCAGATGCTCACGCTTGACGCTGTCGTAGTGCTTATCCAAAATGGGCACAACGATGCTGCGCATGAGACGCATATCGAGATTGTAATAGTAAACGGCAAACAGCGCAGCGAGCGTGGCCGTGCTTATGCCCATGATCTTAGCAAAAACTTTCATACTGCTGCTCCTTTCTTACCAACCCAGTTCGTCGTCAAAGTCGACGAGGGTCGGGTCAACGGGCTCTTCGTGGAGAACCGACTGCATGTACTGGTTGACGACCTTGCGTGCCTCGTTCGTCGGCACGATGCGGCAGTCCATCAGCGAATGCGGCATCCAGACGATGTCGAACTTATCGCGGTGCTTGTGGAACTCCTCCTCAAGCAGGCCCTGAGCGCCGGCCATGCCCTTGCAGCCGATATCGTCATACATGATTATCATGTCGCAGTTAAATTTCTCGGCAGTTTCCCACATCTGCATGAGGTGGCGGTTGCCGCCGACGGTGTGGGTGCGCATGGGAGTTCTTGCGTGCCAGTCGGCAATGTCGCTCATCATGGTGTCGCGGTCGGTGGTGTCGACGATATTATGGCCGGTCAGCGAGTCCATATTGATAACGGTCATGATGCCCCAGCAGTTATACAGCCACTGAACGCCGTGGGCATAGTATGTCGAGCCGCACGACCATGCCAGCGCACGGTGGCGGGCAAGCGGGAACGGGTGGATATTCTTGCGCACGCACTTTTCAAAGACACGGTTTATCTTCTTGTTTGCCTTGAGGAAGTACTTCGTGCCGCCCTGCTGATAGAAATAGATGCGGAACAGGCCCTGCACAACGGAGTTGAGTGCGCCGTTATCGCTCTTGGCGTAGACATCCCAGCGGTTGAGCGAGCCGCGGTTAAACTCGTTGGTGTCCTCAATATGCTTTATAAACGCATTCCAGTCAAACGGAACGCCGAACTGCTGTTCGAGGAACTCTATGGCCGAGTAGATCTCGTGCACGCCGAGCTCCTTAGTGGTCGGGTCATCGTACATGAGCGGTGAGGTGAACGGGTGCACGGCCTTCTTGCCGTCGTTTGACAGAGCACGCCACATGGCGGTGTTATCCATCATATTTGCGTCGCAGGGGTTATTCGTCGTCAGCCAGCAGTTGCCGATATCGGGGTACTCACGGTCTACGGCGACACCGACTTCGACCAGTGGCAGCGTGCACATATCGCCCGGGATGCCGCAGGCAACGGCCTGATCGACATAGTAGCAGCCCAGCTGCTTTCTCATGAGCGGCAGCATGAACGCCGCGTGCTGCTGCATATTGATGGCATAATGTCCGGGGAAGCCGAAGATTATGTGCTTGGGCAGGGTGTAGTCAAACGCGACGGTGACATCGGACCACTTCGTCTCGCCCAGCTTGCGGTCGGCTCTCAGACTCTTCCACAGCGTGTCGATAGAGTCGGATATCATGCAGTCGAGAGCATACAGGTCAGCCCTCAGCGCCTCGCCGCGGTCGCCCTCTATCCACTTGTCGACCATCATCGGGGCTGCCAGATACGCCGACAGCCAGCGGTATTTCCAAAACGCCTTTGCTATGCGAATGGGGTCGTGCATGACGAATATCGCCATCTTGCCCCAAGTGCACAGCCACTTGTAAAACGCGAATGCCGTGTCCTTCACGCCGCGCCACTCACGGCGGGCATAGAAGTTGGTGCCCTCAATATATCTCTGACCTATGTAATGGCAGGGCTCGTCGCCTTTGAGGAAATGCTCAAGGGTACCGTACTGCTGCTTGATGCTGATCTTTCTTTTCCACATAGCTTTCCCCTCCTTATTCCGCCTGGAGTCTCTTGATCTCAAGCGACTCGACAAATGCCTGGAACCTCGTACGCAGCTGACCGGTCGCAGCGTTTGCATAGTCTCGCTCTATCTGACAGGTCGGTATCGCCGAGGGAACATTAAGGCCTTCGGCCAGCCACTTGGCAGCTATCGCTCTTTCGTAGCCCCAGTATTCGCAGAACTTCATGTTCTGGAGAATGATGCCCTCGGCCTTGTAGTCCCTGGCTACATCGTACAGGTAGTTCTTGCGGGAGATGATGCTCTCGGTGCCCATGGTGCGGGGGCACTCGTTAATCTTCATGTAGTGCTCGGCGAGAGCGTCGAGGGGATCCTGCCCATCGGCGACAACTATCTGCTCTCTGCCGGGCAGCGAGCCGAAGCAGTAGCGGTCGGCAACAACGAGTGCGCCGCACATCTCGATAAGTCTCGTAAACTCCGGATCGTCTATCTCCGAGCCCGCGAGCATGACCCTTGTGCGGTATGGCGGTTTCTCGTCCGGCTTGCGGGTCTTGAGCTCCTCGAGCGTTTCGCGCAGCTTGTCAATAATGAGGTACTTCGGGCAAACCTCGGACACGAGCTGGATCACATGGAACTCGTAGCCGGTGATGGGCGGGTTATCGAGCTTGCGCAGGTCGCCGATCTCGGTTATGATGCGGCAAAGCTCATTGTGGCGCTCGATTGCATCGAGTATCTTCTCGTCGGAAAAGTCCACGCCGTAGACTTCTTTCATGGGAGCAATGATCTTCTTTTCGATCTGGCGGCGGAAGTAGCCTGCGTACCAGTCGCCCTTTTTGGTGGGCATGTCGATGCAGCAGACAAAGAACTTGTCGTTCGGGATGAGCTTGCAATACTCAAAATACTGTTCCATGCGGTTCATTGTGGTGCAGCATTCCTGACCGATGAGGGCGGAAATGAAGTTGTAGCCGCCTTCAAACGCGCGCTCGAGAATGCTCTTTGAATAAGGGCAGGAGCGGTTTGTCATGTAATAAGTCGCAAGGTCGGGATTAACGCAGCCGGGTGCTCTCAGTCTCACGCCGAAGCAGCCCTCGATGTCCAAAAGCGGCTCGGGTATGTACGAGCAGTTGTAAGCAAGCGCAAGCTTGCCCTCCGAGCACGCTTTCTTCACGAGCTCGTTGTTTGCCTCCTGGAGGAGGCTTTCGAAATAAATCAGATGCTTTAGATCTCTCATTAGTTTTCCCCCGTTTATTTCCGTAACTTAAGCTGACGGTAGCCGAGCACCTATCGGTTTTGACGGGCAGCTTTCCGCCCATGCTTCGCTAAATCCCTAACCCATATATGTCCATTATGGCCGTCGGGCTTTATCTGTGCCTGAACGAAAATCTGCTCCGTCAAAACTGCAAGGCACCTGTCGGTGGGATTGCAAGAAATTTCGGCTTTTCTTGAAAAGTTGAGAAGTACCGAACGAACGCACCGACAGACGATAGGGGTTCGGCTCCCATCAGCTCGCTAGTCAAGATGTTAACATTTTAGCACCAATAATATACTACTTCAATTAGTTTGCACATTTTCGCCGTTTTGTCCATTTGAAAGAGGTATTTTTGTGCATATTAACAACAGAAATTTGTACTAATACCTTGAGCGTTAATATACGAAAACGGAGTGGTCAAAACCGCTCCGTTTTCGTATTTCGTATAAAGTATATTATTTGCGGCGCTTTGCTTTTGAGGGTACAAGCAGGCATATTCCCACAAAGCCGCCGGCAAACATGATGGCAAGACCTATTATAAGCATTAAGTCTTCCATTATATTACCTCCTTGAGCCAAGCATCAATAGTGCAAGCAGCGGATATATCTCAAGCCTGCCAATGAGCATTGCGACTGATAAAACCATCTTTGCAAAACCCGAGTAGGCCGCATAGCTTCCCGCAGGGCCGATAAGTCCGAAGCCGGGTCCGATGTTGTTTACGCACGCCACCACCGCGCTAATATCCTCCTCGAGGCCCAGACCGTTTATGCTGATGAGGATAAATGTCACGGCGATGACCGCAATGTACAGCGCAAGGTAGCTCAAAACTCTCTGCTCCTGTTCGCTCGTCAGCACACTGCCGTTGAGCTTGACGGAGTTTACCGATCTCGGATTTATGCTGCGGCGCAGCTCGTTTGCGCAGACCTGTGCAAGCACCGTAATGCGGGAAATTTTAAGTCCGCCCGCCGTTGAGCCCATGCAGCCGCCGCAGAACATAAGGATAAGCAGCACCGCCTTTGAAAGCTGCGGCCATGCGTTGAAATCTGCCGTGGCGTAGCCGGTGGTTGTAATGATCGACGCCGTCTGGAACGACGAGAGCCTTATGACATCGGACACGCTGCCGTACATGGGATAGATGTTTATGCACACGATGACGGTGGCGGCGGCGAATATGCCGAGGTAGCAGCGCAGCTCGTTTGAGCGCAGCGCCTCACGCCATCTGCGCACGAGCATGAGACAATAGATGTTGAAGCTCACGCCGAACAGCAGCATGAATACCGTGATGACCCATTGCAGATACGCACTGTACGATGCGATGCTGTCGGCCTTTATGCCGAAGCCGCCGGTGCCGGCCGTGCCGAGGGCGTGCACAACGCCGTCGAACACAGGCATGCCGCCTGCGATGAGAAGAACGGTCTCCAAAAGCGTCAGCACGATGTAAATGCCGTACAGCAGCTTTGCGTTATTTTTCGCTTTCGGTGTAAACTTGTCAAGCGAGTGGCCTGGCATTTCGGCTTTGAGTATATTCGTTGAGCCGTCGCCGCGTCCGGCGGCTATCGCCGTGACGAGGACGAGGATACCCATGCCGCCCAGCCAGTGAGTGAAGCTGCGCCAAAACAGGAGGCCGCGGCTCATATGCTCGACATCTGTAAGGATGGAAGCGCCGGTCGTCGTAAAACCGCTGACGGTCTCGAAAAATGCGTCGGGGAAATACGGTATCTCGCCGCTCGTTATAAAGGGCAGGCAGCCGGCGAGCGATGCGAACAGCCATGTCAGCGCCGCAACGGCCAGACTGTCGCGCACCGACAGCGGCTTTCCGGCCTTTCTTGTCGGCAAAAACATCACGGCACCGAGCGCTGCTGCGGCAGCAGCGCCTATGAGAAGATCGTCCGTGCAGCCGTCGGAGTATATGGCTGAAACGCCGAGCGGGAGAAGCATCAGCGCCGCTTCAAGCAGCAGCACCCTTCCTATTATGTTGAAGATCGTTTTGTAATTCATTGCAATATATCCGAAAGGTCGCAGAGTCTTTCACCTGCGGCGATAACGATGACTTTGTCTCCCGCGAGTATGGCATCGCTGCCCTTGGGAATGATCGTCCTGCTGCCTCTTATTATACCGGCGATAAGTATGCCGGGCTTGGTGTCAAGATCCTTCAGCTCCACGCCCTGCTTTGTAAAGCTCGCCGACACGGCAAATTCAAGCGCCTCAAGGCTGCCGTCCATAAGAGTGTAAAGCGTTTCGATGCTGCTGCCGGCAGAGCTGCTGAGCGAGCGGGCATACAGCGTTACAATATCGGCGGTGATGCGGCTGGGCGATACCACACAGTCGAGCCCTAACTTGCCGCTTATATCGACAAAGCCCGCCTGATTTACCTTGGCAATGACCTTGGGCACATTTTTGCCCGAGGCGTAAAAGGCACTGAGAATGTTTTCCTCGTCTATGCCGGTGAGGGACACGAATGCATCGGTATTGTCTATGCCCTCTGAATCGAGCAGCTCGTGTCGGCTGCCGTTGCCGCATATTATGCTCACCGAGCGGGGCAGAGTTCCGCTCACCATGTGGCAGCGGTCGATGTCCTTTTCTATCACCTTCACATGGTGGCCGCTCTTTGCGAGCCTTTCCGCAAGATCCTGTGCAATGCGGCTGCCGCCGATGAGCATGACATTTTTGGCACTTTTTTTGACTACACCAAAGCGGCTTAAAAGCTTCGGCATATCGTCGGAGGCTGCAAGCAGACCGATGCGGTCGCCGGCCTTGAGCACGAAGCTGCCGTCGGGGATGTAGGTTTTCCTGTCACGGAGAATGCAGCAGATAAGAAAATCGGCATTGGTCGTATCACGCAAGGCAGCAAGCGAGCTGCCGTCGAGCACGCTGTCGGGCTTAACGCAAAGCTCCGCCATTTCAAACAAATGCCTTGTGAAGCTTTCGACCCTCACGGCGGAGGGGAACTTGAGCGTGTTGAATATCGCCTGCGAGGTCAGGCGGTCGGGGTCTATGATCATCGATATATCAAGGCAGCGCTTTATATAATCGGCATCCGTGTAATGCTCGGCATCGTTTAGCCGTGCAACGGTGTGCGCAGCGCCGAGACTGCGTGCAAAGCAGCAGCTGAGCATATTTGCGTCATCGTTTGCCGAGGCAGCGATAAAGAGCTCCGCCGAGGATACCTCGGCACGCTTTAAAGCTTCGATATCCGTTCCCGAAGCGTTGACACACATGACATCGTAGTCGTCGCCTATGCTGCGCACGACCTTGGGGTCACGATCTATGACACAAACCGAATGTCCTTCTTCGGTGAGATTTTTAAGGATGCTTCTTCCTATCTTGCCGCATCCGATTATCACTACTTTCATTAATTCACCATCTTTCATGTTAGAGTATACCACTTCCGGCATATAAATGGAAGCAGAACATCGAAAAAGACATTAAAATTACATTAAAACGGAGCAAAATACTGCTTTTCGTTTCGCAACCGATGTGCTAAAACGGCGCTGACGAGGGTGAGAGCATGGAGGAGATACTCGTTTGCCTGTCCGGCGCACCGTCGAATGTCAGGGTCATAAAGGCCGCAGCGAAAATGGCGGAGGCCTACGGCGGAAATCTGACGGCTTTGTATGTCGTGCCGCCGGATTTTCATGAGCACGATTCCGGGGCAAAGTCCCGGCTCGAGGAAAACTTCCGGCTTGCCCACAGGCTTGGTGCAAAGGTCACGAGACTTTACGGCGATGACGCCGCAACACAGATAGCCGAGTACGCAAGAGTGAGCGGCTCGACAAAGATCGTTATCGGCAAAAGCCCGACACGCACCTCATTTTTCGGAAATAAGGTACTTATCGACAGACTCAACGAGCTTGCGCCCGATGTCGATATCTTCATAATCCCCGACAAGGCAACGCCGTCCGAGAGAGCACACCGTCTGAGCTTTCCGGACGAAAAGTTCAGCGTGGCGGAATACTCTCTTTCGGCCGAGCCGAACGAGATGGCGACCTTCGTCGTGATGTTCATCGCCGCCATCATCATATCATCGCTGACGACTCAGGTCAAGCGGCAGTCACGGCGCACGGCGGCGAAATTTCCGTTTCCGATGCCGAGCCGCACGGTGCGGGGAAATTCCACGGCATCGGACATGCAGTCGCTGCGGGTGTACATGGCGACACTGCGCAAGAAGCTTGAGAAAAATACCTCCGAGCCGAAATATATACAAACTCACATCGGCGTCGGCTACAGGATGCTGAGAAATCAATGAAAACCGAAAACGGCCATCAAAAAAGCTCCCTGAGGGGAGCTTTTTTCATATTTAACATCGTTACCGTTCTTCTCGGAAGTACGGCAGGCCGAGGCTCATGGGCGGCTGGTTTTCCTTGCGGCTGCGGATGCTGGTGATGACGAGGACGATGATGGTGACGACATAGGGCGCCATCTTGTATATCTCGTTTATGGCAAGGTCCGTGCCGGTAGGGATGTAGACATTGAGGATGTACAGGCCGCCGAAGATTATCGAGGCGAAGATGCTCAGGCTCGGACGCCACACGGTGAAGATAACGAGGGCGATGGCAAGCCAGCCTCTGTCACCGAAGGCATTGTTCGACCAAACACCGCAGGCATAGTCCATGACATAGTACAGACCGCCCAAGCCCGCGATTACCGAGCCGACTATTGTGGCAATGTACTTATACTTGATTACATCGATGCCCGCTGCATCGGCGGTCGCCGGGCTTTCGCCGACTGCACGAAGCTGAAGGCCGGAGCGAGTCTTGTTTAGGAAATACGATGCAAGCACTGCGATGATTATCGCAGCGTAGGCAAGGAAGCTGTAATTTAAGAATATCTTGCCGAACCAGCCGAGATCATCTGCAAATGGCAGGGTCTTGCTGAACACATTGCTGGTCTTGGTGAGGACGACGGAGGGAACATCGATGTTCACAAGCTTAATAAGCGAGCCGCCGAAGAAGTTGCCCACGCCGATGCCGAAGGTGGTCATGGCAAGGCCGGTGACATTCTGATTTGCGCGCAGGGTGACGGTAAGAAAGCAGTACAGAAGTCCCATGAGCGCCGAGCCGAGGATGCAGCAAAGAAGGGGTATCGCAATGGTGAGAAATGTGCTCATCTCCGCACCGGAGTTTTCATACAAAAATGCGCCGATAACGCCGCAGATGCCGCCGACATACATGACACCGGCAGTACCGAGGTTGAGGTTGCCGCTTTTTTCGGTTATCGTCTCGCCGACGCAGCCGAACATGAGAGGTATGCCCTGCATGACTGCACGGGGAATGAAGGATACGATATCAAACATTTTTGCCTACCTCCTTGCTCTTTTTGCGGAAGGATATCTTGTACTGAACGAAAAATTCGCTGCCGATGATGAAGAAGATGAGTACACCCGTGAGAATATCGCCGAACGACTGGTTAAGGCCGCAGCTGGAGGCCAGCTGATTTGCGCCCGAGCCCATGAAGATGAGCAGCGCGCTCGTGAGTATCATGACGATGGGGTTGAACGCCGCAAGCCACGATACCATGACCGCCGTGAAGCCCTGGCCGCCGACGAGCGAGGTGGAGACGGTGTGGTGGATGCCGCCGACAAGCAGAAGTCCCGCAACACCGCAGATAGCGCCGCTGAAAAGCATAGTACGGATGATGACGCGGGGCACCTTTATGCCGATATAGCGCGCGGTGCGCTCGCTTTCGCCGACGACGGCTATCTCATAGCCGTGCTTTGTGTAGCTTAGATAGAAATATATGAGCACGGTCATTAAAATTGCGACCATGATGACGAGCAGGTACTTGTTGCCGAGCTGCGGCAGCCAGCCTGCCTCGTTTTGGGCATTGATAACGCCGATAGTGCAGGAGCCCACGGGGTTTTCCCATTTGACGCAGAAATATGCAACTATTTGCGTTGCAACATAGTTCATCATGAGGGTAAACAGCGTCTCGTTGGTATTGAACTTTGCCTTGAAAAGTGCCGGAATGCCTGCCCAAACTGCGCCGGTGACGACGGAAGCTATCACCATGCATGCGATCAGCGCTCCGTTTGAGACAGTGTCGCCCAGCAGCACCATGCATGCCGCAGCAGCCATTGCGCCGGCAAGCACCTGTCCCTCTGCGCCGAGGTTCCAGCAGTGCATTTTGAATGCGGGCGTGACGGCAAGGGAGATTATGAGCAAAATTGCGGTGTCCTGAAGGAATATCCACAGCTTGCGCTCCGAGCCGAACGAGCCGTTTATAAACGCCGAGAAGACGGCAAACGGGTCGGTGCCCGTGGTCGCCATCGTGATGACGGCGCAGACTATGATGGCAAGCGCTATTGCCGCAAGCCTTATCGCAATGTTTCTTTTGCGGCTGACCGCGCCGCGCTTTGAAATTTGGATCATTCGCTTGCACCTCCGAGCTTTGTCATCATCATGCCGATGTTGCGTTTTGTTGCGCCTCTGCCGGGGACGATGCCGCTGACCTTGCCGCCGCACAGAACGAGAATACGGTCGGCAAGCTCAAGCAGGACATCCAGGTCCTCGCCGACATACACAACGGCAACGCCCTTTTGCTTCTGGCGATTTATAAGGTCATAAATGGTATAGGACGAGTTGATATCAAGGCCGCGCACGGCGTAGGCAGTAAGCAGTACCGTTGGTGCAAAGGATATCTCGCGGCCGACGAGCACCTTCTGCACATTGCCGCCGGAAAGCCTGCGCACGGGGGTTGTGATGCCCGGGGTATTGACCTCAAGCTCCTCGACTACGGTCTCGGCCAGTGCCTTGGGGCTCTTGCGGTCGGTGAAAATAGACTTGCCGCGTCTGAACGAGCGCAGCATCATGTTCTGCGAAAGATCCATGTTGCCGACAAGACCCATGCCGAGCCTGTCCTCGGGCACGAACGAGAGTGCAACGCCCATGTCGGCGATCGCAAGCGGATCCTTGCCCAAAAGCTCTTCCCTTTCGCCGTCGTCGTTTATATAGCTGATGCTGCCGGACTCGGTGGGCTGCAAGCCCGCAATGGCCTCAAGCAGCTCCTTCTGGCCGCAGCCGGAAATGCCTGCGATGCCGAGAATTTCGCCGGAATAGGCGGTGAAGGACACATCGTCGAGCTTCAAAATGCCGTCCATGCTGCGGACGGTGAGACCCTTGACCTCGATGCGGGGCTTTGGGTCAACGGGGTCGGGACGGTCAATGTTCAGCGTGACCGCATGGCCGACCATCATGTTGGTCATCTCCTGTGCGTCGGTGTTCTTGGTGAGCATGTCGCCGACAAACTGACCGTGGCGGAGAATGGCAACACGGTCGGATATCGCCTCGACCTCATGCATCTTGTGGGTGATGATAACTATCGCCTTACCGTCGTTGCGCATGTTGCGTAAAACGGCAAACAGCTTGTCAGTCTCCTGCGGAGTCAAAACGGCGGTGGGCTCATCGAGGATGAGGATATCCGCTCCACGGTAAAGAACTTTGACTATCTCGACGGTCTGCTTCTGCGAAACGGACATATCGTATATCTTCTGGTCGGGGTCAACCTCAAAGCCGTACTTATCGCAAATTTCACGCACGCGCTCGGCAACTGCCTTAAGGTCGTACTTCTCTTTGAGGCCGAGGGTGATATTCTCCGCTGCGGTGAGAACATCCACGAGCTTGAAGTGCTGGTGTATCATGCCGATACCGAGGTCAAATGCATCCTTCGGCGAGCGGATATCGGCAAGCTTGTCGTCAACATATATCTCGCCCTCATCGGGACGGTAAATGCCCGAGAGCATATTCATGAGCGTGGTCTTGCCGCTGCCGTTTTCGCCGAGCAGCGCCAGCACCTCGCCACGGTAGATATCCAGCCACACCTTGTCGTTTGCAAGAACGGAGCCAAAGCGCTTGGTTATATCACGCATTTTTACGGTCGGGGTTCTTTTTTCCACTGTGCTTTCTCCTTTATTGTCTTATCTCTTCTTTTCATCCGGGCAAAGCTGATAAATTCAGCGCTTCCCGGGTGAAAAGACGATCTCCAAATTTCATGAATAAGAAAGCCCTGCATAAACGCAGGGCTTTCTCATTAAGTTTAGATTATTTTAATCACTGGAGGATCTCGATGCCGTCGATGTCGATATCGAAGTAAGGTGCGGAGCGGTCGGTCGACTCGGCGAACACGCCGTCCTTGATGCACTCGTGGCCCTTGAAGAACTCGTTCTCGTAGGTCTCGAGAGCCTTGCCGCCGACGGTCCATGTGTCGGTTGCAAAGACCTTGATGCTGCCGTCCTTGATGCCGTTCTCGACCTCGGTGAGCTTGTCTGCGGTGCCCTTGGCAGCGACCTTTTCGTTGAGCTCGGTCAGAGCAACGCTGCCGGTGGACAGGTCGCCGCACCAGTCGGTGTCATAGTTCTCGCCGTTCTGAACTGCCTTGATTGCGTAGGTGAAGTAAGGAGTCCAGTCGATGCGGGAGGAGATGATGTAGGTGTTGGGGCAGGCTTCCTGAGTGGAGCCGTTGTAGGAAACATTGGGGACCTTTGCGGTCTCGCATGCGTTGGGAGCGCCCATGGAGTCGGCGTGCTGGCTGATGAGGACGCAGCCCTGCTTGATGAGGGACTGTGCGCTCTCCATCTCGCGCGTCTCATCGTACCAGGAGCCGGTGAAGACGACCTTCATGGTAGCGGAGGGGCAAACGGACTGTGCGCCGAGGAGGAAGGAGGTGTAGCCGGACTTGACCTCTGCGTAGGGCATTGCACCGACATAGCCGATGACTGCCTGCTCTGCGGTGATCTCTTTGTTTGCGATCATCTCGTTGAGCTTGAGGCCTGCTGCAACGCCTGCAACATAGCGGCCCTGGAAGATCTTTGCGAATGCATTGTGGAAGTTGGAAACGTTGTCATTGAGTGCGGTATCGCCGGTGCAGGAGGTGAACTGAACATTGGGGAATTCCTTTGCGGCCTGAAGAATGTAGGGCTGGTGGCCGTAGCTGTCTGAAAAGATAACATTGCACTTGTTGTCTGCAAGCTCGGCTGCTGCATCGTAAGCGGCCTGGTTCTCTTCGATGTTGGTCTTGATCTCGTAATCAACGCCGGTAGCCTCGCAGGCAGCCTTGAATGCGTTGATGAAGTTTGCGTCATATCCGGAGTTCTCGTCATGCAGGCAGATGAGGCCGGCCTTGATCTTTGCGGTCTCGCCGCCTTTGTCATCCTTGTTGTCATTATTGCCGCCGCATGCGCACAGTGCAAACACCATGGCGAGAGCGAGGACAATTGCAGTAAGCTTTTTCATCTTCAGTTTTCCTCCAATAGAAATTCATTTATTATCAAACTCCCTTGCGGGAAGTGTGATGCAAAAAATCACCGGCCGCAAATGACATGCAGCCGGTGAAGAAAATACACAACTAAAGGGAGAAGCACTTCTTCCTTTTATGTAAAACTTCGATAGTCCGGTCATTTACGGCGTCCGGGTAGAGACTTCAAATCCATATCATTTGCTATATATCGAAAGTATTGACTTTTCAACTTGTGCTTAAAGCATATCAAGGCAGGCCCGATAAGTCAAGCCCCGATTTAGACAAGTTTAATATTTTTTCGTACTTATTTTTGTGAAACTTGCCTTTATTCCTCGCAGAACACGATGCTGTCGTCGCTCATGGAGGCTATCTTTGCCAGAGATTCGATGCGCATGCCCTCGGCTCTGAGCCTTGCTCCGCCGGGCTGGAACGCCTTCTCGACGGCAATGGCAGCGCCGACAACGAGAGCGCCGGACTGCTCAACGATGCTGCGAAGCCCCTCTAAGGCTGCGCCGTTTGCAAGAAAATCATCGACGATGAGCACCCTGTCGTCGGGATTGAGATACGACTTCGACACGATGACGGTGTGATCCGTGCCGTGGGTGTAGGAGTGAACCTTTGCGGTGTAAAGATCGTCCGAAACATTGCTGGATTTGCTTTTTTTCGCAAACACCACCGGGCACTCGAAAAGATAACCTGTCAAAACCGCAAGGCCGATACCGCTGGCCTCTATCGTGAGCACCTTGTTCACGGTCTCATCAGCGTACAGCCGCTTTATTTCCTGCGCCATCGCGTAGGCAAGCTTGGGGTCTATCTGGTGGTTTAAAAAGCTGTCGACCTTCAAAACATTGCCCGGCTTGATCTTTCCGTCTTTTCTTATGCGCTCGATAAGCTCCTGCATTTTTATCACTCCCATCAAAGATGCTTTAATTTTAGCGTCTTTCGACCCTTTTCGCAAGACCGAGTTTTTGTCAATCTTTTATAAATTTACTCTTCTAATTTGTTCAACAGTCACAAACCCATGCAAAAGCTTTGCCTTTATAGCAGAAAGCTGATACAATGTACAATTGTAATCAAGATGTATAGGAGCATTTATATGGACGACCTTAAAACAAGGAAAAAGAACCTGATCATGTTCCCCCTCGGCACCGTCGGCCGTGACATGGTGTACTTCCTGTTCACCAGCTGCATCATGACCTTCGTTCTCTTCACCCGCGACCTCACCAACGCACAGTTCGGCGCGATAACCGCCATAGTTGTCGCCGCACGTATTTTCGATGCACTCAACGACCCCATTATGGGCAACATTATCGAGCGCACCCGCACCCGCTGGGGCAAGTTCAAGCCCTGGCTCGTCATCGGCATAATCTCGACCTCCGTCGTCGTGTATCTTGCCTTCAACACCGACCTTCAGGGCTGGAGCTTCGTGTGGTTCTTCGGCGTTATCTATTTCCTGTATTCCATCGCCTACACCATGCATGATATCTCCTACTGGGGCATGGTGCCTGCGCTGTCGTCGGATGCAAATGCAAGAAACCAGTTCGCCTCCCGCGCAACGCTGTTTGCCGGCATCGGCGGCACGCTTGCGAGCGTGCTCATCCCCATGTTCACCATCGGCGACAAGGCCATCGGCGGCAGCACCACCACCGCATACGGCGTGATATCGCTTATAATCTGCATCATCGCTCCGCTGTTTTTGTGCTTCACCATTTTCGGCGTGCGTGAAAAGCGCGAGTACAACGACGCTCCCCCGGTGAGCCTTAAAAAGATCTGGACGACGATAATCGGCAACGATCAGCTGCTGTGGATAAGCCTCATTTTCCTGCTCCAGCAGATAGGCAACGGCCTCATCGTCGGCGGTATCGGCTCGACATACATATACTTTGACTTCGGCTACAACGGCGGCCTGTTCTCGCTGTTTACCATCGTCGGCATGTCAGTCACCGCATTTCTCATGATCTTTTACCCCGCCATTTCCCGCAAGCTGCCCCGCAAAAAGTTCATGAGCGTACTGCTTGCCATTTCCTTGGTCGGCTATGCGCTTATGCTCATCGCAGGTCTTGCAATGCCCGCCGAGATGCCCAAGTTCTGGGCCATCACCGTGGGCTACATGCTCTCGAACTTCGGCCAGTACGGCTTCTATCTGGTCATGATGATCTCCATCATCAACACCGTCGAGTACAACGAATATAAATTCGGCGACCGTGACGAGGCTATCATCGCCTCGCTGCGCCCGTTCCTGACAAAGATGAGCTCGGCGCTTATCGTTCTCATTACCAATGTCGCCTACATGGTCTTCGGTGTTACCAAGTACACCAACAAGATCTCCGACCTTGAAAACGCGTGCGCAAGGAATCTCATCACCGAGCAGGACAAGATAAGCTCCATCGGCAGCGTCATAAACGGCATCGAGCCGGGCAAGCCCCTTGCGCTGCTCATCTGCATGGTCGTCATCCCCTGCGTGCTTATGCTCCTGTCGTACATTCTGTACAAGAATCACTACAAGCTCGACGAGGAAGAGTATGAGCGCATCTGCGGTGAGCTCGACGCCCGCAAGCAGAATGCATGAGCATCTTAAAGCTTGTACTTAAGGCGGCAGCGCCCCTGCCGGATATTGAAAAATTTGACCGCTATCTCTTTATCGGCCCGCATCCGGACGATATCGAGATCGGCGCGGGCGCAACGGCGGCAAAGCTGGCAGCCCGGGGCAAAAGCGTGTGCTTTCTTATCTGTCTCGACGGGCGCTACGGTTCGGAGACGATACCGCCCGAGGAGCTTGTTGGGATACGCAAGCAGGAGGCTTTAGCATCGGCGAAGGCGCTCGGCGTTTCGGATGTGCGGTTTCTCGACCTGTCAGACGGCGGCTTTTATAAGCCCAATGAGCTTGTGCGCGGCATCGCGCAGACTGTCGGTGAGTTTAAGCCCGATGTCATTTTTGCGCCCGACCCCTGCGTCACGAGCGAGTGCCACACCGACCACCTGAATGTCGGCAACGCCGCACGGCGCATTGCGTATTTTGCCCCCTATGCCGGCATCATGCGCGAACATGGCGCAGAGCCTGCCCCCGTCGCCGCGCTGGCGTATTACATGACGGCGAAGGCAAACCGCTTTGTGAAAACGAAAGGCTTTTTGGATAAGCAGCTCGACGCGATATTCGCCTGCCACCTAAGCCAGTTTCCAGGAGACAGCGGAGATGCGATAAAGCTGTATCTCAAGCTGCGCTCTATAACCTTCGGTCTGCGCTGCCTCTCACCCGCCGCCGAGGGCTTCCGTGTCCTTGGCCCGGTGCACATGCACTGCCTCCCCGAAATGGGGGATTAAATTAAAGCTTAAAAGCTCGGTATTGCAAAATGCATTACCGAGCTTTTTGCTGCCATAACAGGAAACAGCGGCAGTTAAAACTGCCGCTGCCTCCTGTATAGAGGAGATTGAGGACAGGAGCTTTCAACCGGTAAAAAGCCCCTTCTATCTCCCCTATGTCCGCCGACAAGCATTCGGGGACATCTTTTTTAAAAAAGTTTTTATTTCGTTGCCTTGATGCTGACAACGGCACTGAATGCGGAGTTTGCGTTGGTGTTTGCAGAGCAAACTGCCTTGACCTTGTAATAATACTTGACGCCCTTCTTCGCGCTGGTGTTTGTCACGCTCGTCTTTGCCGTTTTTATAAGAATCGTGTAATCCTTGCCATCGGTCGAACGGTAGACATAGTACTTATCCGCGCCCGTGACCTTGCTCCAGCTAAGCTTCGGCTTGCCGTTCGAGGTCGTGATCTTCACGGTCGGCTTTGCGATCGTTGCCGTGACCGTCTTGATCGCACTGTATGCCGAACCGATATTTACGCCATCCACGTTCCTTGCAGCCTTGACCTTGTAGTAATACTTCGTGCCGACCTTCGCTTTTGTATCGGTGTAGCTCGTCTTGGTGGTCTTCTCGTAGTACTTAAACGTCTCGCCGTCGGTGCTGCGGTAGATGTAATACTTGTCCGCGCCGTCGATCGCTTTCCAGCTCAGCCTGGGCTTGCCTGCATAGGTCATTATCTTCGCAACCGGAGCCGAGGGCCTGCAAAATGCGCTCACGGCGTTGCTGTAAAGGGATCTGGTGTCGCTGGAGGGCGGGTTGTCGTATTTGGGAACGCCGTAGCCGCGGATGAATCTGCCGTTTATCTTGATGGTCCTGCGGCCGACAGCGTCGTCCTTATTATTGCCGTCAATGACCGTGATGGTCGAGCCGGACACATGCTCTACAATGCCGACATGGCCGGGAAGCGCCTTGTTGTCGCCATAGCCGGAGTCGTCCCAGTCGAAGAAGATGATATCTCCGACGTTCGGAATTCTGTCATCGGACTCGTCCCACGAGTCGATTTTCTGTAAAAGCTTGACCATCGACCCGCAGCCGCACTCGGTGGGGATGATATCCGTCATGCCGGTCTTGATCGCGCAGGCCGACACAAAGGCCGCGCACCACGGATCCCTGTAGCCGAGCTTGCAGCCTCTTGCCACAGGCTCATGGTGGTTGTAGATGTCGATGATCTCCTTGTTGCTGAGATCTGCCTCCTTGCAGCCGAGCCATGCCCTTGCCTGATCAACGAGCTTTTCTGCCGTTCTGTTCAAGGTCGGGTCGGTCGCTGCGTCCGTGTCGCCGTCGTCGGCCTTGACCTTGTAGTAGCTGGTAGAGCCTATGCCGGCATTTTTATTGATGTAGCTGGTTTTGGTCGTGTATGTAAGGTATTTGTAGTTTTTTCCGTCGGTCGAGCGGAAGATATAATATCCCGTCGCGCCGGTGACCTTGTTCCAGCTGAGGCTGGGCTTGCCGTCCACGGTCGTTATCGTCACCGTCGGCGCTGCGAGCCTGGTCTTGATGCTCTTTGCCGTGCTGCCGGCCGATTCAACATCTGTGTCGTTAATGACCGCGACAGCTCTGACCCTATAGTAGTACTTCGTGCCGGAGGCCGACTTTGTGTCGTTATAGCTCAGCTTCGTCGTTTTTGCAATGTAATCGTAAGTCTTGCCGTCAGTCGAACGGTAGATGTAATACTTATCCGCACTATCGATCGCGCTCCAGCTGAGCTTTGCCTTGCCATTGTAGCGGCTGATGGTCACAACCGGGGCCGCCGGCGTGCACTTTATTCTCTTTACGTTGCTGTAATCGGACCTGATACCGTCGGTTCTGATAGCTACAGCTTTGTAATAGTAGGTCGTGCCGATCTTCGCACCGGTATTGGTCACACTGGTCTTAGTAGTGACTATAAGAGAAGTGTAGGTTTTTCCGTCGGTGCTGCGATAAACTTGATACTTTACCGCGCTGTCAACTTTGCTCCAGCTGATCTTCGGCTTGCCTTTCACGGTCGTTATCTTGATCACCGGTGCGGCAACATAGTCCTCGTTTTTATCCCCGCAGCGGGTGCAGACGCCGTTTTTGTATTCGTGGCCGAGAGCCTCGATCACTCTTATCACGGTCTCGCCGCAGCGGGTGCAGATGCCGGTCTCAACACCGGTCTCGGTGCAGGTGGGCTCGGTCATCACAGTCCATTCATCGACGTCGTGACCGAGTGCCGCTGTCTCTCTTTCCCCGGTCTCGCCGCAGCGGGCGCAGGTGCCGGTCTCGACGCCGGGCTCGGTGCATGTGGGCTCGGTCGTCACGACCCATTCAGCATAATCGTGGCCGAGTGCGGGAATCTCTTTATAGGTCGTGTAATCGCAGCGGGTGCAGGTGTCATATGCTTCCCAACCGATCTCGGTGCAGCTGGGTGCCATTGCATCGTGGTGAACGAGGTCGTGTCCGAGGGCTATAACCGTTCTTGTCTCGGTCGCGCCACAGCGGATGCAAGTGCCGGTCTCGACGCCGGTCTCTGTGCATGTGGGCTCGGTCGTCACGACCCACTCAGCATAATCGTGGCCGAGTGCGGGGATCTCCTGCCTTTCGAGCCTGCCGCAATTGGTGCATGTCCTTGTCTTGATGCCGTTTTCGGTGCAGGTCGCCGCGCTTTCGACTGTCCAGTCGCCAAAGCTGTGCTCCGGGCACTCAATGTACCTTGTTTCCGCCATAGGGTACAGGCTCTTGAACTCATCGGTGGTGTATTCATCGTCGAAAATGTGCCCCGTAAAATCGCTCTCACCGCGGAGAAAATATGCATAGTTTTCAGGCTTTTTCCCCGCGTCCCATGTGGTGTCAACATAGTAATAGACACCGTCTATTCCGACTATGTTCCAAGCGTGGGGGCAGCCTTTCAGATTAGTACCGGTTACAAAGCAGCAGCTGATACCCGCCTGCGTCAGCATGCGGGACGCAAGCATCGCATAGCCATTACATACAGCTGTCTTGTTTACCATAGCAGCATAAGCTGTGTATTTCAGCTTATAATCATCATTGTCCAAATTTTCGTAGTCATAAGTGACATTTGAGCATATGTAGTCATAGATCGCACAGATCACTTCGTACTCACTTGAGTTGTCGGTAATGTCGAGGCTGCTCAGAACCTCATCCACCTGCTTGCATAGTTCCGTGTTCTGCTCATCCGTAGCATAGTACTGGCAAATGAAAACGATATTCACATAGGGCACGCCATCTTCTCCGACTCCCTTTTCAATATCACCTTGCATGTTCGATTCGCCAAAAGGAAAGCCACCGCTCTTCCGTTCGGCCAGCTCTATGATCTCATTCACCATGTCATATGTAAGTTCAGTTTCGTCATTATCCCAGCGAATTTCTGTTATTACATAGTGCTCCCACATCCTTTTTACCAGGAGATCAGCTGCTTCATCGATAGTTTTCGCTATTGGCGCCACATACTCCTCATCCGAGCTGACAGGCTCGGCGGCAGAGTCGCTTTGTATTGCGACATTTTGAGCCAAGGCGCTCGTCGGCAGCAGAGATATAAGAATTAAAAGTGTGAGAAATCCGCTTATGATCCTTTTTTTCACGTTAGCTTTTCCCTTCATTTTTTATTCATAATTTACATTATATCTCTAAATTCGACACAATACAATTGCCTTTTATGCATTTTTCTTGTCAGAAAGCGAAAAAAGATGACGCCGAACGAATTCAGCGCCATCTCAGACAGTTTTCTGTTGTTTATTTCGTTGCTTTAATGCTGACAACGGCGCTGAATACGGAGTTTGCGTTGGTGTTTGCCGAGCAAATTGCCTTGACCTTGTAATAATACTTGGTACCCTTCTTTGCGCCGGTGTTTGTCACGCTCGTCTTTGTCGTTTTGATTAGAATCGTGTAATCCTTGCCGTTGGTCGAACGGTAGACATAGTACTTATCCGCGCCCGTGACCTTGCTCCAGCTAAGCTTCGGCTTGCCGTTCGAGGTCGTAATTTTCACGGTCGGCTTTGCCAGCGTCGTTGTGATGCTCTTCACGGCGCTGCACGCCGAACCGACATTCGTTTTGTTCACGACCGCAACGGCCATGACTTTGTAATAGTACTTCGTGCCGGAGGCGGACTTGCTGTCGGTGTAGCTAAGTTTCGTGGTGGAGATAACGCGAGTATATTTCTTGCCGTCGGTCGAACGGTACACCCAATACTTAGTTGCGCCTGAGACTGCCTTCCAACTGAGCTTTGCCTTGCCGCCGGAACGGCTGATGGTCACAGTCGGTGCCGCCGGTCTGCACTTGATGCTCTCGACATTGCTGTAAGCGGTCATCACGCCATTATCATCGACTGCACTGACCTTATAATAATAGGTCGTGCCTATCTTTGCACTGGTGTTGACAAGCTTCGTGCCCGTGGTGGCAGTCAGGCGTCTATAATTCTTGCCGTCGGTGCTGTAAAACACCTTATATTTCGCCGCACCATCGACCTTGTTCCAAGAGATCTGCGGCTTGCCTGCTGAGGTGGTGCTTACCTTGATCACAGGTGCAGCGGTGAGAGCAACGTGAACAAAGCATGTCGACATTGGCTCGGTATACCCATCTTCTCCGATAGGCTGTCCGTCAAACATACCTCTGACAGTCATTCCGTTGCGGTAAGTTACATTTATAGTCACTTGAAAATCATACTGATATTTCACCGGGATGATCTGAAAATTATATAGCTCATATTTGCAGCCCTTTTCAAACGTCGTACCGAAGTTCTTCCGAGCTGCCGCAATCTCGCCGCTTGTCAGGTCAGGCATGATTTTAAGCGCGGTAGCCTCCTGATTCTTTGCGATATACACTTCATCTATATTGCCGGTTCTGTCAAGCTTGGCAAGATACCAGAAGTACTCACCTGTTTTCCCCGCTCCCTTGAGCGTTGCAGGTTTGAAGTTTGCTACCTTGTCGCCAACGCGATAGGTGTAAGGCATATTGGTGAAGCTTACCGTGCTGATGGTGTGTGCTTTATCATAGCTCAATCTGAAAGGAAGCTCAATGTAGTTGCCGCCATCGTCAGTTTTACCTTCGACCGGCATACCCATGACCTCTTCACCGTTTAAGCGATATGTGATCTCGCTGGACTGGTATTCCTCAGTGAAGTGCGTCACGACTCTGAGCTTATAGGCGCGGGCAGCGCAAACATAATCAGGATCGGTCACCGGCTCGTACCCGCCTGTGCAGTCGTTAAAGGCATACCACTCATAGGTGGGGGCCTTATCTCCCTCGGTTATCAGTGCATCATCAGAGCTAAGACCATCATCAGAGCTATCTGTTATGCTGATATCCTGATCAAGCTTCTGTCCGAGTTTTGGCCATGTGACATTGTTGATGTAGATCCAAACTTCTTGGCTGTTGTTCGTGCTCACTATGTCTGCGGTCTGCTCGGTCACCGCCGTATCAGCAAAGGCCGACACAGGCAAGAGGCTTGCAAGCATCAATACGCACAGCAGGACGCTAACTATCTTTCTCTTCATCGTTTTCCTCCTTAAATATCTCCGAAAAATTATTCTCCATAGAACAATTTTACAAGCGTCCGGTTCCGCTGTCAATCAAAACCATATGTTAACTGTAACAAAAATAGCCTCCCATTTTTGGCTGGAATGACGAAAACGCCCCTGCGCAAAATGCGCAGGGGCGTTGGGGCATGTATTCATCTGTCAAGCGAAATGTCGCCGCCGGTCTCGATGGTCTTGCCGTCGAGCAGCAGCATCTTTTCCGCAAAAAGTCTCGAAAATCCGCTTATCACCGCCGCCGCCGTGATGAGATCCTCGGCATTCTCGGTAGAGATGTCGGTCGTCTCCTCGCGGTCGAGAATGTCCGCCGCCGCAAGGCGCACCTGATTTGTAAAATACGCCGCCGCACGGCTGTGCTGCTTTGCGTAGGAGTTATAGATATCCCGCAGTTCGTCCTCGGACAGCCCCATGGGTATCATCGTCTGCAAGGTGGGAATACTAAGACAGTGCTTGAGCGAGCAGATCATGATAAGATACGCAATGTGCGTGCGGTAATACTTCTTTTTTATCGGCTCGGGCATGATCTTTTTGCGGACATAATTATTCACCGTCGCCGCCGAAATGAACTGCTCCTCCTTGAGCTCCGGCGGCAGGTAGTCCAGATAGCCCTTGAGCAGCGTCACTATCTGCTCCATGTAAAGCCCGATGTCCGGGATGTCCTCCCACATCGGCAGCCGGTAGTTATTCAGATACTTCTCCCATCTGCGCAGCTTGGCAGCAACGAGAGCCTTGTCCAATGTCATCAAAACCACTCCTATTTCTTTCGCCTGCTATTTTAGCACACAAATAATTCGGCAGTCAATGACAAGTTTAACTTTTTAGGCTTGACATAATCTTAACACCGTGATAATCTAATCTGGCAGATTAGATTGCATAAGGAGTTACTATGAGTTACCGCATTTTTACCGATACATCCGCAAACCTGTCCACAGACACGACCGAGGCGCTCGGCATCACCGTCGTCCCGCTGTCGTATATCCTCAACGGCGAGGAGCGTATGTGCACCGACACCCGCAAATTTGACGGGGCGGGCTACTACGGCGCGATCAGAAAGCACGCAAGCGTCAACACCTCGCAGGTCAACCCCTTTAGATTTGAGGAGTACATGGAGCCCGCCCTGCAGGCCGGTGACGACATTTTGTATGTCGGTATGTCCTCG
>SAMEA3663283__coassemble_832_pt1 | contig 40327 bp, 40 predicted proteins | sample SAMEA3663283__metabat2_low_PE_027 | metagenome-assembled genome bin SAMEA3663283 (sample SAMEA3663283) | pig gut metagenome | biome: pig gut; feature: pig-associated habitat; material: faeces | place: China | collected 2013 | reverse complement strand
ACACCCCATTCGTTAGTAGTATACCATACTGTCTAACAAATGGGGTGCTGTTCATCAAGTCAATTGAGCGGTTATTAAAATATTTACACATTTACGCTTGCTTTGTTGTGCGAAAAATGTTAATCTTAACTCAACAATAAAGCCATAAATTTTAGTAAGGAGATGGTCACAATGGTTAAGTTGATTTTGGGTCTCAAAGGTTCCGGAAAGACCAAGCGCCTTGTTGAGCTCGTTCGTGAGGCAGTCGCCTGCGAAAACGGCGATGTAGTATGCATTGAAAAGGAAAAGAAGCTCACCTTCGATATTCCTTATCAGGCTCGTCTTATCGAGGCAGGCTCTTACAGTGTCGGCTCTTATGAATTTATAAGAGGCTTCATCTGCGGTCTGCACTCCGGCAACTATGATATAACCCATGTTTTTGTCGATAATTTCTACAAGATTGTCAGCGATAAGGATCCCCAGAAGTTCACGGAGTTCCTCAGCTGGCTGGACGCTTTTTCCGCAAAGGAAAATATCGAATTTGTTATCAGTGCTAGCCTCGATCCCGAGACTGTCGGCGAGGATATTAAAAAGTACGTGATTTGATATATTAAACGCTTTAAACGCTACATTTTTGTTTAAAACGGCATAGCCTACACAGTCGTAAGCTATGCCGTTTTCTTCTTGTTCACTCAAGCTCACGGTACATTGCCGGAGCTTCGTCCTTTTTTGCCGTTTCGTTCACGGCAAGCACCTCGACCTTCAAGCTGCGCTGGCCGAAGGCGATCTCGATGATATCGCCGACCTTTACCTGATAGCTGGCCTTGACCTGGCGACCGTTGACGGAGACACGCTCACCGTCGCAGGCTTCGTTAGCCACCGTTCTGCGCTTTATCAGTCGGGACACCTTTAGATACTTGTCAAGTCTCATTTTTTCTCCTATTGATATTAAAAAAAGCCGACCATCAGTCGGCTTTTTCGTTTAAGCTGAATTACTTTGCAACTGCGTCCTTAAGAGCCTTGCCTGCCTTGAAGAAGGGGACCTTAGTTGCGGGGATCTCGATCTCTTCGCGGGTCTTGGGGTTACGGCCGATGCGAACGCCGCGCTCCTTGATGTCAAAAACGCCGAAGCCAACCATCTGAACCTTTTCGCCGGAAACCAGAGTATCAACAATGGTATCGAATGCGGCGTTGACAGCCTTCTCGGAATCCTTCTTGGAAAGGCCGGTCTTCTCTGCGACGGCTGTGATAAGTTCTGCCTTATTCATGTGTAATCCTCCTAAAATTTCGTGCGTAAAATTGTATACATAGCCCGTATCAGCAAATGAGCCTCGGGTTATTTACAGGGAAAGTGCGCTTCCTTGCGAAAACGCGTTAAAAATCTACCACATTTTGCACTGTTAATCAAGTCTTTTTTTCATAAAAGCTTGATTTTTTAATACTTTTTTCAAATTTCACCGCATATGCAGCAGTTTTGCTATCTTTTCGCCTTTGGGGATGAGCTTCATATCCTCGGCGGTTATGGCGCGAAGCTTGATAGCGGCGACGGCATAAACGATGACCGCGACGAGCATCGCAGCGCACATTGCAGCGGCCATATAAAGCTTGCTGTCATAATCCAGCACCAGCGAACCTGCGTAGTAAACGGCGTAGGTCGCAGCGCCCATGATGAGGCAGGCGACGCCGGGTCTTACAAACATCTCTTTTGCCGACGGCGACTTTTCAAAGCTGCGGGCAATGAAGATGAGGTTAAGTGCGCACATCGTCACATAGCAGCACAGTGTGCCGATGGGTGCGCCGTAGATGTTTAGCTCGGGGATGCCGACGAGAAACCAGTTGACGGTTATCTTCACAAGGCCGCCTGCGATAATGGAATACGCCGTGAGCTTTTCCTTGCCCGTCGCCTGCAAAACAGCGGTCGTCATAAGCGAGAAGCAGACGAATATCGATGCGATGCCGAGAAGGCACAGCAGAAGCGTTCCGGCCTCGTGAGCGCCGGGGTAAATTATCTTCATGATGGGGTCAGCAAGCACCGCAAGACCCACGCCCATGGGAAGGCACAGCGCCATGGAGATTCTCAAGGAATCCTCGGATATCTTGGCCGCCTGCTTTTTGTCGCCAAGCACTATCTTTGCGGCGATCGCAGGAACAACGGAGATGGTCAACGGCGTAATGAATGCCGCGGGAACATTAAACAGCGTCTGCGCCTTGCCGTAAACGCCGTAGAGCACCTTTGCCTCGTTGTAGTTAAAGCCTGCTGCGTCCTGGAGCCTTGCCATGCAAAGGCCGGAGTCGAGAAGATTTATAAACGACAGGACGATAGAGCCGAGAGCGATGGGTATGCCGATCTTAACGAGGTTTTTGAATATCACGCCGCGGGGCTCGGGGATATCGAGCTCGGAAACGGGAATCAACTTATAGTTGCGAACCTTATACACATACATGTATATAAGCACCGCCAGCGACCCGATTGTAACGCCGAAGATTGCTCCGGCCGAGGCGACGGGCTTATCATAGCCGTTGGCGACAAAATACCACGCCAGTGCAAGGCCGACAACGACCTTGACAAGCACTTCGAGCACCTGACCGACGGTCGTGGGTATCATATTCTCGTGTCCCTGTGCAAAGCCTCTGAACGCCGAGGTAAGGCACACCAAAAGCACCGCCGGTGCGAGTGTTCGTATGCTCAGTGCAGTGTCGGGATTATGCAGGATACCGGCAAGCCAGTCGGGAAACAGGAACATTATCGCCGTGCTGACAGCGCCGAGGGCGAAGAATGTCCACAATGCGACCGAGAAGGTGCGGCGCACCTGCATCTGCCTGCCCTGCGTGTGAGCCTCGCTGATCATCCTCGAGAGCGCCACCGGCAGTCCGGCAGTCGCCAGCATCAGAAACACGCTGTAGACATTGTAGGCCGAGATAAACAGGCCGTATCCGTCGTCACCGAGCAGGTTTCCGATAGGGATCTTGTAGATCGCGCCGAGGATCTTCATTATAACAACACCGGCGGCAAGTATCGCCGCACCGTGCAGATAGTTTTGTTCCTTTGCTTTAGCCACGGGCTTTCCCCCTACGCTTATCATTTTAAAACTTAGTGTAATATATACCGCCGATAGCGATAAATCAAGGGATTTGTGTAAACAATCACCGCATGTATTTGAGCACTGCCACCTGCTGGGGCGTATTGTGATCGATGGTTATGGTGTCCGTGTCGTAAAAATGCACGAGGTCAAGCGGCATGTACTGATCGGTAAACGCCTCCACCCTTTCCATCCTGCGGCTGCCGCAGCCGTCATGCGCGTAGTGCATTGGGATAACGACATTTGCAAAGATCTCATCAGCAAGGGGCTTTGTCTTATCGCTGGGCATGGCTCTGAAGCCGCCCGCGGCTATCATGAGGACATCCGCGCCGAAAAGCTCGGCCTTCTCGTTATCGGTGAGCATGCTGCCGAGGTCGCCCATGTGCACGAGCTTGTACCCGTCCCAATCGAGGATATGTATCTTATTTTTGCCTCTGAGCGTGCCCCAGCTGGTGTCGTGGAAGCAGTCGATGACGCTCACCTCATACGGGCAGGGTCTGGATGTGCCGGAAAGGTGCACGCCCTCGCGGTAGTTGTGTCCCCTGTGCTCATGGCTCACAAGCACCGCGTCGGCATCTACGCTCAGCGGCGGGTAGTGCGCATTCGTGAGGTCATACGGATCAATGACGACGCTGTAGCCGTCGTGGCTTATCTTAAAGCATGAATGTCCAAGCCATTGTATTTTCATGATATTCTCCGTTTCTGTTGTATATGTCTTTAATCATCAGCAAAATCTCGGCATAAATAATGCCGAGATCTGCGCATTGTTATTCTTATTATTCGTAGTCGTCCTCAAGAAGCTGCTCGCCGATCTTATACACATTGCCCGCGCCGACGGTGAGTATAATATCACCGGGCTGCGCCGTCTCGCGCAGGCTGGCAACGATCTCGCCGAAGGTCTTGTAGAACCTTGCGCCGTCTATCCGATCGGCCAGATCCTTGGAGCTTATGCCGAGAGTGTTTTTCTCGCGGGCGGCAAATATCTCCGCAAGGTAGACTATATCCGGCCGTTTGAGCTGGCGGATAAAGTCGTTAAACAGTGCCTTCGTGCGGGAGTAGGTGTGCGGCTGGAAGATGACAATAGTGCGCTTGTAGCCAAGAAGCTCAACAGCGTCCAAAAGCGCCTTGACCTCGCCCGGGTGGTGGGCATAATCGTCAAAAACATCCGCACCGTTGAATTTGCCCTTGAACTCAAAGCGCCGTCCGGCACCCGAGAAACCGGCAAGGCCGTACTTTATCGCCGTCGGCTTTATGCCGAGGCAAATGCTCGCCGCCGCTGCGGCAAGGGCGTTTTTAAGATTGTGCTCACCGGGAACATGGATGTTTGCCGTCTCAAGGTACTTGCCCTTGTACATGATATCAAACTTCGTGAGTGAGCCTATGCGCACGACATTTTTTGCGTATACATCCGCCTTGGAGGTAAGGCCGAAGGTCACGATGTTGCGGTCGAGACCCTTGAGTGCGTCCATGGTGTTCTCATCGTCGTAGTTCGCAACGACATAACCGTCGTGCGGCACATTCCCGGCAAAGGTGCGGAAGCTCTTCTTGATATCCTCTATGCCGGAGAAAAAGTCGAGGTGATCCGACTCAATGTTCAGTATCACGGCGACCGTGGGGTAAAACTGCAAAAACGAATTATAATACTCGCACGACTCCATAACGATGGTGTCGCCGTTGCCGACACGGTGGCCTGCCTGCAAAAGCGGCAGAGTGCCGCCTATCATGACGGTGGGGTCCTTTTCGGCCGCCATGAGAATGTGCGTGCACATAGAGGTGGTCGTCGTCTTGCCGTGGGTACCGGAAATGCACAGGGCATTTTTATACCCCTTCATTATGGCGCCCCAAGCCTGCGTGCGCTCGAACATGGGGATGCCCAGCTCATGCGCTCTTATGATCTCGGGGTTATCGTCATGGGCGGCGGCAGTTCTGACGACAAACTGCGTGCCGGGGGTGATATTTGAAGCGTCGTGGCCTATGAATATCTCAATGCCCTTGCCGCGAAGATTCGAGGTGCGCTCGCTCTCGGCAATATCAGAGCCCGTTATCTCAAGCCCTGCGTCATGCAGGACCTCCGCAAGCGGAGCCATGGAAACTCCGCCGATGCCTATAAGGTGACCTTTGCTGCCCTTTTTAAGAAACTTATCAAAATCAGACATATTATCTCCAATCAATGCGTTTTTGCCGCATCTTTTATTTACAAATTCTTATTGATGTATCTTTTTGCAAATGATATTATAATACCGGAATCGAAACTTTACAAGTGATTTAATATTCATATACTATTATAGGTGTTATTTATGCCACAAATAAACCCGCCTAAATATGTCAGACAGATACTGTTCGGCCTTCAGGCAAGAGCGCATCAGGCGTATCTCGTTGGAGGCTGTGTTCGTGATATGCTCATGGACATCACCCCGCATGACTGGGATATCTGCACGAGTGCTCTGCCCGATGAGGTCATGAGCATTTTCCCCGGCTCAGAGCCCACCGGCATAAAGCACGGCACCGTCACCGTAAAGATCGGTAACCGCTCTGTTGAGGTCACCACCTTCCGCACCGACGGCAGCTACCGTGACCACCGCCGACCGGAGTCGGTCACATTTGTTTCCGACCTCATAAGCGACCTTGGCCGCCGCGACTTTACGATGAACGCCATTGCGCTTTCCGCCGACGGCATGCTCTCCGACCCCTTTGACGGAGTTCGGGATATCCAGAACCGCACCATCCGCTGCGTGGGCGACCCGATGCTGCGCTTTAACGAGGACGCACTGCGAATGTTCAGAGCACTTCGGTTCTCCGCTCGTCTCGGCTTCACAATTGAATATGAGACCATCGCAGCAATATCGGAATGCGCACCTCTCGCCTGTGAGCTTGCGCCCGAGCGCGTGCGTGATGAGCTTGAGAAGATTCTGCTCACCACCCGCCCCGAAACGCTGGGCGTTGCGATAAAGTTTGGGCTACTTAAGCGCTACATACCCGGAAACGGATGGGCAAGCCCCAATTATGCCGATATTGCAAGCATGAACCGCAAGCCTCTGACCCGCTGGGTAACATTCAGTATAATGCTCCAAAAATACGGCTATATTCCGTCTGCGCACGCATTTTTGGAAGAGCTGCGGCTCGACGGGCGCACCTTACGCTGCTGCGCCGATGCCGAGGCGATGTTAAAGTGCGAAGCGCCCGGCGATAAGCTCGGCTGGAAAAAGCTTTTGAGCCGCTACGGGGTCGACTCCGTCGCCTGCGCAGTCGCCGCCTACGATGTTATAAACGGACTTAACTGCGAAAAGGAGTTCAAGGCCGTGCTAAAAAGCGGCGAGTGCTTTTCACTCAAGCATCTTGCCGTCTCCGGTGACGATCTTTTGAGCCTCGGGCTCAAGGGTCCCGAACTTGGCGAAATGCTCAAGTTCCTGCTCGACTATGTAATGGAATACCCTGATAACAACAAGCGCGAGATCCTGCTGGAGCTCGCGAAGTATTCGGAGGAAAGCTGATGCAGTGTGCTAATATGGAGGAGCTGAACGCCAACTGTCGAGGCTGCATGCGCTGCGAGCTCGGCAAAACGCGGACGAACCTGGTGTTCGGTGTCGGCAATGAGCGCGCCGAGGTCATGCTCATCGGCGAAGGCCCGGGCGAACAGGAGGATCTGCAGGGTGTTCCCTTTGTGGGGCCTGCCGGAAAGCTTCTTGATGATATGCTCAGAATGATAGATCTCGACCGCAGCAAGGTGTACATTGCAAACATCGTAAAATGCCGCCCGCCGAGAAACCGTGACCCCCGCGACGAGGAGCAGGATGCCTGCTACCCCTGGCTTGCAGAGCAGATCAGGCTCGTTGACCCCAAGATAATTATATGCCTCGGCCGCATTTCCGCCACAGCGCTTATTCGGGACGATTTTCGCATCACCCGTGAGCACGGGCTGTGGTTTGACATTGACGGCCGCCGCATGACGGCGATATATCACCCCTCGGCACTGCTCAGGGATATCTCAAAGCGACCCGAGACCTTCGCCGACCTGCGCTCGATAAGAAGCGAGATAAAAAGAATTTGCAAGGAAACCTACTGATAATGCACTTACTTGAACCGATCACACTTGATCTGAAGCCTGCCGCTGACAGGCTTTTTCAAATTGAAAACTCCCGCAGTGCCGACTTCTGCTTCGGCAATGTCTACATGTGGGATAAGCGCTTTAAGCAGTCTGTCACCATATGCGGCGACAGACTTGTCACTTTGCTGCACAGAAAGGGCGAGCAGTTTTTTGCCTTCCCCGTCGGCAGCGGCGATATCCACCCGAGCTTTGAATATATGGCGGGGGTCTGCGAAAGAAACAAGCTCCCCCTGCGCGTCTGCGGCGTTTGCAAGGAGCACCTTGCGCTCATAAATGATGCCTACCCCGATAAATTTGAAATTATCGAGGACAGGGACTTTTCCGATTATATCTATGAGATCGATAAGCTCGCCGAGTACCCGGGCAGGCACCTGCACGCAAAGCGCAATTACTGCAACCGCTTTGAGGCCGAGCATGAGTGGAGCTTTGAACCGATAACAAAAAACCGCCTTCCCGACTGCCTAGACATGCTTGATAAGTGGACGCAGCAGTCTCAAGATAGGCTGACCGACGATATAGGCTTTGAGCACGATGCCATCGTGCGCGGCTTTGAGAGATTTGATGAGCTTGGGCTTGAGGGCGGTATACTCATCGCGGACGGCAGGCTCGTCGGCTTCACCGTCGGCGAGGTCATAAGCAGCGACACGTTCTGCACGCATTTTGAGAAAGCGTACACCGACATTGACGGGGCTTACACAATGATCTGCCGCGAAATGGCCCGCATGGTCATGGCAAAGCATCCCGATATACGTTATGTAAACCGAGAGGACGATATGGGCAACCCCGCTCTGCGCACCTCGAAGCTTTCGTACAAGCCCGAGGAGATACTTATAAAATACATTTTGAGGTCAAAATGATATGTACTACGCAGTCAATATAAACAAATATCGTCAGGAGGATATCCCCCCGCTCACGCGCCTGTGGACGGAGACCTTCGGCGATGCGCCGGAGCTCGTAGACCGTTTTTTTGAGCTGCTGCCGTCGATGGGCACGGGACTTGTCGCCGAGGCAAACGGCGAGCTTCTGGGCGCTGCCTATGTGCTGTCGGCCGAGCTGTGGAGTCCTGAAAGGCCGCCGGTGAAGCTCGGGTATATCTACGCCGTCGCCGTTGAGCCGAGCGCACGCAATTGCGGCATCGGCGCAAAGCTCATTTCCGCCTGCGAAAGGTACTGCTGGGAAAACGGTGTTGAGATATGCACGACGCTGCCCGCCGAGGAGTCGCTTTACGCATGGTACGAGCGTGTCGGCGGATTTCAGGCTGCAACAAGATGCATGTACGAAACTGTGCTCCCCTCGGACAGAGCCGTCGAGATAAAGTCGCTTTTTGCCGACGAGTACGCCTTCAAGCGCGCGGATATTCTGCGTGGCAAGAATTATGTAAACCTCAATTACGGCTACATGCTTTTTCAGGAGGCGCTCTGTAAGATCTATGGCGGCGGGCTGTTCGGCTGCAAGGACGGCATCGCCTGCGGCTATGTTGATAACGGTGTTCTGCTGATAAAAGAGGTTTTAAACGACCCGCCTGAGTTCATCCCCGCACTGTGCCGCCGCTTAGGCGCAAAAAGCGCCATCGTCCGCCGCCCCGACCGCTACGGCAGCCCGTTCATCGCCGCCTACGAAGCCAAGGACTTCCCCCGCGACACGGTCTGGGATCTGGCGCTTGATTGATTAGATTAATAGTTAATAGCAAAGCCTCCTTTTGCCGATGCAAAAGGAGGCTAATTTTATCCGAATATTTTGCCGAAAAAGCGCTTGAGCTTTGACGGTGCTGTTGCCTTTATCGGCTCGGGGATAGGTTCGTCTAAGCCCCACGGGAGCGAAATGTTATCGACGGAGAGTGTGAAATAATCTCCGGTCTGCTCGTTGGGAGATGTAAAGCCGTCGGTCACGATAACGCTCAAAAACTGCTCATCGTGTAAATCTATCTCGTACTTGCCCATTTCCTCGACCCTGCCGCAGACGGTATAGTCGGCGCTTATATAATCGATGCCGTCGTCCGTTTCTACGCTCAATATTTCATCGGGGTGTGAAATATCAACGCCGAACTGCGTCAAAAACTCATCAAGCTTCGGGAGCTTTCCCCTCACCTGCGCATAGAAGTTGCGGCAGTTTGCGCAGTTGCACAGGGCGTGCGTTTTGTAATACTCCCTCGTCTTTTCGACATCGACGGAGAAGGCGTATTCGTCGACCCTTATCGTTGTCACGCTTTTATCTGTCGAAAACTCGTACACCGTGCGGTGTGAGTAGATCTCGTTCGCTTTCAGGACCGTGGTCGGGAAGTCGGGGCGATTGGGTGCATCGGGGTAAAACTGTGTTTCCAGGCACAGGGCGGAGTTTTTGCCGTAGACTGCGCCGTTTTTGCCGTTTCTTGTACCCGTTGCGCCGCCTGCGTAGAATTGGACGGCGGGCATATCGGTCATGACTCGCATGATCCTGCCGCACTCCGGCTCGTACAGCTCGGCGCTTTTTTCGCCGTTCAGCACAAAGCAGTGGTCGTAAAACCCGTTTTTCACCTCTCGGCGGGTGCGGAAGTCAAAAGGTGTGCCGTCAACGGGTCTCACCTCGCCGGTGGGAATGAGCTCATCGTCAACGGGGAGGTAGCTGTCGGCGTTTATCATAAGCTCATGCGAAAGAATGTCTCCCCTGCCTGCAAGGTTAAAATAGCTATGGTTCGTGAGGTTGAGCACGGTGTCCTTGTCGCTGCGGGCAGTGTAGCTTATGACGAGCTTATTATCCTCCGTAAACTCATACTCCACACTCACTGTGACATTACCCGGAAAGCCGTCGCCCCCGTCGGGGTCAAACAGCTCAAAGCGAACGGAATTATCAGAAACGGAAGTCACATCAAAGCGGCGCTTTGAAAAGCCTACGCCGCCGTGCAGGGTGTTCGCCCCCTCGTTTGCGGTGATACTGTAGTGCGTACCGTTAAGGTCAAAGCCAGCACCGGCAATGCGGTTTGCGTATCTGCCGACTGATGCACCGAAGTGGCCGTCATTATCGAGATATTCCTGCGGCGTATCGTAGCCGAGGACGACATCGCCGAGCACCCCATTTTTGTCCGGAACGATGATGCTTTGCACCGCCGCACCGAGATCGATGACGCTGGCACTCGCCCCGGCAGCATTTTTTATTTTATAGAGCGTGTATGCTCCAAAGCATAATTTCTCAACTGACATGCGCCTCACCTCTACGGCATTATACACTTAAATGCGAAAATTCGCAAATTGAGCATATTTATGTGCAATTGATAGTTAATTATTAGTCAAGTGCTCTCAAAAAACCGTTGAAAAACAAGGCTTTTTTGACAAACTTCTATATTTCATATGTTGACATTCCTGTGCAATTAGATTAGAATGTGACTGCTATCCGAATAATGTGAAGACAAAATTATTATTAAATGGATAAGAGGTAGAAAAAATGTTCAAAGTAGTAACTAAGAGATTCCTGAACGAGGCAAAGACCATCTGCCTGTTCGAAATCGAAGCTCCGCTGGTTGCGAGACATGCGCAGGCCGGCCAGTTCGTCATCTTCCGTCTTGACGAGCAGGGCGAGCGTACTCCTGTCTCCGTTGCAGGCTACGACCGTGAGAAGGGCACCGTCACCGTCATGGTCCAGGCTGCAGGCCGCACCACCAGAATGCTCCACACCGTTGAGGAAGGCGACTATATCTCCGACTTCGTCGGCCCGCTCGGCAAAGCTACCGAGATGGACGGCCTGAAGAAGGTCTGCGTCGTCGGCGGCGGCGTTGGCTGCGCAATTGCATACCCCATTGCTAAGGAAATGCACGAGAAGGGCATCGATGTCACCTTTATCGCCGGCTTCCGCAGCAAGGATATCGTCATCCTTGAGGACGAGATGAAGGCCGCTTCCAACAAGTCCATCATCTGCACCGACGACGGCTCTTACGGCATCAAGGGCTTTACCACCGCTCTGCTGCAGCAGGAGATTGACGCCAATATCGCTGAGGGCAGACCCCAGTTTGACCGCGTCATCGCTATCGGCCCGGACATCATGATGAAGTTCCTTGCAGAGGTCACCCGCCCCTACGGCATCAAGACCATCATTTCCCTCGACCCGATCATGGTCGACGGCACCGGCATGTGCGGCGGCTGCCGTGTCATCGTCGGCGGTGAGACCAAGTTCGCTTGTGTCGACGGTCCCGACTTTGATGCACACGAGGTCGATTTTGACTCGCTGATCAAGCGCGCAGCCTTCTATAAGCCCGAGCAGGAAGAGTCTGCAAAGCATATCTGCAAAATGACCGGAGGTAAGCGCAATGGCTAATATGAGAATGGATAAAAACCCGATGCCCGAGCAGGATCCCGTGGTCCGTGCAGGCAATTTTGACGAGGTCGCTCTCGGCTACACTCCCGAGATGGCAATTGATGAGGCAAAGCGCTGCCTCAACTGCCACAACACTCCCTGCCGTACCGGCTGCCCCGTTTCCGTTCGTATCCCCGAGTTCATCGCAAAGGTCGCAGAGGGCGACTTTGATGCTGCTTATGAGATTATCACCTCCACCAACTCCCTGCCCGCAGTCTGCGGCCGTGTTTGCCCGCAGGAGAAGCAGTGTGAGTCCAAGTGCGTCCGCGGCATCAAGGGCGAGAGCGTCGGCATCGGCCGCCTCGAGCGCTTTGTCGCTGACTACCACATGAACAAGGCCGAGAAGGTCGTACCCGTAGTTCCCGAATCCAACGGTCACAAGGTCGCCGTTGTCGGCTCCGGCCCGTCCAGCCTTACCTGTGCAGGCGATCTGCGCAAGCTCGGCTATGATGTCACCATTTTCGAGGCCTTCCACAAGGCCGGCGGTGTTCTCGTTTACGGCATCCCGCAGTTCCGTCTCCCCAAGGAGATCGTTGCAGCCGAGATCGAGAACCTCAAGGCAATGGGCGTTAACATCATCACCAACGCCATCATCGGCAAGTCCGAGACCGTCGACGAGCTGTTCCAGGACGGCTATGAGGCAGTGTTCATCGGCTCCGGCGCAGGTCTGCCTCAGTTCCTGCACATCCCCGGTGAGAACCTCCTCGGCGTTTACTCGGCTAACGAGCTTCTTACCCGTGTAAACCTCATGAAGGCTTACAGAGACGATTATGATACGCCCATCAAGCACTTCAACCGTGTTGCCGTCGTCGGCGCAGGCAATGTTGCAATGGACGCATCCCGTGTTGCAAAGCGTCTGGGTGCTGAGCATGTTTACATCACCTACCGCCGCGGCAGAGACGAGCTGCCCGCCCGTAAGGAAGAGGTCGAGCATGCAGAGGCAGAAGGCATTGAGTTCAATCTGCTCAATAACCCCGTTGCCATCATCGGCGACGAGAACGGCAATGTCAAGGGCATCGAGCTTGTCAAGCAGGAGCTCGGTGAGCCCGACGAGAAGGGCCGCAGAAAGCCCGTTCCCATTGAGGGCAGCAACTGGGTGCTCGATGTTGACACCGTCATCATCGCGATCGGCACCAGCCCCAATCCCCTGATCCGCAACACCACTCAGGGCCTGACCTTCACCCGCAAGGGCGGCATCGAGGCCGACGAAAACGGTCAGACCGCTCGTGAGGGCGTGTTCGCAGGCGGTGACGCCGTTACCGGTGCTGCAACCGTCATTCTCGCAATGGGCGCAGGCAAAGCAGGCGCAAAGGGCATTGACGAGTACATAAAGAACAAAAACAAGTAATTAAACGATCAAACAGCTTCCCTTCGGGGAAGCTGTTTTTTTACCGTCAAAGGATCTGGCGTGCTGGCGTGCAAAAAAGTCACAGGTTTTTTTGAAACGCTGAGGGGGAGGCTTCATCAGGAAGCCTCCCCCTCTTTGGAAGTTTTTTATTCAGGTTGTATCACAGATGCTGGTCACGGTCAACTCTGTCGTAGAAATAATTGAGCACGGGCTCCATGGCAGCGGTAAGCTTCATGTCAAGGTTGAAGTAATAGGCCGCAAAGGTAACGACGAAAAATGCGGTGCCGGCAAGCGACAATTTTTTTGCGACGGTGCAAAGCTTGGACATTTTACATTTTCTCCTTTCAATTACCATGATTCCTCATCGGGGAGGATCTCAAGCGTCGGGTCAACCGGTTCCTCGCCCATGACCGTGCGCATGTATGTGTTTATCTGGTCGCGAACGCCCTGACGGGAGACCACACGCGGGTCAAACAGGTCATGAGAGACCCATACAAGATTGATGCCGAGTTCACGTGCTCTCTGCTCGAACAGACCATGCATACCATCGAGAGCCTTGCAGCTCATGTGTTCCCAAAGTATGACCATATCGGCGTTGAACTCCTCGACGAACTTCCAGAGATCATCAAGCAATACCTTGTAGCCGCCATGTGTGCGGTTACGCATGATCATTCTTTCAGTGAGCTTGGCTATATCATATATTGCCTGCTCACGGTTTTCGGGCGTGTCAACCTCGGCGATCATATCGGTATTATCCATTGACAGCATATCGGTAAGAGGAACAATTCCCCAGCAATTGAGCAGCCACACGAGGAAGTCCATGTAGTAATGCGACTGAACGCCCCACACGATGGCTCTGTGACGCTTGCCCTTAAGATACACTTTACCGAGTTTGGCGATCTTTTGATCTTTTGTCATAGCTGGCAACCTCCTGATTTGTTTGATCCTGATACACTTTTGCTTGTGAATAATATATCAACTCATGAAAGCAGAGTAACTTTTTTGTTCAAAATAGTCAATATACATGCCGCAAATTTGACAAATCTCACAAAATTATTGCAAAAAATTTGAGAATAAACATTGTCGATTAGTTGACAATCGCAAACAAATAGTCTAAAATGTTTTTAAAACACGAACAGTTTGGCGGGCGGATTTTTTGCAGGATTTGTCGCACAAAGTCAAGGAAAACATAGCAAAATGCGCAATTGAGCTGTTCAAGTCGGAAGGCTACGATAGCGTTAGTGTCAATGAAATATGCGAGAAGGCAAATGTCTCGAGGTCGTTGTTTTACACGATGTTCAAGGGAAAGCGGGGTATACTCGATTATGTCGTTTCAAAGCCGCAGCAAAATGATGACGAGGGATTTCGCCGCTTTGCGGACGCCGAGAACGATTTTGAACGCATCTGGCAGCTGTTTGAACGGTTTATATCCATTGCTCTCGATTTTGGGCCGAAGCTGACAAGCAGGCTGTTTATCATGCAGTTTGAGTCGCCTCAGGGAATAAGGGATGCGGTACACGCACTTGACGATCTGTTTGCCACGCTCGCAAAAAACTGCGCTAAAAACGGGATAATTAAGACGGAGGAGCCGCCTGAGCTCCTGTCGCGTATTGCGACTGACCTTATTATTCACGAGCTTTATGTCTGGTGCAGCCAGAACGGGAATTTTTCACTGCGAGAGCGGGCACGCCAGTACGCCGAGATTGCTTACCATGTCAAGCCGCAGTACCGAATGACACCGGAGCAGCGTGCGGCGCTGTAAGCAAAGCGGTTTGCAATGCCCATTATAAATTAAGCAGTCATAACTACCCTTAAAGCCGGCGGCAGTCGCAAAGCTCGTCACCAAGAAGATCGCAAGAAAGTAATGAGCCGCTATGCACGAGATCGGAGTTGTCCGCTCAATGGTCAAAACCGTCACCGATTTTGCCGAGCAAAACGACATTAAGGATTTTCTCATCCGCGAGATACACATATCCGAAGACTGAAAACATTTGGGCTCCATGTTTACCATGGAGCCCCTCAGCGTACAAAAAGTCAGAGACTTTTTGTACGCTTCAAAAACGCCACATTTTTTGTAAAAATAAATTTTTACAAAAAATCTCGCTGCGCTCGTCAAAAGCCTGATAAAACTGATAAATCAGTTTTTCAGTCGTTTTTGATGGCTATGATCCGATTGCGAGCGGGGGCTTACCCCCCTTCGCGCTCCCCCGCTGTACACTTGTCTTTACTAAACAGCTTGGATTTTTAAACAGGCTGTAGTGCTCCATGTCTACATGGAGCCCATTTTAGAAGTGAAAGGAATGAGGTTATGGAGCTTTATACTAACGCCAGATTCATCTCCTGCGAAAAGGAAAACCGCATTTACACCGCGATGGCGGTAAAGGGCGGTCACATCGTGTGGCTCGGCGATGAAAGCAGCATCCCTCCGCGCTACGGCAAGGCAAAACGGGTCGATCTCGGCGGCGCGACGGTAACGCCCGCGTTCGGCGACACGCATATGCATTTCGGCTCGCTGTGCGTTTTTGAGAACACATTCTATCTCATGGATGTCAAAAATTTTGCCGAAGCAAAGGCGGCGGTCAGGCGCTATGCCGACAGTCACCGGAAAAACAAGGTGCTCATGGGCTACGGCTGCACCGCGAACACCGTTGCCGAGCATCGGCTGCCCGAAAAGCGCGATCTTGACGACTGGACGGAGCGTCCGCTCATGGTCATGAAGTACGACGGTCATGCTGCCGTGTGCAACAGCGCAATGCTAGCACTGCTGTCGGATAAGGTGAAATCCGATCCCGGCTGCAATACCGAGACCGGATGGCTGTACCAGTCGGCGTTTTATAACGGTGTGAACGAGGCGACGGCGTATATCCCCACGATGGATATTATACGCGGTCTCTCCGGAGGCGCGGAGTACCTTGCGTCGGTCGGCATCGGGCTCGTGCACACCGTTGAGGGCGTGGGCTTTGCAAACGATCTGGATATAGACATGATAAAAATACTCGCGCCCGGCCTGCCGCAGGCGTTCCGCATATTCTTCCAGACCATGGACCTCAAGGCCGTGAAAAAGCACGGCTTCAAGCGCGTCGGCGGCTGCTTCAAGCTTGCCCTCGACGGCTGCTTCGGCTCAGAGGATGCGGCGCTCAAGGAGCCGTACGCGAACGATCCGAACAACTACGGCGTTTTGAATTATCCGCAGGAGCGCGTGAACGAGTTCGCCATCGGTGCAAACCGCGAGGGCTGGCAGATAACCATGCACGCCATAGGCGATGCGGCGGTGGAGCAGTGCATAACGGCATATGAGGCGGCTTATGCCGATAAGCCGTGGGACGATGCGCGCCATGTGATGATCCATGTCTGCCTTGCAAGCGAGGAGCAGCTAAAGCGCGCGGCAAAGATAAAGCTGTGCATAGCCGCGCAGTCGCCGTTTATATATTGGAAGCAGGAGCCGGACGAGTATCTTTGCTCGGTGCTCGGCAGAGAGCGCACTGACAGACTAAACGCGCTGGGAACGATGCACCGCCTCGGACTTGTCGTAGGCGACGGCTCCGACGGACCGTGCACGCGTCCAAATCCCCTGTACGGTATGGCGTGCTCCGTAAATCATCCCAATCCGGACGAGCGCATATCGCGTCTCGACACGCTGCGCATGATAACGGCAAATCCCGCGTATATGAGCCATGAGGAGAATAAACGCGGCACTCTTGCACCCGGTATGATTGCCGATTTCGTCGTTCTCGGCGATGATCCGCTCACCGCGGAGGATATAGCGGGCATCGAGGTCAAGGCACTCTATCTGCACGGCAAGAAGCATGTTGCAAAAAAGATAGGCGTCGCCGGACTTCTGGCTCGGGCGATAATAAAACGGATCACCCAAAGAGAATACATATGACAAAAAAGCTTCCCTCGTGGAAGCTTTTTTGTTGCATTTTGATTTATTATGCAGTAAAATACCTTTCGTATTAAAATGCAATATCAAGGATGCAGCGCATTTTTTGCATCCGCTTCCGAGGTGTTTTTATGAATAAAGCTCAATTTCAGTCTTATTTGGAAAACAGCAGCTCATCCAAGCTGCGTGATGTGGTCTCGCAGATGCTCTATGACGAGATAGTGTCCCTGCGCATCTCTCCGGGCACGAAGCTCAATGTCAACAGCATAGCCTCCGCCCTCGGGATATCAAGAACGCCGGTCGCCGAGGCTATCGTTAATTTGTGCGAGCAGGGCTTTGTGGTGTCAAAGCCGAACACCAGCGGCTATTATGTCATCGACCTGAGCCTGAGCGATATGATCGACCTTTACAGCGTGCGTGCGGCGATAGAGTGCGAGGCCGCCGCTTTGTGCACGGAGCGTGCAAGCGCCGAAACGGTTGCCGAGCTTGAGAAGCTTGCCGACGAGTTTACCGACTGCGTCATTCGCAAGGACTACGACGGCATGATCGCCACCGACATGCCCTTTCACAGCCTCATCGTCGAGTCCTGCGGCAACAGCTACATTCAAAAGTGCTACGAGATGCTGCTGCCGAATTTGACGATGTATCAGTCGTCGATGATAAAGTTTATCAGTAACTCCGAGGAAAATCCGTGGTCGTCGAGCGTGATTTATAACCACGCCGCCGTTGTCTCGGCTATAAAGATGCACATTCCTGAGCTTGCCCGTCAGGCCATGACCGACCATGTCACCTCAAGCCTCAACTTCACCATGTTCTCCGGCGGCGGCGCAGACCCGTTCTCGACCGTGAGAAACACAAGAAAAAAGTGATATAAAAAATCGATGGTTTTTTAAACCATCGATTTTTTTGTTGTCTAATTATTACTCCCAGCAGTCGGTTTTGCCGGCAAGGCCGATGTCGGCAGACTTGAACTCAGGGGACTTGCCCTCCTTGCGCTGCTTTTTGTAATCCTTCAAAGCCGCAATAGCCCGGCCGCCGAGGATGAGGATGACGGGCACATTGATGACTACCATAATGCCCTGGAGCATATCTGCGGTGTCCCAAACGACGCCGGCAGAGAGTATCGCACCGACGAAGACCAGAACGGTCGCAACAATGCGGAAGCAGGTGATAAACGCCTTGCTGGGCTTGCGCTTGAGGATAAATCTCAGGCAGCCCTCGCAGTAATAGTAGTTACCGAGGAGCGTGGTGAACGCAAACAGGGTCAGCGCCGCTGCGATGAAGATCGGGCCTGCTGCGCCGAGGGATGCAAAGATGGAGTCCTGAATGAAGTTTGCCGCATTGGCGCTGCCGTCGGCATTGATGTAGGCTGCGGAGTTGATGCCGCCGGATCTGAGCTGGCCGCACAGGCACATGAAAGCGGTAGCCGTGCAGATGAGCAGCGTGTCGATAAACACGGACAGCATCTGGACAAGGCCCTGCTTAGCAGGATGTGCGACATCTGCGCTTGCCGCGGCATTGGGGGCAGAGCCCATGCCCGCCTCGTTAGAGTAAAGGCCGCGCTTGATGCCCCACATGATGCACGAGCCGGTGAAGCCGCCGAAAATGGCCTCGAAGTCAAATGCACTGACGAATATCGCCTTGAACATTGCGGGGATGTATGCAATATTCATGACGAGTATCACGAGTGAGACGATGACGTACAGCACACCCATGATGGGGACGAGAACGCCGGTGATCTTCGTAAGACGCAGGCCGCCGCCGAGGACGCACACGCCGAACAGAACAGCGAGAATGCCGCCGATTATGTACGGGGTAGTTTCGGCATCATAGAAGCCGAAGCTGCTGAAGGTCGACTGTGTGTTGTACGCGGCGAGCATGTTGTAGCCCACGGCGTAGGTGAGAACGAGGACTATCGCAAAGATAACGCCGAGCCAGCGCTGCTTGAGGCCGTCCTGCATATAGTACGACGGTCCACCGTAGCTCGTGCCGTCTTTGTCCTTGCGCTTATAGATCTGCGCAAGCGTGGACTCGATGAACGCGGAAGCGCCGCCGAAGATGGCGGTTATCCACATCCAGAAGATTGCACCCGGGCCGCCGAGGACGAGCGCCGAGGCAACGCCGATGATGTTGCCCGTGCCGACACGGGATGCGGTGGAGACCATGAGCGCACCGAACGAGGATACGCTGCCCTTCTCCTTGGGCTTTTCGCTGACGACCTTTATAGACTCGCCGAACAGGCTTATCTGCAAAAGTCCCGTGCGGATAGTGAAGTACACACCCGCAACGAGCAGGAACAGCGGCACAATGTACGGCTGGTACAGCACACCGCTGATAGCGTTTATAACGCCGTCGATTTTTTCTACCATGTGATTCTCTCTTTCTTCGTTGTATTTTGAACGATGTTAACATTATATACACAATTTGCCTTGTTTGCAACATTAAATTTATGTTGATTGTCAAACGCAAGTACTCATGCTATAATTAAGCCTATGAAAGACTGCAGCAAAAAATTCAATTTACGGTACAGCCTCATACAGGCAAGCTATTGGGCGCTCAGCGGCATCATTTTCGGCTTCACGGCGGTGTATCTGCAGGGCAAGCATTACTCAAACTACGATATCGGCATTATTTTTGCCCTCGGCAATATCGTCGGCTTCATTGCGCAGCCGCTCGTTGCCGGTCACATCGACAGAACGCGCCGGCGCACGCTTCTGCGCTGCATTTTAATTGCAGCGGCACTTTCTCTTGTGCTGATGATATCGGTGCTTTTTATGCCGACGGCGTGTCTGCCGCTCTCGGCGGCGTTCGTGCTGCTCATTGGCGGCAACATCCTTTTTCAGCCGCTTTGCATCTCGCTGTATTTTTACCTTGAAAGCCTCGGCTCGAGGATAAATTTCAGCGCAGCCCGTGCCGTGGGCTCGTTTTCTTACGCACTTGCAAACGCGGCGCTGGGCGTACTGGTCGAACGTGTGAGCGCGCAGAGTGTGCCTGTGTCTTACATTATTTTTACCGCAGTGCTCGGTGCGCTGACCCTCTCCCTCACCCTTGGTGCAAAGCCGAAGCGGGAAATTTCCGAGGCGCAGGCAGAGCAGATTGAAAAGCCGAGCGGCATTTTCGATTTCCTGTGGGAGAACAAACGCTTTGCAATGTTTTTGCTGGGCACGGCGCTACTATACTTCACCCACTCGCTGCTCGGCGTGTTCATGATAGAGTTCGTGCGCAATGTCGGCGGCGGAAGCTCCGACATGGGCAGCATCTTGGCGTTCATGACGCTCACGGAGGTGCCGGTGATGCTGCTATTTTCAAGGCTAATAAAGCGCTTTAGCTGCTCGAGCCTTCTGCGCTTCGCCGTTATAATGTTCACCGTGAAGGAACTTGCGATCTATCTTGCCGGCAGCGTCGGAATGCTCTACGCCGCCGAGGCCCTGCAGGCGCTGTCGTTTGCGATATTCGTGCCCGCCTCGGTGCGCTATGCCGATACGGTCATCGAAAAGCGAAACGCCGCAAAGGGTCAGACCTACATAACCGCCGTCATCTCCATGGCGAGCATTTTTGCAAGCCTCATCGGCGGTGTCCTGCTCGACGGTGCGGGCGCAAAGACAGCGCTCCTCGTCGGTGTTCTCGTGTCCGCCGCGGGCACATTCGTCATGATGGTTGCAATAGAAAAGGCAAAATAAAAACCTGCCAAACGGCAGGTTTTATTTTTCTTCTATCGCGGCCTTGATCTTATCGGCCGTGTCCTGTGAGACAAGACCCTTTTCGGTGATGAGCGGGAATACATCGCCGCATTTTTTCTTGTAAAACAGCTTCAGGGGATACTTGAGCAAGTGGGGTGCAAGCTCCATGAGCAGCTCCTTGCCGTCGTTATCCTCGAAAAATTCGCCGACAGTCATATTGTTAAAATCCATAGCATACTCCTATGAAAAAAGCCCTGCCAAAAAGCAGGGCTTTCATGTCGATTTAATTACTTGTCGCCGTAGAGAGCGTTGAACTTCTCGATGAGTGCATCAGCTGCTGCCTGATCGCAGTAGCCCTTGCCGAGGATATAGCCGACAACATCCTTAGCCTGCTTCTTGTGGAAGGGGATGTATGCGACGCTGGGCATCTTACCGATAACAGGAATGAACTCCTTAAACAGCTCTTTGCCGTTGTACTCCTTCAGGAACTGTTCGCCGGTTACTTCATCAAACTTAGGCATAATATTTCTCCTTTAACTTTTCTCGTTTAGGGCAGTCATGCATGACCGCCTCTGTTGATATATATGATACACGATGGTGATTAATTTGTCAATAAATATATAAAGTATTAAGACATTTTCGCCATTTTGTACAAATCACAGCCCGTAATTTCTCTACTCCGCTTTTCCGGGCTTAAAATCGGCCTCCGTACCGTTTATGAGTCTGCGGATATTCTCCCTATGCATGACGATGACGAGCGCCGCAGAAAATGCATTCATCGTGATAAGCTCAGGCTCTGCGCCGAATACAACAGAGGCTATCGGCAGCGTGAGTGCAGCCAGCATTGAGCCGAGCGAGACCTTGCGGCTTAAGCCCGCCGTAAGCGCAAAAACGGCGATTATTACGCCGAACACGTAAAGCCCCGTCATGAGCCCGAGCCCCGCTCCGACGGATACGCCCTTGCCGCCGCGAAAGCCGAAATACAGCGGGAAGCAGTGTCCGATGATGCAAAATGCCCCGCTTATCGCTTCGCCGGTCACGCCCGCAAGTGCCTTGCCGATGAGCATGGCGGCCACGGTCTTTGCCATGTCGAGCGCTAATGTCACCAGCCCCGCCTTAAGGCCGAACACACGCGCGGCATTCGTCGCCCCGGCGTTTCCGCTGCCCTTCCTACGGATATCCTCGCCCATGCAGCGCTTTGAAAGCGGGATTGACGCGCAGACAGAGCCCAGGAGATATGCAATTATCGCGCAAAGCACAAGTTTCATTTTGCCGCCTCCGATACTTCAAGCTTTTTAAGTTATTATATCAAAAATTTTAAGTATTGCAAGCGCGATACAAAAAATTTGACTGTTAATTTCATCTTCCTTGCCCAATTTAGCCTCAAATGTGGTATGATCGTGTAAAATGCCTACGGAGGTACCCTCAATGCAGCTAAAAAAACGCCTTGTCGCACTACTGCTTTCGCTAACGATGCTCGTGTCGCTGTGCGGCTGCGATATATACGATGTGTATGATATTTACGACGCGTTCTTTGCCGAGGATGACGAGAATGCGGCCGAGCTTATCTCCAAGACCGGCAACGGCGGCAGAGATAATATCGTCAGCTTTGACGAGATGGAGTACACCCACCCCGACATTGACGCACTTGAAGCTAAGGCGCAGGATGTTGAGGACATGCTCGGGAACTTTTTCAAGGTCAAGGATGTTATTTCCGAGCTTGATAAATTTGTTGCCCTGTACAACAATTTTTATACAATGAAGAACCTTGCCTGTGTGCGCTATGACATGGACACGCAGGATGAATTTTATTTTGAGGAGTACAGCTTCTGCGTGGAGGCTTCCGGTGATGTTGAGTACATAACCGACGAGCTGCTTCTGGCCTGCTCGAATTCCTCCATGTGCGATTATCTCGACAAGCATTTCTTTGACGGTCTGCTCGAGGAGCGGTACTCCGTCACCGACGGCACGGGCTACACGCCCTCGGACGAGCTTGCCGAGCTTGAGCGCAGAGAGGCCGAGCTTGAAAACGACTACTCCGAGCTTTACGCAAGGTACGCCGATGATTTTGACGACGGCAGGTTCAAAAAGCAAAACAGCGAGATCGCAAAGATCTACATCGAGCTTATAAAGCTGCGGCACGATATTGCCGAGCAGCGCAACATGAAGTCTTACGAGGAGCTTGCGTATCTCGACAACGGCAGGGACTACACTGCCGATGACCTTGACGGGTACATTGAAGCGATAAAGCAGTTTATCGTGCCGCTGTATAAAAAAGCTGACAGCAAGAAGCTGTACGACCGCTCGCTCGTTTCGGCGATGAGTCCAAAGACGGCGCTCTCGACCGTGACAAGCTCCGTCGAGGGGCTTGACAAGGGCATTGACGATGCGCTCGGCTACATGCTCAAGTACAAGCTGTATGACACGGGAATGTCGGACAGTAAGTATGACCAGTCGTATGTGCTGTACCTTAACGATTACGAATCGCCGTTTATGTTTTGCAGCCCCTCCGGTTACAGCGACACGGTGCTGACCATAGCGCACGAGTTTGGCCACTACGTCGACGGCTACTTAAACTATGGCCTTAACGACAGCATCGACACCTCGGAGGTGTTCTCGCAGGGCATGGAGTATCTGCTGCTGTGCAATATGGATGATGCCGAACAGCTGACGCGCTACAAAATGCTAGATGAGCTCGAGCTTTATGCTTACCAGGCGTGCCTGAACGAGTTTGAGCATGAGGCATATGCCATGGACGAAGAGGAGCTCACGGTGGAAAGGCTCAATTCCCTGTACTCCGAGCTTCTTGAGGAGTACGGCATTTCGGACGATTACAAGGGGCTTGACTGGATATCGGTCACGCACCTGTTCACCTCGCCGTTTTACGTCATCAGCTACTGCGTGTCCGACAGCGCGGCGTTTGAGCTGTACAACATGGAGCTGAACGAAAGCGGCTCGGGACTTAAAATGTACATGAAGCTATTGGCCGAGTCTACAAACTATGGCTTCCTCGATCTGCTTGAGGAATGTGGCATGTCCTCGGCGATATCCGCCGACACCGTCAAGGCAATTGCCGCCACGCTTGCAGATAAGCTTGGACTGTAAGAAAAAAGAAGATGCATCATGCATCTTCTTTTTTGATATCCAGAACTGTTAATTTATCGCCGTCAACTTTGAATTTCACCTCAAAGCCCGCGAAACCGAAGCCGTAGACCCGCTCGGGGTCATCGTGATACTGCGGGCGCGGGTCGTTTGAAAGCACCTGCACGAGCGCCGTTTTCGTGTTCTCATCCATGCCGCCGCACAGGCTGTCGTGCAGTGCAACTTTGAGTGCGTGAAATTCCGTTTTCGCGGTAAAGCCGCCCGTTGCGTCGGGGTGCGAGTCTGCGTAGGTTATATACGGCTTTATATCGAATATGGGCGTGCCGTCCATAAGGTCGGCGCCCTTTATGTGTAAAACGGGGCCTCGGTCGGGCGTGAGCTCCACTCTCTCCAGCTCCACCGATGACAGCCCCAGCGAGTTCGGTCTGAACGGTGATCGGGTCGCAAACACGCCGACATGGACATTGCCGCCCAAGCGTGGGGGTCTGACCGTAGGCGACCATGTGTCGCGCACAGCCTCGGAAAACTGCCATATCAGCCAGATGTGCGAATATTCGGCGAGGCCCCGCACTGCATCGGGATTGCGGTACTCCGGCTCAAAAACTATCTCGGCTCTGACCGCCTCAGCGACCCCGCTTTGTCTCGGAATGCCGAACTTTGTCTTAAACGGCGAATGTATGCGTGCGATCGGTTTAACTTCTGGCATGGCGCACCTCCTTGGCATTGCACTTATTTTATCGGTATCGGCGCAAAAAGTCAATCGCGCACAAAAAATCTCCTGCACCGTTTGATGCAGGAGATTTCTCGTTTTGATTAATACGCTTCGATCTCTTTTATCACATATTCGTTGCCGGTCACGAGATATGTATTCTCACTCTGGCAATACGGACATACTTTTGCGTATTTCACCGTCGGATAGGTCTGCTTACAGTCCTCGCAGAAGGTCACCGCTTCGATATTCTCGACCTTGAGTTCCGCTTCCTTCAGGTACTTGGTGTCTTTTCTCGCCCAATTCCAGCAGTCAACGATGTACTCAGGGATGATGCCGCTGACCTCGCCGATCTGCAGCGTGACGCTGCCGACGGTCGTCAGCTCGTTTTCATCACAAAGCTTCTCGACTTCCTTGATGACATAAAACACTGTTCCAAGCTCATGCACGGATTTTTCCTCCGGTAAAATTACTTCTTAGCAAACTTTGCCTTGAGATCCTTTATTGCGATTCTGCCCGCTCTCTTTAGTGCGTAAGGTCCTATGGCCTTGAGCTTATCCTCGGCAGTGTACATCTTCGATGCCTCGGGTACATCACGGGTAAGGTGGATAGCGTCAAATTCGCACTTGGTTGTGCACAGGCCGCAGCCGATACACCTGTTCTGATCGACGATGGATGCGCCGCAGCCAAGGCAGCGGGATGCTTCCTTCTTGACCTGTTCCTCGGTGAAGGTGATGCGGTCGTTCTTCATGGTCTTTGCCTTCTTGGGATCGTGTGCAACGGTCTGGCGACCCGGCTTGTCGAAGCTCTCGATACCAAGGACGATATCGTTCTTGTTGAGCTCGTAGAAATCGCGCAGGTTGCGGTTGAGGGTAAGGCTCTGACCGGGGTGTACATAGCGGTGGAGGGAAACTGCACCCTCGCGGCCTGCTGCGATAGCGTCAATTGCAAACTTCGGGCCGGTCATGCAGTCGCCGCCGACAAAGATATCGGGCTCCGCGGTCTGGAGCGTGATGCCGTCAGCCTCAGCTGCGTCCTTCTTGCCCTTGACCATTGCGCCGGTGTCCAGTTCGCCCCAATCGATCTGCTGACCGATAGCGCCAATAACGGAGTTGACCTTGATGGTGGTGAACTCGCCGGTGCCGACGGGCTTTCTCTTGCCCTTCTCGTCGGGCTCGCCAAGCTGCATGATCTCGACCTTGAGGCCGTTGACCTTGCCGTTCTTGTCGCCGAGGATCTCAACAGGCGCGTTGAGGTAGCAGAACTTTACGCCTTCCTCGATCGCCTCTGCGACCTCTTCCTTATCGGCAGGCATCTCGTCTGCGCTTCTGCGGTAGACGATGTATGCTTCCTCTGCGCCGACGCGGATAGCGGTGCGGACAACGTCCATTGCGACATTGCCGCCGCCGATAACTGCGACCTTCTTGCCGAGCTTGACCTCGTTGCCGAGGTTTACCTCGCGCAGGAAGTCAACGCCGCCGTAAACGCCCTTAAGATCTTCGCCCGGGATACCGAGCTTAGCAGACTTCTGTGCGCCGATGCCAAGGAAAAAGCCCTTGTAGCCCTGCTTGCGCAGCTCGGCAATGGTGATATCCTTGCCGACCTCGACGCCCATCTTGAACTTGACACCCATCTTCTTGAGGACATCGATCTCGGCATTGATGACCTTGCGGTCAAGGCGGAAGCTGGGGATGCCGTGGGTGAGCATGCCGCCGGGTACCTTATTGCGGTCGTACACGGTCACGGGGTAGCCCATGTTCGAAAGGTAATATGCGCAGCTCAGGCCCGCAGGACCTGCGCCGATGACTGCAATCTTCTCCTCGTAGTCGTCGGTGGACAGTCTCTTGGTACGGCGGGGCGGGATGTAGCGGGTCTTTTCATTGAGCTCCTGCTCGGCGATGAACTTCTTTATCTCGTCGATAGCAACAGGAGCGTCAACGCTGCCTCTGGTGCAGGCATCCTCGCAGTGGCGGTTGCAGATGCTGCCGCAGACGGCGGGGAACGGGTTATCCTGCTTGATGAGCTTGAGAGCGTCGAGATAACGGCCCTCGGCAGCCATCTTTATGTAGCCCTGAACGGCGATATGAGCCGGGCATGCGGCCTTGCAGGGTGCAGTGCCGGACTTGTGGCAGTTTTCCTGATTGTGCTTCTTGTAGTCCTCATCCCACATGTGCGGACCCCAGTGATTATCGTCGGGCAGGGGCTGCTTGGGATACTCTACGGGGCCTGCCTTGGTGCACAGCTTCTGGCCGAGCTTTACTGCGCCGGCGGGGCATACCTCAACGCACTTGCCGCAGGCGACGCACTTTTCGGTATCGACATGGGCACGGTAAGCGGATGCGGACATATTGGGGGTATTGAACAGCTGCGAGGTGCGCAGAGCGTAGCAGACGCCGGGTGCGCAGTTGCAGATGGCGAAGATCTTGTTCTCGCCGTCGATGTTGGTTATCTGGTGGACATAGCCCTCTTCCTCGGCGCGCTGGAGCACTTCCATGACCTGCTCATAGGAAGCATTGTGGATGCCTTCCTTGCCGGTCTCGTAGCAGTACTTTGCGGTGTCGCCGACAGCGATACACCAATGCTCGGGCAGGTCGCCGGAGCCACGGTTATTACGGCTCTCGCAGTTACGGCAGGAGCAGACGCCGATCTCATAGTAATCGTACTTCTTCAGCCAGTGGGACAGATGCTCGACGGAGACCGACTGCGACTCATGCTCAATCGCCTTCTCAACAGGGATGACATGCATGCCGACACCTGCGCCGCCGGGAGGCACCATTGCGGTGACCTTCTCAAGCGGAAGTCTGGTCATGTTCTGGAAGAACTCAGTTACCTCGGGGTGCTTATCCATGGTAGCAGACTTCATGTTAAGAAATTCTGCGCTGCCGGGGACGAACAGGGGCACGAGCCACTGCTTGTGGTGGTCATCGTTCTCCCAGTTGTACTCCAAAACGCCCAGCTCGCTCATCTCCTTGAGCTTTGCCTCCAGCTTTGCCTCGTCCGACCACTTGGTGAGCTTCTTGATCTCCTCAAATGCCAGCGGCTTACGCTGCGGCATAGCGAGCAGAATCTCGACCATCTCATCGTCGAGGACATTGCACAGACCCCAGTATTCGGGATCGGCTTCGGTCAGCGGCTCCAAGCCGAGCTTCTGAGGGATGCGGTCGGTGAGCTTTTTTCCGAGCTTGAACAGATTTTCTTTGTTTGTTATCATGCGAAAACTCCTTTCGATCATTTTATAATGTCTTGCAACAACAACTTTTATTATTAGCCAAGGTGTATTATAACACTTTATTCTCCTGTGGGCAACACACATTTCCCATTAATGTGCGGAAATTAACAAATTAGTCTCTGGCAAAACATGGTTCGGTTTTTTCCGTCCCATCCTCTTCTCCTTCGCTTGTGTATTGACAAATTTGAGATTATGTAATACAGTTGGTTCAATCACTTGGTATTAAAAAGCAATTTCGGCTGAATCGGCCAATGGCAGCAAACAAAATTTCGTGGCATTTCAGCATGTTGTCGGATTTTGATGGACGTACAGCACCGTCGTTGAGGAGGGAGCGCTGTTTTTGACCGAGCGATACATCCGCTCGACAGGCACGACCGCAGTGCTCAATGACCTTGCCGGCTTCATCAACTGCATCGAAGCCGGCGACGCCGAGGCGGCCGTCAGCAAGATCACTGCATGCATGCAGTCTCAGCTTGAAGGATATAGGTCACAAAAACTTTAAAATAAATGTGAGGAGAAATGATTATGGCAGCATTAAGACCCAAGATCGTCAAGCTTGCAAAGATAATCGGCGGTATATCCGGCGTTGTCAACAAGATCGACGAAAACGCACCCGAGTATTACTCGATGGCGAACATCGTAAGCGACGATGAAGCGGATATCGCCATCGCCGCAGGGCTGCGCAAGGAACGCACCGCAGGTTATCTCGCAAAGAAGGTCGGCAAAACGGTCGATGAGATAATGCCGCTGTTGGACAATCTCGTCTACTACGGCGTATTCCGCCGCACCTACAGTGCCGAGGCCGGTCAGGATGTCTACTTTATGCAGATATTTGCCCCCGGCATCCTCGAAATGATGGTCAACAATAAGGAGCTCATGGACGCTCACCCCGAGGTTGGCCGTGCATTTGAGGAGTATACAAGACTTCGCATGCAGACCATGGGTCCCATTCTTCCGGCGGGCTACGGTCTTATGCGCGTCATCCCCTGCGAAAGTGCAATTGCCGACAACCCCGATGCCGACGAGTTTGAGAAGCTTTCCTACTATTTAAATAAGTACGACAAGTTCTCCGTCTCCCCCTGCTCCTGCCGAGCCTCCCGCACCAGTCTCGGCGACGGCTGCGGCCACCTCGATGAGGACATGTGTATCCAGATGGGCAAGGGCGCAGAGCACTACATCCGCTCCGGCAGAGCACGCGAGATCACCCGAGAGGAAGCGCTGGAGATCATAAAGCGTGCCGAGGAAAACGGCCTCATGCACGACATTCCCAATATTGAGGAAGCCGGTGACAGCGCCGCTATCTGCAACTGCTGCGCATGCGCATGCTTCGGTCTGCGTGCGGGCATGATGTTCGGCGCGCGTGACGCGATTCGCTCAAACTATGTTGCAACCGTAGACGAAGCCAAGTGCGTTGCCTGTGCACAGTGCGTTGAGGTCTGCCCGGGCAATGCTCTCAAGCTCGGCCAGAAGCTCGGCTGTACGAATGATACCACAACGCCGGAGTATGTAAAGATAACCGACACCGTGTTCTTCAAAAAGGCGTTCAACCCCGATTACCGTGAAAACCGTGAGGATGTCCTGCCCTCGGGCACGGCGCCCTGCAAGGTCGCATGTCCGGCGCACATCCCAGTTCAGGGCTACCTGAAGCTGGCGGCACAGGGCAGGTATACGGAGGCTCTCGAGCTAATCAAGACCGAGAACCCCTTCCCTGCCGTCTGCGGCCGTATCTGCAACAAGCGCTGCGAAACGGAATGTACAAGAGCGAGCATCGACGAGGCCGTCGCCATCGACGAGGTCAAGCGCTTTATCGCCGACCACGACCTTCACGAAAGCACCCGCTTTGTTCCCAAGATGGTCAACCAGATAGGCCGCCCCTACACCGAGAAGATCGCAGTCATCGGCGCAGGTCCTGCGGGCATGAGCTGCGCTTATTACCTTGCAAACAAGGGCTACCCTGTGACAGTGTTCGACCGCAACCCCGTCCCCGGCGGCATGCTCACGCTCGGCATCCCGAGCTTCCGTCTTGAAAAGGATGTGCTCAATGCCGAGATAGACATTCTCAAGGCCATGGGCGTTGAGTTTAAATGCGGCGTTGAAGTCGGCAAAGATGTCACCATTGAGCAGTTGAGAGCCGAGGGCTACAAGGGCTTTTATCTTGCCATCGGCGCTCAGAAGTCCGCCCCGCTCGGCATCCCGGGCGAGGAGCTTGACGGCGTGTTCGGCGGCGTTGACTTCCTGCGTGAGGTCAATCTCGGCGCAGAGCCCGCCATCGGCAAGTCCGTTGCGGTCATCGGCGGCGGCAATGTCGCAATGGATGTATGCCGCACCGCAGTGCGCCTCGGCGCAAAGGCGACCGTCATCTACCGCAGAGGCGAAGAAGAAATGCCCGCAGACCCCGAGGAAGTGGCAGAAGCCAAGGCTGAGGGCGTGAGCTTCAAGTTCCTGTGCGCACCGGTCGAGATAGTCGGCAAGGACGGCAAGGTCACTTCCGTCAAGTGTGAGGTCATGGAGCTTGGCGAGCCCGACGAAAAGGGTCGCAGAAAGCCCATCGGCACAGGCAAGTTTGAGACCATAAAGGTAGATGCGGTCATAGCTGCCGTCGGTCAGCAGGTCGACTGGGGCACGCTCGATGTGGGTGCGCTCGAGACCACGAAGCGCGGCACGGCAGTTGCAGACGCTCTTACATACCAGACCGCTCAGCCGGATATCTTCGTCGGCGGCGATGTCTACACCGGCCCCAAGTTTGCCATTGATGCTATCGCTGCAGGCAAGGAGGCAGCCATTTCCCTGCACCGCTATGTACACCCAGGTCAGACGCTCACCATGGGTCGTGACCGCAGACACTACATTGCCCTTGACAAGGAGCATGCTCTTATCGGTATAGGCGGTTTTGATTGCGAAAAGCGCCAGATGCACGGCTACAACGCTGCAAAGGCCAAGACCTTCTCCGATGAGCGCGTCACCTTCACGCAGGAGCAGGTGCGCAAGGAGACGGCTCGCTGCCTCGGCTGCGGCGCAACTAAGGTCGACGAGTATCTGTGCATCGGTTGCGGTCTGTGCACGACAAAGTGCAAGTTTGATGCCATCAAGCTCAAAAAGGTGCGCAAGATACACGCAGGCACATTTGAGACCCTGCCCATAAAGGTCGCCGAGGGTCTTGTAAAGCGCAGCGGCAACATCGTAAAGAAGGCCGTCACGAAGTAATGCACGAGCTTGGTATTTGCGATGCGCTCCTTAAAATGGTCGACGGCATTGCCAAAGATGAGGAGCTTGAGGGCGTAAAAAAAATAACCGTCGAGGTCGGCACGCTTTCTGGCGTTGTGCCCCACTTTTTAAGCGACTGTTGGGTCGCTGTCTCGGACGGCACACCGTATGAGAACACCGAATTTGAGGTTGATGTGCTGCCCGGCATGGCAGGCTGCCTTGACTGCGGAGCGGAGTTTATTGCGGATCTGGATAACCTCGTCTGCCCCGAGTGCGGCGGCAAGAAGCTAAATCCGCTCAGCGGCCGTGACCTCACGCTAAAGGAGATAGAAGCAATATGACGCCGTTTAACGAGCAGGTGTATTCGATAGTCGAAAAGATTCCGTGCGGAAAGGTCGTGTCATATGGGCAGATAGCGTGGATACTCGGCAGGCCGCGGGGCGCAAGGCTCGTCGGCCGGGCAATGCGCTATTGCCCCGAGGGTTTGCCGTGGCAGCGGGTCGTCAAGGCCGACGGCTCGATAGCCGACGGCGGCCACCCCGAGATAAGGCGTGCGCTCCTTGAAGCGGAGGGCGTGCCGTTCCTCCCCGACGGCAGAGTGGACATGAAAAGCTGTCTCCGGAACGGCGAAGGCTGATAATTTAAAAGACTTGCATCCGGTTGGATGCAAGTCTTTTTTCTTTCCCGAGCGGACAAATTTCCGCCTGTGAAAGGACTTTGGCTGCATAAGGACACTTGTTCTTGGTGTGTTAACACTTTTGTTGTAAAATTACTGTTCATGTTGTTTAATATGACAAAATTTTATGTCAAAACTGTGGACAAACACTTGATTTTCACGGTAATTAGGTATATACTGTGAACAAGTTTGGATAAAAATTAACAATATTCATTCCAACTTTACTTCTCGTTAACATTCAGCCGATCGGAGGATATGCCTGATGACCCGTCTTGAAGCCGTTGACAAGCTGTGTGACAGCTACTCGGCCTATTTTGATGTCGAACGCTTCGACGAAGAAGATACCGAGCTTGCAGCCACCTGCTTCCTGTATGTTCACTCCGAGAAGTATGTCCTCGTCAAGGCCGCAAAGCTTTGGGAGGCAGACAGCAACGAGTATGTCTACATCTTCTCCGTTCCGCATCTGACGAAGGATATCTTCACCAAGTGCCGCGACTACGCCTATAACGAAGGCATGTCGCACATCGAGCCCAAGGCCGGTCACATGTGCTCGTACATCACGGCGCTGTTTATCTGCGACACCGCAGATGCCGATGCCGTGAAGGCTCTCAAGCGCACAAGGATATACAAGAGCTTCCGCCTTTCCTACTACGGCTGGATGGATTTCCACACCGGCGTTATCGAGCTTTCCACAAACAAGACCTCCGCTAACGCCAGCGGCCGCTGCACGGCTCAGCTTCTCGACAAGGTGCTGCTCGGCAAGGGCGGTAAGCGCAAGAAGCTTTTTAACAATAGTTTGTTGTTTAAATAAATTTTTATTTATAAACAATTTTTTGAAAGGGGAAAAACCAAATGAATGCTGCTGTATTACTTATCATCAGCATCGCCATTCTCGTTGTAGGTTACATCTTCTACGGCGGATGGCTGTCCAAGAAATGGGGAGTAGATCCCAATAATGTCACTCCCGCTCACACCATGGAAGACGGTGTTGACTATGTGCCCGCAAAAGCTCCCGTGCTCATGGGTCACCACTTCTCCTCCATCGCCGGCGCAGGCCCCATTAACGGACCTATCCAGGCTGCTGTCTTCGGCTGGGTTCCCGTTGCACTGTGGGTCCTCATCGGCGGCATCTTCTTCGGCGGCGTGCATGACTTCGGCGCTCTGTTCGCATCTGTCCGCAACAAGGGCAAGTCTATCGGTACCGTTATCGAAGATAGTATCGGTCTCAAGGCAAAGCGTCTGTTCCTCATTTTCGCTTACCTGACCCTCCTCCTCGTTGTTGCAGCATTTGCTTCTATCGTTGCTAATACCTTCAAGGCAACCTTCCTTGAAAACGGTGCAGTCGACTATGCAGCAAGCGCAGCAAACGCCAGCACCGCGATGATCTCCATCTTCTTCATTGTTCTGGCTATCCTGTTTGGCTTCTTCGTATACCGCAGAAACGCTCCCCTTGGCGTTTCAACCATCATCGGCGTTGCCCTCATTGCTGTTGCAATGGTCGTCGGCCTTAAGTGGCATCCGCTGTACCTCAGCTATGAGACCTGGATGATCATCTGCGGCATTTACATCCTCGTCGCTTCCGTCACTCCTGTCTGGATCCTTCTCCAGCCTCGTGACTACCTCAGCTCCTTCCTGCTCTACGGCATGATGATCCTCGCAGTTGTCGGCATCGTCGGCTGCCATCCGAGCATCGACACAATGCCCGCATTCACCGGCTTCAAAGACACTCTTGCACCGACCGGTTCCTCTCTTGGCTACCTGTTCCCTGCTCTGTTTGTCACCATCGCATGCGGCGCAATCTCCGGCTTCCACTCCCTCGTTGGTTCCGGTACCACTGCAAAGCAGCTCAACCGTGAGCAGGACGCACAGCCCATCGCTTACGGCGGCATGCTCATCGAGTCCGCTCTGGCTATCATCTCCCTGTGTGCTGTTGCATACATCTGGAAGGATTACGCAGACGGCACTACCGTTGTTCCTACCGCAGTTTTCGCAGGCGGCCTTTCCGCAATGCTCGGCGAGCTGTTCGGCTCGGGTGCACAGTCCATCACCTACTCCCTGCTCATCCTTGCAGTTTCGGCATTCTGCCTGACCTCTCTTGATACCGCGACCCGTCTGGCTCGTTACATGTTCCAGGAATTCTGGGTAAAGCCCGGTGAAGATCCTAAGAATCTGACCGGCGCACGCAAGGCCCTCACCAATCCGTACGTTGCCACCGCTATCACCGTCGTTATCGGCATCGCACTTGGTATGACCGGCTACGCAAAGATCTGGGCTCTGTTCGGCGCTGCAAACCAGCTGCTTGCAGCTCTCGGTCTGCTCGCAGTTGCTGCATGGCTCGGCAAGATCGGCAGAAACAACAAGATGTTCATCATCCCGATGGTCTTCATGCTTCTCGTAACTCTGACCTCTCTGGTATTCACCATCATCACTCAGGTTGGCCTCATTACCTCCGGCACTGACGTAACTTGGGGCATCGTCCGTGGTGTCATCGCTGTTCTGCTTATCATCCTTGCTATCGACCTCGTTGTCGAGGGTGTCAAGACCCTGAGCAAGCAGGCAAAGACAAAGAACGCATAATATACTCAGCATAAATGAAAAGAAGCAGTCAATTGACTGCTTCTTTTTTTATTTTGTGAGTCTTATCATGTTGCCGTCTATGTCGGACACCTTGCGGGCACCGCACATATACATTGCGTCGGAGAACTCGTCCTTGAGCTTTCGGATGTAAACTCTTATGCCTTCCGTGCCGCCGCCGTAGTAGCTCACGAGCACGGGGCGGCAAATCATGACCGCGTCTGCGCCGAGGGCAATGGCTTTGAAGATATCGTAGCCGGAGCGTATTCCGCCGTCGACAATGATCTTGGCCTTGCCGCCGACAGCCTCGACTATCTCCGGCAGCACCTCCGCCGTTGCGGGCGCACCCGGGAGCACCCTGCCGCCGTGGTTTGATACGATGATCGCATCAGCTCCGGCATCGACCGCAAGCTCTGCGCACTTGGTGTTCAGCACGCCCTTCACGATAAACGGGCAGTCAACGGCGGATCTGATCTCGCGTATCTGCTCGGGCGTTTTCGTGCCCGCGTCGGGTCTGCTTTTAAGATGCGGAAGCCCTGCGCTGTCGATGACTATGCCCATCGCGACGGGGTCACCGGTCTTGCACAGCTCCATCTTTTTGAGTATCTCCTCCTGCGAGAATGGGTTTAATATAGGGATGCCGATACCGCCGGAGTTCTTGCTCGCCTCGGCTGCATCCTCGGTCACACCGTCAAACAGGCCGTCGCCGAAGCACTGGTACACGCCCTCTTCCCTGCAAGCCTCGATACACTTTCGGTTGTAGTCGCGGATATCGTCCTCAGGGTGGAACTGCGCACGAAGCGAGCCGATGGGGCCGGTCAGCAGCGGCAGCTCTATGCGCCTGCCGAAAAGCTCGATGCCGGTGTCGACCGGCGTATTGGGCACCATGGTATTCATGTTGAGCTTATATGGCCGCCATGCCTTCCAGTTGTCGTTCGCGCCGTTGCCCGGAGCCTTTGAGCCGGGGCCGGGTATCGTGTTCCCGCAGCCGAGGCCGTTGCATTCGGGGCATGCCTTGCAATTAGGGGCAATGTTCTTTCGCGCCTGCTCCAGCACTTCCTTGTATGTCATTTTGCTCTCTCCTTTTTTGTCTATGCCGCCATTATACAACAGCTATCGCCAAAAGGAAACAAAAACATACCGGCATCGAAAATCGATGCCGGTACGCTTTTAGGGGATTACTGCCGACGTATGCACCCGACGGCGTTTGAGGGGCGGAAGTGCCCCTCGGTTTGGGGAGGGTGGATCTGAGAAAATTACATCTGATCTGAAAGGAGAAATGTATACAGATAATTACGGTCTTACGGTCTCGCCGTCGCCGTTTGCACCGTCGATAACAGTCTTGGTGCCGAAGATGTGGGATGCCCACGGGGAGATGTAGTACAGGATGAGGTATCTTGAGCGGGAAAAGCTGGATTTTGCACTCAAGCTCAACGGTGCAGTCAAGACCGCGGTTGAGATATACCTCGGCGGCAAGATGCGTCGCCAGCCCATGGGCTCTGCGCCCGACAGGCTGATCGCTGCCCGTGTGCTTCTTGAAAACACCGACGCGCCCATCCAGCTTCTGACGAGTACGGCGTTTTACAAAAATGTCGGTCTTAACCCGGGCTACATGGTCGTTGCAATGCATACCGACGAGATAAGCGTCGGCAGGCTGCAAAACATCGTCAGCAGCATCAAGATACTCCACCCGAACATGCTGTATGTCAACAAGTCCGACGACATGTACATGCTGTTTCAAAACATTACTGACGATGCGATGCGTGAAAAGATACTGTCGGATATCAAGGCCGAGGCCTCGGCAAAGGCCGCGTTTATCTGCGGCGCTTCGGGCACCTTTGCCGATCTCGAGAAACGTGACGCTTACATCGAGCAGGCGCGGCTGGCGTTGGAACACGGCATCGAGCAGGGTGGCAGCAACTGCATCCATTCGTTTTTTGATTACTTCGCCGAGATAATTCTCCGTCACGGCTACGACAACATTTACCCCGAGAGTCTTGTCGTGCCGGAGCTTAAGCGGCTCATCGATTTTGACAAGGAAAACTCCTCGGACTACTACCAGTCGCTGTGCTGTTATATCTTTGAGCGCTGCGACATGACAAAGGCCGCGGCCAAGCTCTATGTCCACCGCAACTCACTCATGTACCGCATCAAAAAGTGCGAGGAGATCATGCAGGCAGACCTGTCTGACCGCGAGACCTACGAGCGCTTGTGGCTGTGCTGCACGATACGGGCGTTCCCCTCTCATTCAAATAAGCAGTAAAAAATCGACAAGTCGTTTTTCGACTTGTCGATTTTAATTTTAAGCTCAGTCCTCGAATGTGTTCGTGCAGCTGACGGGCTGCTCCCACTCCGGCTGCTCTTCCTCTTCGGACGGCAACTTCTTGAGCTTGTAGCCTGCGCTTACGCCGATGAAGAGGCTCACAATGACCCATATATGGAACAGGTAGTCGACGATCATGTCGGACTGGACACCGACATCGATGAACATGAACAGGGTGTCAAGGATAAAAATGACCAGAGCGAATATCAGCCAGCCCGGCCTCAGCTTCTTGGAGAAGATGAACGGCAGGACATACAGGATTGCCAAAACAACGGCAACTGCAATAAAGCCGACAAAGGCCGACTGATCCATGAAATTATACTCAGACGGGTCACCGCCGCCGTAATACTCAAGCGGATACTTGCCGCACATGACCATGCCGAAGTTGGCAACGGTATAGGGAATGTACGCCGAGAACAGGAAGTAGCGGTCGCTGTTGGTGACAAGCAGAATAATGTTCACCAGTGTGAAGCCGATGACGAGCAGCAGGTTGTACCTCGTGGTGTTGTACTTATTTTCAAGATTGTATCTTTCCGATGTGTTTTGTTTGTTGAACGAAACTTTTTTTGCGGCCATATCTGTCTCCTTATGCCGAACTTATTTGCGTTTTGTTCATTGTACCCGATATATGCCGAAATTGCAATAGAAATCCGCTATATTATGATAGTTTATTCTCCCCCCTCAAGTGCGCGGTAATTGATCTTGCCCACAGCATAACTCACCGGGTTAAAAAGCAGATAGCATAATGAACAGTGCCTCATCGTGTTCAAGTACGCCGGACGGGTCCCGGCACTGACGTACATCAAAACGAATGACGGTGCGCACACCTATTTCTTTATCACGGTCAGCCGCAAATCAGCCGCTCTTTTACGGCTGAAAAATAAAGCATGCGAATTGTTCACCGGTATCGCATTGAAAATAGCCGGCTCTTGTGCTATGCATATTGCCGTGCTAACCAAAGAGTATCAGCAGACTGCCGACACCGGCAGAGCCATGATGCTCCTGGCCGAGATTGACGAAGCGGAACGAAACCGCATAGAGCTGATCGTGCGGCCACTGGCAGAGCAAAACGGCGTGACCGAAAAGCTGAAAGCCGAAAATCAGATGGAGTGGGTGCGGCAGATGAACGCTTGCAAGGCACAGGCAGAGGAGATTGTGAAAGCGGAATTGATTTATGATTGAGCGAGGAAGTCCGGGCAGAAAACTGTTCGGGCTTTTCTCATACAGTTCAAAGTTGAGGTAGAATTGTTCACAAGTTTTATGGTATAATCTAAATACGAAATTGAGCAACAAATCGGAAGTTGGAGGGATAGATTTCTATGATTATCAGATATGCAGAAGAGAAAAATTTTATAGAATTGCGACAGTTTTATGACGGTATGTGTAAAGTTTTGAGCGGAAAAGATTTTCTGCCGGAGGGAGATAAAGGTGGTTTCCCTCCAGATGAAATGATCAAAGATGCAATCAAAGAGAGAAATCAGTTTATCGGTATTGAAGATGGCCGAATTGTTGCGGCGTATATTATGAATCATGATCGTGATGAGGCGTATCACGCAGTTAAATGGCTTATTGATGCAAATGATAACGAGACAGTAGTTCTTCATGCCTTGCGTGTCCTTCCGGAATATGGAGGTCGTGGATACTCGAAGCAGTTAGTTCAACACGCAATAGACACAGCAAGGGAAAGAAACCTTAAATCAATTCGTCTTGATTGCATAGAGGGAAATGATATTCCACAGAAAATGTATATGTCGTTTGGATTTAAGTATGTGGATAAGGTTGAAATCACATATGTTGATATTGGAGTACCGAGGAAGTTCCTCTTATATGAGTTTGTACTCTAATCAGGACATAATAACAGTTGTATGTAAGATTATAGATGATCAGAATAAATTCCCTGTAAGGCGGGCACCTTACAGGGAATTTCCGTTTTATCGTTTTTCCGCTTGTATGTTTCAGTTCTTACAAAGAGATCCTTGAGGATTTGCTCCGGCGCCATGGTCATCGTTTGCCCTTTTCATCGGCATATGCTTCATCCACGTTCATTTTATTCTTCAGGGCTGTATTCCAATATGTCACCCGGCTGACATTGCAGCACGTCACATATCGCAGCCAATGTAGAAAACCGGATGGCGCTGATATGCCCGTTCTTCATCTTGGAAAGGTTCACATTTGCAACGCCGACTTTCTCCGACAACTCATTCAGGCTCATTTTCCGGTCCGCCATTACGCGGTCCAGCCTTAAAACAATATGTCCCATTGTCCGCCCCCTTACAGCGTTTCATCCGATTCTTTTTGGAGCTGAACACCGTACTTGAATACAGTCACCAAGCACATTGTTACGGCGAAAGCAATTAAGACGCCCCACTGAATGCTGATCCCGGCGTCTCTTCCGGCAGACAGGAAAGCGGTAGACAGCGTTTCACCAATGGTGGCAAACAGCGCAACGGGAAGAAGGGAAAAACCGAATGCTTTCATCTTTTTCACAAGTTCTTCGCAGAACGGAGATTCACACTTTGCAAGCACCGCAAACAGTCTTTTCAGCATAAACAGAGCTGCGGCAGCAGAAGCAGCAAACAAAGTCGCGAAGATAAGGACTGACACCAAATTCGCCGAACGGTACTCAGCAGGCGACGACGTGGCTTCGATCACCTTTGTGTTTTCTTCGGAATGAATTTTGGCGGAAGAAAATGACTGGTTGAAAAATGAGAGTTCCATATTGAAATCCTGATCTTCAGGAGGAATGATCTTATTATTTCCACCGCTCAGCATTGCCTCGGGGCTTGCGTCCCCCGCATAAGAAAAACCATCTGCAAGAATATCCCACAGGGAATCGAAATTCTTTTCGTTGATCCTGAATTCGGCATGATTGGTAACGCGAACTGTCAGCGCATCCTTTGGAAGCGTAGACACAAAAATTGTAGCTACGCAGCTCGCCGCAGCCGCTAAGATCGCAATGACCATTAAAACGGTCATTGTGATCTTGCCCACTTTGCCGAACTTGTGGAAGTTTGAAAGAGTTTTAGAATTCATAAGAATGCCTCCTACGCAAAACATAAATTATTTAACGTTTATCGTTATGTTTGCAGTATATACCGATACATATGCTTTGTCAAGAGATTTTTAATGTTTATCGTTAATTATTTTATGTTATCTTGAGACAAAAGCGATTCATATTAGCTATTCTGTTTTCAAGGATCACGAGGAAACTTGTTTTGTCCCTCAATAGGTAGCCAGCGAGAAGGCCCATTTTTTAACCCCATGAGCGAAAAAATTCAAAAAATTTTTTGAGCACGAAAAAAGCCGCTGATTTCATATCGAAACCGGCGGCTTGATTTGCGGTGTGTTCAGCTGAAAATGGGCAAAAAACTTCATGTCTGAGCACCGCGCCACGGAAATGCGCAAATGCCGGCGCATGAAGTTTTTGTGCATCATTTCTGGTTGTCCCACAGGGGCGAGGAAATAGCACATTTCTTATTTTTGCCATGCAAAAGCATGGCAAAAATAACGGTCACACAATCCTGACGGACTGTGTGACCGTATTTATATCAGTTGTTTTGCCTACGCTACTGCGTCAACTTTTTATTGGCGCTGTTCCTTGATAGCTGCCTGTGCGGCGGCGAGGCGGGCGATGGGGACACGGAAGGGGCTGCAGGAGACATAGTCAAGGCCGACCTTGTGGCAGAACTCGACGGAGCTGGGGTCGCCGCCGTGCTCGCCGCAGATACCAAGGTGCAGGTCGGGACGGGTCTGTCTGCCGAGCTGGCATGCCATCTTGACAAGCTTGCCTACGCCCTTCTGGTCAAGTCTTGCAAACGGGTCATTCTCATAGATCTTCTTGTCGTAGTACGCACCGAGGAACTTGCCTGCATCGTCACGGCTGAAGCCGAATGTCATCTGAGTCAGGTCGTTCGTACCGAAGGAGAAGAACTCTGCCTCGGTAGCGATCTCGTCGGCGGTCAGTGCCGCTCTGGGGATCTCGATCATGGTGCCGACAAGGTACTTCATCTCAAGGCCGGATGCTGCGATGAGTGCGTCTGCTTCCTTAACAACGACATCCTTGACGTACTTGAGCTCCTTGACCTCGCCTACCAGCGGGATCATGATCTCGG
>SAMEA3663283__coassemble_827_pt1 | contig 41669 bp, 45 predicted proteins | sample SAMEA3663283__metabat2_low_PE_027 | metagenome-assembled genome bin SAMEA3663283 (sample SAMEA3663283) | pig gut metagenome | biome: pig gut; feature: pig-associated habitat; material: faeces | place: China | collected 2013 | reverse complement strand
AAGGGCGAATTCAGATAAGGAGAAATCGGTTTTGACCGGCTCTTTTCCGCCCATACTTCACAAAAATCTCCGGTAATACACAAAGTATTGCCGGAGATTTGTTGTTTTGTCTTGACGAAAAATAACTCTGTCAAAACTGCTGCGCACCCTGTAAAATTGAATTTTTTCCCGAGGCAAGGCAAAGCTTGACGGGCATAATGGACATATATGGTCTAAAGCTTTAACGCAGCATCGGGGAAAAAGACTTTTTACAGGGCGATTTATCCTTATCTGAATCCGCCCAAGTGACTGCTCAAATTTCTTCAATTAAACAAACGGCGTGAGCTGCTATGCCGAGTCCTTCGCCTGTAAAGCCGAGCCTTTCCTCGGTCGTTGCCTTAATGCTCAGCGCCGAAACCGGCACATCCATTGCCGACGCAAGAGTTTCACGCATTTTATCAATAAACGGCGCCAGCTTCGGGCGCTGCGCAATGATCGTGCAGTCGGCGTTGCCGAGCTTGTAGCCATGCTCTTTCACCACCGCGCACACCTTTTTTAAGAGCTTAACGCTGTCAGCATCTAAAAATGCGTCGTCATTATCGGGAAAGAGCTTGCCTATATCACCCAATGCTGCCGCGCCCAAAAGCGCATCCATCAGCGCATGGGTCAAAACATCGGCATCGGAGTGACCGAGCAGACCTTTTTCGTACTCTACCTCAACGCCGCCGAGTATGAGCTTTCTGCCATTGACGAGCCTGTGGACATCATATCCATGACCAATTCTCATTTATCCGCACCTCTGTCTGCAAGGATCTTTTCGGCAAGATATGCATCTATTGCAGAGGTCAGCTTAATATTAGTCTGCTCACCGGCGACGACAGTAACCTTAACGCCCATCGCCTCAACCGCCGAGCAGTCGTCGGTGATGCGCAGGTTGTTCTTGACCGCCTTTGTGAGCGCATTTTTGATAAGCTCTGCATTAAACACCTGCGGAGTTTGGATATGTGCGACCGTTTCCCTGTTCGGTGTAGAAACTGCAACGCCCTTTGCGTTAACTATCCTTACGGTATCGGTAGCATAAACAGCCGGAGCGACTGCATGGTTTTGCTTTGCGGAATTGACCGCTCTGTCAATGAGCGATTCACTCACGAACGGGCGTGCCCCGTCATGTATCGCTATAAGTGTCGCCTTCTCGTTGGCTTCCAAAACGCCCAGATATGCCGACTGCGCCCTGGTTTTGCCACCGACGATTATCTTGCTGATCTTATCGATGTGATACTTCTGGCAGATATCCGCTATCTCCTGAAGCCGCTCAGGTCGCGTGACGACGATGATCTCGTCAATATGCTCGCAATTTTCGAATGCTGCCAGCGTATGTGCGATGACCGGTCTGTCCCCAAGGGGCATCATTATCTTGTCCCTGCCCATGCGCTGCGAATTGCCCGCGGCAACGATCACAGCCGAGCAGAAATCGACGGAATTGGACTTAAACTTAAAAAACTTATCAATTACAGACATAATTACCTCTGTCAGATGGCCGCGCTGAGTTTCTGCTCGACCTGGTCATAATCAGTATCAAGTGCGATAACGAGCTCGGAGATGAGAATCTGTTTTGCCGAATGGAGCATTTTCCTCTCACCTGTCGAAAGGCCACGCTCAAGGTCTCGGCACATAAGTCCCTTTACGACCTCGCCGACCTCGAGCAGATTGCCGCTTTTGATCTTATCCATATTCTCTCTGTACCGTTTGTTCCAGTTCTGCGTCATGTTTACTTCAATTTTAGGGAAAGAATCAAGAATGCCGACAGCCTCGTCATGACTTATGACGGGTCTTACGCCAATATTCTCACATCCATCGACAGGAACCATGACAACCATATCCCCCGCGGGGAGCTTCAGGACATAATAATCTCGCTCATCACCGCTGATTCTCCTGCTGACTATATTTTCAATGATGCCTGCGCCGTGCATCGGGTGAACGATGTGATCACCGATAACAAACAAGACTATCCCTCCAATCTGCTTTTTCTATATACAATTATACACAAATTGTTGAATTTTTGCAAGCATTCAAATTCAAAAAAGCAGTCAAATCAATAAAAATTGCCTGCTGACAAGCCAGCAGGCAATTACATTTTGTTGAATTATCAGTCTTCGACAATCTTGCCGGTGGCTTCACCGGTCGTGGAGACCTCATAAACGAGTGCGTCCTCGCCGGACTCGGGCTCGTCCTCAACAGGCTCAGCTGCGGGAGCGGGCTCGGAAAGGGCGCGGATCGACAGAGAGATCTTGTGGTTCTCATTGTCGATAGCGGTGATCTTTGCCTCGACAACATCGCCGACAGAAAGAACTTCCTCAGGCTTGCCGATGCGGCGGTTTGCGATCTGAGAGATGTGGATAAGACCGTCAACACCGGGGAGAACTTCTGCAAATGCGCCGAAGGTCATGAGCTTGACAATCTTGACCTCAGCAGTGGAACCGACCTCATATGCAGCGGTGAACTTTGCCCAGGGATTCTCGGCAGGATCCTTGTAGCCGAGGGATATCTTGCGCTTTTCCTTATCGAAGTTGATGACATAAACATCAACTTCGTCGCCGACAGAGAACACCTCTGCGGGGTTCTTGATGCGGCTCCAGCTCATCTCGGAGACATGGACCATGCCATCTATACCGCCGATGTCGACAAATGCGCCATAGCTGGTCATGGACTTGACAACGCCGTGATACTTCTTGCCGATCTCGATCTCGTTCCAGATAGCCTCTGCGCGCTCACGGCGCTCCTTCTGAGCGACGGCGCGGATAGAGCCGACAACGCGCTTGCGTGCACGGTTGAATTCAGTGATCTTAACGCGAACCTTCTGCTTGAGCAGCTGGCTCATCTCGGCATCCTTGGGCAAACCAGACTGGGATGCAGGAACGAAAACTCTTACACCCTTGACATTTACGACGATACCGCCCTTGTTATCTTCGGTGACAACACCCTCAAGGATAGTGCCGTCTTCAACAGCGCTCTCAACTGCTGCCCAGCTCTTGGCTGCGTCAAGGCGCTTCTTGGAAAGCATAACGGTGCCTTCAACGTCGTTGACACGGACAACGACTGCCTCGATCTCATCGCCGACTTTGACAGCGTCTTCGACCTTGATGCCGTCATCGGTGAACTCGGTGGTGGGAATGAAGCCCGAGTACTTTGTGCCGATATCGACACTTATCTCAGTGCCGGTAATAGCAACGACAACGCCAGTCACCTTATCTCCATTATATATAGTTTTGATGGAGTCCTCCAGCATTTCGTCGAAGGACATCTCCTTCTCTTCTGCTGCGGCTGCATCAATTTTGATTTCTTCGCTCATCTTGTTACTTACCTCCTTAATTATCCATGCAGGAGCGGATGCGCCTGCCGTGACACCGACGGTGCGGGCATTTTTGAGCCTGTCCAAGTCAACTTCTTCCGCATTGTTGACAAACTGGACGTTGTCGCATTCCTGCCTGCAAATTTCGGCAAGATGTACACTATTGGCACTATGCCGGCCGCCTATCACGACCATTGCATCACATTCGACCGACAGTTTTGCGGCCTCCTTCTGACGCATGGATGTTGCGCCACATATTGTATCAAATATTTCTACGTTTGTACATCTTTTTTTTAAGAAATTCGAACATTCTATAAAATTAGTACGAGTTTGCGTCGTTTGAATAACCATGGTTATTGCTTTTGCCGATAAATCTGTCCACTCATCAAAAAATGATTCCAGCTCGGATGCGTCTGCACATACGGTATGCTCGCCGCACCAGCCGCACACCGCCTCGACCTCGGGGTGATGGTGCATACCGATGATGACGACAAAGCGGCCGTCCCCGCTCGCCTTCGACACAATCTCATGTATCTTCTTTACCTTAGGGCAGGTAGCATCGATTATGACTGCGTTTTTGCTCTCGAGCGCATTGTATACGCTCTTGGCAACGCCGTGCGAACGGATCATGACTCTTGCACCTTCCGGCAACTCATCGGGGCTGTTTATAACGCTGAGGCCCTTTGCCGCCAGGGCATTTACAACATCGTCATTGTGGATAAGCTGGCCAAGGCAATAGGCATTGCCGTCAAGCAAAAGCTCCTCGGCCATATCGACAGACCTGCTCACACCAAAGCAAAAGCCTGCGCTTTTTGCAACTATAACCTTCTCCATATTATCGCTCCATAACAGGCACTCTGCCTGTTTTCTCGATGATGAGCTTTGCCACAGCATCGACGCTTTCGTCAAAGCTCATATCGCTCGTATCAAGATAAACTGCGTCCTCGGCAGCCTTTAAGGGTGCTGCTGCACGCTTGGTGTCCTGCTCATCACGAAGCTTCATATCGCTCAAAACCTCGTTGAAGCTTATCTCGCTTCCCTTTTTAATTAGCTCCTTATATCGCCTGACGGCTCGGGCATCGGCGCTCGCGGTAAGAAACACCTTTACATCGGCGTTCGGCAAAATGACCGTGCCGATATCCCTGCCGTCCATTATGACATCGTATTTTTTCGCCATATTGCGCTGCATATCGGTAAGATAATCCCTGACCGCGGCAATAGCCGAGACATTTGATGCGCACATGGATATCTCCGGCCTGCGTATTTCCTCGGAAACATCGCTGCCGTTTAGTATCATGCGCTGCTCGCCGCTTTCGTTGTAGCTAAGATCGATGTCAAGCTCGGGCAGCATGCTGACGACTGCGGCGCTATTCTTGGTGTCGATTCCCTTATTAAAGGCCGCTAACCCAATAGTCCTGTAAATTGCGCCGGTGTCGACATATCTGAAGCCGAAGCGCTCAGCACATTTTTTCGCGACGGTGCTTTTACCTGCGCCGGATGGTCCGTCGAGTGCAATTGAAATCATATCTTACCTCTCAGAGTGAATTTGCGGCGGTGTACGCCGTTGACCATGCGATCTGAAGATTAAAGCCGCCTGTGTATGCGTCTAGATCCATTACCTCGCCCGCAAAATGCAGGCCGCTTATGAGCTTCGACTCCATCGTCCTCGGGTTTATCTCCTTTGTCACGACTCCGCCGGAGGTGACTATAGCCTCGTCAATGGGTCTGGGTCCCGAAATGCTCACAGGGAAGTTTTTAAATAGCGTAAGCAGGGCATGCCGCTGCTCGCGGGTAATGGAGTTCACCTTAGTGTCGGCCGGAATGCCCGACAGCTCAATGAGCACGGGTATCATAGCCTTGCCCGCTAGGTCGCCGAGGGAGTTTGCAAAGTCACGGTTTGCGTAATTTTCAAAGTCACGCAAAAGGCGCGCATCAAGCTTTTTTTCATCCAGGCCGGGCTTGAGATCAATGGAAAGCGCGTAATTTGCTCTGCCGAAATTGCGCATGTGCGAGCTTGCAGACAGAACCAGCGGTCCGCTCACACCAAAATGCGTAAACAGCATTTCGCCAAGCTCCTTGTATATGAGTTTGCCGTCCTCAAACGCCGAAAGCGTCACATTTCTGAGCGAAAAGCCCTGCATCTGCGCGCAATAATCGTCGTCGCTCTCAAGTGGGACAAGCGAGGGGCGGCACTCGGTCACCGTGTGTCCAAGCTCTTGCGCCATTTTGTAGCCTGCGCCTTTTGAGCCTGTGAGCGGGTATGACAGGCCGCCGGTGCATATGACTGCGGCTCGGCAGTCGATAACGCCTGCATCGGTCTGAACTCCGATAACGGCTGAATTTTCAGTCAAAATGTGCTTTGCCGAGCAGTGCTCAATCCTCACGCCGTTTCGGTGCATGTAGCGTTGGAGCGTTCCGGCAACATCGTTTGCATTATCCGACACGGGAAAAACTCTGTTGCCCCGCTCGGTTTTGAGCTTGAGGCCGAGGCTTTCGAACAACTCCATCGTGTCGCGGGGCGAAAGCCTGTTAAGGGCAGAATATAAAAACCTGCCGTCACCAGGAATGTTCGTCAAAAAATCTTTGATATCACAGTTGTTTGTCACATTGCAGCGGCCTTTGCCCGTTATGCGCAGCTTGCGGCCAAGTACCTTGTTCGGTTCCAGCAGGATAACATCAAGTCCCCGCTCGGCTGCCACGGCGCTGCACATCATTCCCGATGCGCCGCCGCCTATCACGACCACGTCAGCGCTCAGCCGGCTCATAGACATCATGCTCCTGCCAAATTCTCTCGAGTCTCTCAAAGGTCTGAGAAACATTTTCCTTGTTTCTTATGCCGACAGCAACTATTATCGCATTTATAAGGCTCATGGGCGCAACGAGCGAGTCAAGGAACGAGACCATGTCGCTCTTTGCGTGGAGACTGAGGTCTGCGATACCCTCAAAGGGGGATGCGGCGCTGTCGGTGATGGCAATGGCCTTTGCGCCCATTTTTTTGGCAAACTGCATTGCGTCTACCGTATGGCTGGAATAGCGCGGGAAGCTTATGCCGACAAACAGATCGCCCTTGCCTATTCTGATTATCTGTTCATAAATTTCGCTTGCGCCTACATCGTGAATGACATTGACATTATTGCGCAGCAGGTTCAGGTACAGTCCCAAAAGCGTGGCCAATGATGTAGATGTGCGCATGCCTACAATGAAAATATTATTCGCCTCGATTATCGAGTCGATGCATTCGTTAAAGCTGTTCTCTTCCAATATCTCAAGCGTCGCCTGAAGGTTCTGAATGTCGCTGTTCATGACGGAGCGTACAATATCCGTATCGTCTATCATGTCCTTAGCAACCTCAATGCGCTGCACAGAGGTGAGCCTGTTGCGTATCATCTCCTGCAAAGCCTTGCGCATGCTCGGGTATCCGTCATAGCCAAGCTCGGAGGCAAATCTGACGACGGTCGATTCGCTCACGCCGACTATATTGCCCAGACGTCCGGCGGTCATGAACGCAGCCTTATCGTAATTAGTCAATATATATTTTGCAATGATCCTTTGACCCTTGGAAAACTTGCGGCTTCCCTCTGATAGGATGCTAAGAAGATCTTTTTCCATAAGACTCATCTCCGTTTTAAAACATGGACCTAGTTTACTTTTATTTTCACTGAATTGCAATAGCTTTTTGCAATTTTTTTGCCCCAAACTTGCAAAATTAAGCTTGTTTGGGGCAAAAAATCGGTTTATGTATTGAATTTAACTGTTAAATTCGGACAGCTCTTGCAATTCGCGTTCTGTGAGCGCTCTCCATTTGCCGGGGCGCAGGTCGCCCAATTTGAGTTTTCCCTCGGCTACACGCCTGAGCTTTGTGAGTTTTAATCCAGCCTGCTCGCACATTTTTCTTATCTGCCGGTTTCTACCCTCGTGGATGCTTATAGACAGCTGCGTGTAGTCATCGCAGGCGTATATAACCTCCACCTCGGCGGGCTTAGTTTCGTAACCGTCAACATCAAACGGTTCGCACAGTCTATTTAATGCTGTGTCGCTGCACCTGCCGGCTATCCACGCATGATAGGTCTTTGTGATCTCATGCGAGGGATGCATGAGTCTGTTTGCAAATTCGCCGTCGTCTGTGAGGATAAGAAGCCCCTCGGAGTACATGTCCAGTCTGCCGACGGGGTACACTCTTTTGCCGATGTCCTTAACAAGCTCTGCTATGCAGCGTCTTCCCTTTTCGTCACTTAACGTCGTCACATAGCCGCGTGGCTTGTTGAGCATTATGTATGTATTCTCCGCGCGGCGGCCGAGTAAACGGCCGTCAACGCAGACCTTATCCGTATCTATATCAGCACTATCACCTAGCATGGCAGTATGACCGTTCACGGTGACCTTACCGTTTTTTATAAGCTCCTCGGCAGCCCTGCGCGATGTAAGACCGGCCGCCGATATTATCTTTTGCAATCTCTCTTTCATAGCGCTCCTACGAAACATACAAGGGTTTGGTGGCCTCATTGAGCAGCCGCTGCAAATGCTCCCATGTAGTTAAATGCTCCGAACTGTCGACCGACACATTCTCAGTATAAACCAAGTTCTCCTCCGCCGCAAGCTCTCCGTTCACAAATACCTTGAGTTTTCCGACTCTTTCGCCTTTAACGCCGCCTGCAAACAGTATTCTCGGCACCTCAAGGCGCATATCAACGCTGTCATCCTTGCCTGTGAGAAGCAATATGTCGTTTTCGGGAATCGCCGAGGTCTTGTCCTCAATGGCCGACGACACCGGCAGGTAAAGCCTGAAATTATCCTCGCTGTAGCTCGTGAGCCTATAGTTATCAAAGCCATAGTCAAGAAGCTTTTTATGGTCGTTCCAGTCGTCGGGTGCGCTGAGTGTGACGCAGATAAGGCGCATGCCGTTTCTCTCGGCGCAGCTTACAAGTGTTCTGCCGGAAGCGATGGTATAGCCGGTCTTGAGCCCTATGCAGCCGTCGTATTCGACGAGCAGTCTGTTGTGATTATAGTAGGTTTGGTCTTTTATCGTTGCCGAATAGCTTGAGACTATCTGCTTAAAATCTTCATTTTCCATGCAGTAGGCGGCAAGCTTTGCTAGGTCTCTTGCTGTTGAGTAGTGCTCATCATCATCAAGGCCGTGAGGGTTACGAAACGAGCTGTTTTCCAAGCCGAGCTGCTTTGCCTTTTCGTTCATTTTTGCCGAGAAGCTGCGCTCGTCGCCAGATATGTGACAGGCAAGCGCCGTTGCGGCATCGTTGCCGGAAACAAGCATCATGCCGGTCAGAAGCTCCCTGACGGTGTAGGTTTTCTTATAATCAAGATACATGCTTGAGCCCTCGACGCCGCACCACTCGGGTTTGAGCTTCACTTCCTCTTCCAGATCGCAGTTTTCAATAACGACGATGGCGGTCATTATCTTTGTGACGCTTGCTATGAGTCTGTGCTCATCTGCGTTTTTCACATAAAGCGGCTCCCCGGTATTTGCACAGTAGAGGATCGCGCTTTTGGCGGAAATGTCGCTCGGCACTGCAAAGGCATTTATCGTAAGCACGGAGGCTATGACCGCCATGCAAATTATTAAACTTATAATTTTCTTCAAAAAAAGCACCACCTTTCGTTACCCTTGGTTGACAAGGGTTAGTGCTATTATTGACGGAAATTATTCGTTTTAATCCTTGAAGTTGACCTTATCAAGTACCTGCGGAACAAGCTCGAACAGTCTGTCAACGCTGTTTTGCGCAGGCGGCATGACATTTATCATGCGCACTCCGCCCTCTTTTACCGCAAGAAAGCCGATGGGCTCGATCTTAACACCGGTCGCACTGCCGCCGCCGAAGTCATCCTTATTATTTCCTGGCAGTCTGCCGCCCGCTCCGCCGAAGCCGAAGCTAACCTTGGATATCGGCACAAGAGTCAGGCCATCTGCGGTGTTAATGGGCTCGCCGATAATATTATTGACCTCAACCAGCCGCTTCACGCTGTTCATTGCCGACTGCATCATTTCGCTGAGTTTGCTTTCCATTACAAAGTCTCCTTTTGAGCTTTATCGTTTCATATGAAAATATCAATATGAAATAAACTACCTGCCCCAGTCTGAGGGATAATTGCGCCGAAAGCTCTGTTGTAGGCTTGTCGACATTCATGTCCGTATCTATGTTTACTTCTCGGCTCCTGACTTTAAAACAGCTTTCCAAGTAGCTCAGCAGCGAAAAGCTAAACGCATTGACGACGTTAAATTTCATGATCGCCGTATACGGGTCCACGTCTGCGCAAATGCAGCTTATATCAATATGCTCTATAACAATGCTGTGCTTTATCTTATTAAATGCTTTGAGCGCCGCATTTGCTTTGCAGTATATATCCTTAAGGCTTTGCCTTTGCTTCGTCTCAGACATACTTTTGCGCGGTAATAGTTGTTTTGTCATACCGAGAACGCTTATAAAGGCCGCCGAGCCGGAGCTGTCATAGCTTGCGTGCAGACTGATCTTTATATAAAAAAGCAGTGCAATCGCAAGCAGAATAAGAAACAATGCTTTCAATTGCACCACCTGATTTTACTGTATTTCCTCGATACTGAGCTGGTTCTCACCGACGGTGTTAAGCTTTTCTATTGCATCCTCAAGCTTCTTTGCCCCGTCGCTGGCCGTAATATCGGGAAGCTCGGGAAGCTCTGACAGCTCGCTGACACCCATCGTGCGCAGGAACACGTCCGTTGTGCGCAAAAGCGATGGTCTACCGGGAACATCAAGCTTGCCGCAGCGCTCTATAAGCCCCTTGTCGAGCAAAACGCCGACGGTATACGAGCTGTCAACGCCGCGCACCTGGTCGATATACGCCCTCGTCACAGGCTGGAAATACGCAACGACAGCGAGAGTTTCCAGCGCAGGCTGCGAAAGCATCGGCGGCTTGCGGTGCTCCAGAGTTTTCGTGATGACCGATGCATACTCAGGAGACGAGCAAAGCTGAAGATTTTTATCAAGCTTAAGCAATCTTATTCCGCGCAGATTAAAGCTGTACTCATCGGAAAGCTCCTTTGCCGCAGCATACACCTCATCCTCGCTAACTCCGAGGATGAGCGATATCCTTGCGGCCGGTACAGGTTCACCCGCTGCAAAGAGTATAGCCTCAATTGCTGATTTTATATTCATGTCATCCATAAAAAAATACCTACTCAACTATTCTTTCGAGGATATCCTCAACATTTCCGCCAATAAATGTGACGGTATAGTCGCTTTCCTCGCCGCTTATCTCAACGCTGCCCACGCTGCAAAGCTCAAGTATAGATATAAATGTCGCAACTATCTCCGAGCGGCTTTCACACTGAGCGTACAGGTCATTGAGCTTAGCAGGTGCTGTTTGCAAAAGCGTTATAAGCTCGCGGCTTTTCGTGCGCACCTCGTAAACTATCCTTGCCGGTGCGAGGCGGCGGGAATACTCCGGCTCAATCGGCTTGCCGCCGCGGGTCACAACGGTGTACAAAGCCTTGAACAGGTCTGCCGGTTCGTGTTGATACTCATACTCACGATTTACCTTCGGAAGCGGCTCGGGCTGCTTTGCAAAATATAACAGCCCCGTTTCCGATGCTTTTTTTAGCTCGGGTATGACCTTCTGCACCGCTGTGTAGATATCACGGCACTTTAACTGCTCAAGTGAGGTCATTAGCTCTTCAAGCTCGCTGACCTCCTCGTCGCCTGCAAGCAGCGTGCGGGTCTTGATAAACAGCAGGTGCGATGCCATCTGGACAAACTCGCTTGCTATCTCAAGATCCATGCGCTCCATCTCAGCAAGGTACTCAAGGTACTGGTCAAGGATCTCCGAGATCTTTATATCTCGTATCTCTATTTTGTTTTTAGAAAGAAGCATTAGGATAAGGCTTAAAGGCCCGGAAAAGTCCTGAAGCTCATTTTTATCCTTGACTATGCCCTCAAGATGAAAGGTCGGATTTTCCATATCACACATACAACGCCTTGACTAAGGCAAAGCCCCAGTCGGCAAAAACAAATAGTTTATCAAAAACGAATTGGGTCGCTGTATACAAGGGATTGCTCAAAACATTCGTCACAACGAGCACGAGCAGAACGATCATGCCGTAGCGCTCATAGCGCATGAGCTTCATGTAACCCTCGTCACTCAAAAACGAGAACAGTATCTTTGAGCCGTCGAGCGGCGAGATGGGAATGATGTTGAAAATTGCAAGCGCAATGCTTAGATATGCGGTCAGGTACACCATGTCGAGCACGGCTTTTGCGACATCGGTCGCAGCGAGTGTCAGCGGTATGTATACAAGACCGTAAATGAACAGAAACACGCAGCAGATGACGACATTTGCCAAGGGGCCTGCCAGAGCGGTTATCGCCATGTCACGTTTGGGATTATTGAAATTGCGCATATCGACCGGCACGGGCTTTGCCCAGCCGAACTTGAAGGCGACCATCATGATAAGGCCGACAAGATCGATATGCTTTATGGGGTTGAGCGTGAGCCTGCCCATGCGCTTTGCGGTATTATCGCCAAGCTTATAGGCGACATAGCCGTGGCTGAGCTCGTGCAGAGTGATGCATATGAGTGCAGGGACGACCGACAGGAGCAGGTTCAAAAGAACGCTCCAGTCAAGTCCTTGCAGTACATTTACAAAAGATGGGGTGTTAGACATATTTAAGTATCTCCGACATGAGCGCGTCCTTGCCGTTTCCCTTTTCAGCGGAAAACGGTATCAGCACCGTATCCTCCGGCAGCTCGAGAGTTTCGCGAATAAGCGCCATGTTCGGCTCAATTTCGCTTTTCTTGAGCTTGTCGCACTTATTTGCGACGACCACCATCGGGCAGCAGGTGCTTTTGAACCACTGCGCCATGGTGACATCGTCGGCGGTGGGTTTATGGCGGGAGTCGACGATCATCACGCCGAGCGTTATAAGTCCCTCGGCAGCAAAAAACTGCTCCATAAGCTTGCCCCAGCGCTCTTTTTCTGTGCGGGACACCTTCGCGTAGCCGTAGCCGGGAAGGTCAACAAAATAAGCCTTCTTATCGATAAGAAAGTAGTTTACATGTATCGTCTTTCCCGGGGACTGCCCTACCCTTGCAAAGTTTTTGCGGTTTAGAAGTCTGTTAATAACAGACGACTTGCCGACATTCGACTTTCCCGAGAAAACGATATTCGGAAGCTCTCTTCTTATAAAGCCCGAGGGATCGGCGGCGGATTTTATAAACTCCGCCTTATTTACATTAAGTGTATTCATTTTGCACCTACTGTCTGATATCCGAGCGGGTCTTCTTTGCCGCTCTGAGAGTTTTCGCCTCGTTCTTTGGCTCGTCAGCCTTGGGAAGCAGTGCAATGTCGAGCACCTTGTCGACCTTGTCGGAGAGCACAAAGTTGAGAGCGGACCTCACCGTCGGGTCAATTTCGTCAAGGTCAGGCTCGTTATCGGCAGGAATGATGACGGTGTTAACTCCGTTTCGAAGGGCTGCCATAGTCTTTTCCTTGAGGCCGCCTATCGGGAGGATGCGGCCGCGCAGGCTGATCTCGCCCGTCATAGCAATATCACGCCGCACCGGCCTGCCGGTCAGGGCGGAAGCTATCGCCGTGCAGACGGTTATGCCCGCCGAGGGGCCGTCCTTGGGTACTGCACCCTCGGGAAAATGAATATGGATATCTTTATTTTTATAAAACTGCTCGTCAATGCCCAAAGCCTTTGCCCGGCTGCGGATAAATGTCACCGCCGCCTGGCAGGACTCCTTCATCACATTGCCGAGATTGCCCGTAAGCTCGATCTTGCCGCTGCCGTCGAGCACTGCGACCTCGACATCAAGCACCTCGCCGCCTACGGATGTCCATGCAAGCCCTCGCACAAGGCCGACCTCATCTGTGTTACGGCGACTCTCGGGCTTAAATTTCTCCGCACCGAGGTAGGGCTTTAGCATACCGGCTCTAAGGCTCAGGCTCTTGCGCTCGCCGTTAGTTATTGCGACGGCGGTCTTGCGACAGATAGTGCCAATCTGGCGTTCAAGTTCTCGCACGCCGGATTCACGGGTGTAGAGGCTGATTACCTCACGGATAGCGTCGTCGCTTATCTTGAGCTGCGCAGCCTTAAGACCGTGCTTTTTACGCTGCTTGGGCAGCAGATAGTTCTTTGCGATGCTGAGCTTTTCCATATCGGTATAGCTTGAAAGCTCAATTATCTCCATCCTGTCGAGCAGCGCTTTAGGAATGGTCGAGGTCGTATTTGCCGTTGTGATAAAGAACACGTCGGACAGGTCGTATGGCACCTCAAGGTAGTTGTCCCTGAAGGTTTTGTTCTGCTCGGGGTCAAGCGCCTCCAAAAGCGCTGCCGAGGGGTCGCCGCGGTAATCCGAGCCGAGCTTGTCGATCTCATCAAGCACCATCAGGGGATTTGAGCTCTTGGCCTGCTTTATACCGCCGATTATTCTGCCGGGCATAGAGCCTACATAGGTCTTGCGGTGGCCGCGTATCTCGGCCTCATCGTGCACACCGCCGAGCGAAATGCGCACAAGATTGCGGTTTGTCGCCCTTGCGATGGACATTGCGATACTGGTCTTGCCCGTGCCCGGAGGGCCGACAAGGCACAGGAGGCTTCCGTTTGCCTTGGGTGCAAGCTTGCGCACTGCAAGGTATTCTATTACGCGCTCCTTGACCTTTTCAAGTCCGAAGTGGTCCTCGTCGAGCATCTTTCTTGCAAGCTCGATATCGTCGGTCTCCTCGGTTTTTGTATTCCACGGCAGCTCAAGGCAGGTGTCGAGATAGCCTCTGATAACGGTCGCCTCAGTTGAGCCAAATGGCTGCTTTGCAAGGTGGGAGACCTCTTTTAAAAGCTTTTCCTCTATCTCGGAGCTGAGCTTGAGCGCGCGTATCTTATTGCGGTACTCGCCGATATCGTCGTAGCTGTCGTCCTCGCCAAGCTCCTGCTGGATGACCTTCATCTGCTCACGCAGGAAATATTCGCGCTGATTGCGGTTCATCTGCTCGTTGGTCGCATCGTTGAGCTCCTGTTCAATGGTCATAACCTCGATCTCGTGACTTAGTAGCTTGATAAGCATTTCAAGCCGCTTCATGGGATGCAGTTGCTCAAGCATCTGCTGCTTATCACGGTAATCGATGCGCAGATTGTGCACTATAAAATCGGCGACATAGCCCGGGTCACGGCTGACGACGATGCTCAGAAGTATCTCCGGCGGCATGTTGCCCGCCAGCTGCACATACTCATCGAACATGCCTATGCAGGTGCGCATGAGCGCGTCACGCTTTGCGCTGTCTCCATGGTCGCGCTTATCCGGCAGCAGCTGAATCTCGCCGACAAAGTGCGGATTTGAAGCAGTCAGCTGGACGATACGGCCTCGCTGGAGACCTTCGACCATGACCTTACACAGCTTTGATCCGGGCTGGCGTATCATCTGACGGATGCGGCAGACAACGCCGACCTTGAAAAGGTCACTCTCATCGGGAATATCGGTCGCGATATCCTTTTGAGTTACAAGGAATATCTCCTGATCGGTATCCATCGCGGAATTGAGCGCCGAAACGGATATCGGCCGCTCCACATCAAAATTTAAGAGCATACCGGGAAATATGTTAAGACCGCGCAGTGCCAAAACGGGCAGTGCACGGGTTTCAATCTCAAATACATTACTCATAGAAAAAACCTCTTGGGAAAAACGCAAGACGGGACTCATGCCCCGCCTTGCTATAAAACTATTTTACTTGCGTATTACTTCGGGGCTGGTGTTATTATTCACGCAGTCAGCTGTAATGATGACCTTTTCAACATCCTTTTCGGAGGGAACGCTGTACATGATATCAGTCATAATGCCCTCCATGACGCTGCGCAGGCCTCGGGCGCCAATCTTCATTTCAATGGCCTTGTCGGCTATCGCCTCAAGTGCATCGGCGTTATACTCAAGGTCAACACCGTCATAGCTCATAAGCGCCTTATACTGCTTTGTCATGGCATTCTTGGGCTCGGTGAGTATGCGGACAAGATCCTCACGCTTAAGAGAGGACAGCGGAGCGATGACCGGCAGCCTGCCAATGAGCTCGGGGATGATGCCGAACTTGAGAAGGTCATGCTGCTGTGCCTGAGCGAGAATATCGCCGACATCACGATCGGTGGCGCTTTTTATCTCAGCGCCGAAGCCCATACTCTTTTTGTCGGTGCGCTTTTCAATTATCTTATCAAGGCCGTCGAACGCGCCGCCGCAGATAAAGAGAATGTTGGTAGTATCGACCTTTATAAACTCCTGATGCGGGTGCTTGCGTCCGCCCTGGGGCGGGACATTTGCGACCGTGCCCTCAAGCAGCTTCAAAAGTGCCTGCTGCACGCCCTCACCGGAAACATCACGCGTGATGGATGTATTTTCACTCTTGCGGGCAATCTTATCGATCTCATCGATATATATAATGCCCTTTTCGGCACGCTCAACATCAAAATCGGCAGCTTGCAGTAGTCTTAAAAGTATGTTCTCGACATCCTCGCCGACATAGCCTGCCTCTGTGAGCGTCGTCGCATCAGCGATGGCAAACGGAACGTTGAGCATCTTTGCCAAAGACTGTGCAAAAAGCGTTTTGCCGCTGCCGGTGGGGCCGATGAGCAATATGTTGCTCTTTTGCAGCTCAACATCGTTTGAGCTTGCAAACAGAATGCGTTTATAGTGATTGTAGACAGCTACGGAAAGGACGGTTTTTGCCCTGTCCTGCCCGACAATGTACTCATCGAGATTTGCCTTGATATCCGCAGGCTTGGGAAGACTGTCAAAATCGAGCTCAGGACTTTCCTCTACCGCTTCCGGCTCGTCTACATCGTCGGCAATGATGCTCATGCAAAGGCGGATGCACTCATCGCAGATGTATGCGCCGTTTCCGGCAATGAGCCTGTTTGCAATATTCTGCGTTTTGCCGCAGAACGAGCATCTTATACTTCTTTTATCGTCATTTCTTGCCATAGTTTTACCTCAAACCGTGCTGTATAAATATGGGGGAACTATGCGTTCCCCCATCAGCTCTTAACGCTTGGTTATTACCTTGTCGATAATACCGTACTCCGCAGCTTCCTGCGCAGACATAAAGTGATCACGCTCGCAGTCACGCTCGATGACCTCGATAGCCTTGCCGGTGTTCTCGGCAAGGATGCGGTTCAAATTATGCTTTATCTTCAGGATCTGCTCAGCCTGTATCTGAATATCGGTGCACTGACCCTGGCTGCCGCCGGAGGGCTGATGTATCATGATCTCAGAATTGGGAAGTGCCAGACGCTTTCCCTTTGCGCCGGAGGAAAGCAGGAATGCGCCCATGGAGGCGGCAAGGCCGATGCAGATAGTAGAAACATCGGGCTTTATATACTGCATGGTGTCATAGATAGCCATACCCGCCGTGACGCTTCCGCCGGGGCTGTTGATATAAAACTGTATGTCTTTATCGGGGTCCTGTGCTTCGAGGTAAAGAAGCTGTGCAACAACAAGGCTTGCAGTTGCATCGTTGACTTCCTCGGACAGCATGATGATGCGGTCATTGAGGAGTCTGGAAAAGATGTCATAGGAACGCTCGCCGCGGCTTGTCTGCTCCACGACATAAGGTACTAAACTCATAATAGTCTCCTTTCATAATTAGCCTATCCAGGAGATCATATCCGAATAATCCGACAATTATTCAGCTGTTTCCTCTTTGGGGGCAACGATCGCAGAATCCATAATGATCTTGGTGGCCTGCTCTCTCTTATACTCGTTCTTTATAAACTCCTCGCCAAAGTAGTTGAGGATGGACTCGGGGGTAGCGTCGACGGACTCGGCAGTGGTCTTTACATACTCGTCAAATGCCTCACCGGAGATGTCGATGCCCTCTTCCTCAATTATAGCCTCAAGCAGAAGCTCCTGCTTTACCTGGTTGACAGCGACGGGACGGATGGTGTTATTGAGCGACTCGTCGTCAAGGCCCATCATCTTGATGATATCCTCGGTGGTGAGCTTGGGGTCGGTGACGCCGAAGTTGTTAGCATAGGTGTGTACAAGCTCTTCGACCTTGGCGTTGATGAGGACCTCGGGGATATCAACGGTCATATTATCACATGCCTGCTTGATAATGTCGGAACGGAAAGCAGCCTCAACATTCTCGACAGCTCTCTTCTCCATCTCCTTGCGCAGGTCAGCTCTGTACTCGTCGACGGTCTCGAACTCGGAAACATCCTGTACAAAGTCGTCGTCAAGCTCGGGAAGCTCTGCAACGCAGAGACTATTGAGCTTTACCTTGAAGACAACGTCCTTACCTGCCAGCTCGGCAGCGTAATCCTCAGGGAAGGTGATATTTATATCCTTGGTCTCGCCGACCTTCATGCCGATGATCTGATCCTCGAAGCCGGGGACGAAGGTGTGGGAGCCGATTTCGAGGCGGTATCCCTCGCCGTAGCCGCCTTCAAACTTCTCGCCGTCAAGGTAGCCGTCAAAGTCGATGCTTGCGGTGTCGCCTTCCTGAGCCTCACGGTCAACATCAACAAAGCGGGAGTTACGCTTGCGGTCAGCATTGATCTCAGCCTCGACCATCTCGTCGGTGACAGTTGCGTCGCCCTTCTGTGCGCTCAGGCCCTTGTACTGGCCGAGGGTGATCACGGGGAACAGGTCGACCTTAAATGTGAGGACGAGGGACTTGTCATCGGTGATCTCAAAATCGGTCATGCTGGGTCTGCCTATCATCTTAAGGCCGCTGTTGTCGATGCCGTAGCCGAATGCATCGGGAGCTGCGACTTCGATAGCATCCTGATAGAAAGCGTCTGCGCCGTACATGCCCTCAACGACTGCACGGGGAGCCTTGCCCTTTCTGAAGCCGGGGATATTTATACTGCCCTTGACATTGTTAAAGGCTTTGTCGACAGCCTTGTCAAACTCGGCAGGATCAACTTCAACCTGAAAAGTTGCAGTATTATTTTCGTTTTTTTCTACGTTTCTTACTTGCATTTATGTCTTCCTCCTAATAATGTTCTTTCAAACACTTAAGCATAATAGCAGATTATCCCGCTAAAAGCAATGTTTTTTATATTAATAATGTGTATTTACAGCAGCTTTTTGGGCTCAAACTGTATATAATCGGCAGAAACCAGGTCAAATTTCGCGTTCCCGTACATTCCGTTAAAGGCAAATGCGCAGCCCGGGCCGTGAATATGGCCGTAAATGCAGCGCCTGACACCGTAATTGCGCAGAAGCTCCAGTATCTCTGGACACTCGTAATTATAGTATTTCGGCGGGTAATGCAGGAAAACATACTTCTCTACCTCACCTGCTGCCTTGAGCGAGGCATCTAATCGCATGATCTCACGGTTCATGATCTTTTTGTCATGCTCATCGCCCTTGCTTTCCTCGTAAAACCAGCCTCGGGTCCCGCACAGGGCGACATTTCCATATTTAAAGCAGTTGTTGTGAAGAATATCTATCGTCGTAATATCGTGCTCGGTAAAAAAATTTTTTGCCTTTGTTGCCGTTGTCCACCAATAATCGTGATTGCCCTTTAAAATAATCTTTCTGCCCGGCAGACGGTCGATGAACTTGAAGTCCTCAAGCGTCTCGTCCAATGACATTCCCCAGCTTATATCACCACATATGACCGTGAGGTCATCGTCATTTAAGGTCGAAAAGCCTTCTTTGATTTTTTCTACATAGTTTTCCCATCTGCCGCCGAAAACATCCATCGGTTTATCGGTGCCGAGCGACAAATGCAGATCGCCTATCGCATATAAAGACATAGCGCCTCCGTATATTCATGATTAATAAGCAGACAATAATACTGCCCAACGGCAATACTATCGGAGGTATGAATCAATGAGTGAAAAGAAAATGAACCATAGCGAGATAACCGGCGTTGGCTGCGATGTAAGCACATGCAAGTACAACACCATCGACAACAAGTGCGCTGCTTCCCAGATCAAGGTTCAGAACGAGAGAGCGACCACCAAGTCCGAGACCTTCTGCGGCACTTTCTGCCCCAGAGGCTGCTGCGACTGACAAAACGGGACATTGTCCCGTACATATCACTTTAGAAACTCTGTGACTGTCTGTTTCATAGCTTGCTTTTCTATGACGGTTTCAAAGCGCACGAGGCGCTTATCAAGGCCGCACAGCGGAGCGGGTGCGGTATTTCCAGTAAATGATGCAAGCTTTTCTATGAGCTTCACGCCGGAATCGTCGGTCTTTTCGCCGAGAGCGTCAAGCACACTGTCGCAAAACTTGAACGGGCTTGCGGTTGAGACAACGACCGTCTGTCTGTCCGTTTTATATTCCTGCATGAGCTTGTACGAAACTGCGGTATGAGTATCGATAAGATAGCCGTGCTCATTGTACACCTCGGCAATGGTTGCCTTTGTGTCGGCATCGGTGCAGAAACCGCCGACGAAGTTATCCGACAAGACCTTGAATATCGCATCACTTACGGTGTAGCTTCCCTTTTCAGAAAGCCTGCGCATATACTCGGAAACGAGCTTGTCATCACCGCAGACGGAGTACAGCAGGCGTTCGAGATTGCTCGAAACGAGGATGTCCATCGACGGGGATATCGTCGTGTGGAAAGCTCTGTTGCGGTCGTATGTTCCGGTCTTGAAGAAATCGGCGAGGACATTGTTCTCATTAGATGCGCAGATGAGCTTACCGACAGGCAGCCCCATCCGTTTTGCGTACCAGCAGGCGAGGATATCACCGAAGTTGCCGGTGGGAACGGCAAAGTCGACCACGTCGCCGAGTTTTAAACCATTTGAGCTTAGAAGATCGCAGTACGCCGAGAAATAATACACTATTTGCGGCAGAAGTCTGCCCCAGTTTATAGAGTTTGCAGACGACAGGAACCAGCCCTTACCGGAAAGCTCCTGAGCAAGCTCCGTATCGCTGAACAGAGTCTTAACACCGGCCTGAGCATCGTCAAAGTTGCCGTTGACCGCCGCAACGGAGACATTTTTGCCACGTTGGGTCACCATTTGCAGCTTCTGTACATCGGACACGCCGTTGTGCGGGTAGAACACCAGTATCTTCGTATCCTCAACATCGGCAAAGCCCTCGAGCGCCGCCTTGCCGGTATCGCCACTCGTGGCGACGAGGATGCACACCTTTCTCATCTCGCCGCATTTTTTGAGCGATGCGGTGAGCAGGTGCGGCAGAATTTGCAGTGCCATGTCTTTAAATGCGCATGTCGGGCCGTGCCAAAGCTCCAAAACAGCGGTCTTGCCGTCAATTCTATGAAGTGGCGCAATTGCTGTATCGTCAAAATTATCGTCATAGGCTGCGCTGACGATACGCTTTATCTCCGCTCTATCAAACTCATCAAGGAACAGAGAAAGAATCTCCTCTGCCCTGCCGCGGTAATCGGTCCTGCTGAGAGCCTCTATCTGCGCAAGGCTGAGCTGCGGAAGCTCCTCGGGCACAAAAAGGCCGCCGTCGGGTGCAAGTCCGTGAACAATGGCATGTGCCGCACTGACACGGCAAGCTTTATCTCTTGTGCTGTTATACATCATTTTAATCACCTGTTAAAATGCATTCTCGATGTGATTTATCCTGATCCTGCCCTTTTCGCCGTTAGGCGCATATATCTCTATCACATCAAACCGCGGCTGAAGCTCGGTCTCATTTTGTTGAAGCCAAAGCTGCGCCGCAATCATCACCCGCTGCTGCTTTGCGGCGGTGACAAATTCCTTTGCCTCGGCGTAGCTGTCGTTTTTACGGAGCTTGACCTCGACAAAAACGATGTAGCCACGCTTTGAGGCAACGATATCTATCTCCCCCTGCCTGTAGCGGCAGTTCATGTCAATTATCTTATATCCGCGCAGGCGCAAATAATTTGCAGCCTTCTTTTCGCCCCACGCGCCAAGCTGCCTGTTATCCATCAGTGCATCTTCCTAAGAAAGCTCGGGCGGTGAATATCACTCGGGCCATACTTACGCAGAGCCTCGTAGTGCAGCTTTGTGCCGTAGCCCTTGTGTTTTTCGAAATGGTATTCCGGGTACCTTTCGGCCATTTCGAGCATGTAGCGGTCACGGGTGACCTTGGCGAGTATCGACGCCGCAGCGATATCGGCACATTTTGCGTCGCCCTTTATGACGCAGCGGCTCGGTATGTTTATCGCGCTGTTGCGGTTACCGTCAATGAGTGCAAGCTGCGGCTGAGGAGAAAGCTTTTCTATTGCTCTGTTCATAGCAAGCATAGCAGCGTTTAATATGTTGATGCTCTCTATCTCCTCGACGCTTGCAAAGGCTATGCCGTAGGTAAGAGCGTTATCGCAGATAACATCGTACAGCGCCTCACGCTTTTTATCCGTGAGCTTTTTTGAGTCGTTGAGACCTGCTATCTCGATGCCTCTGGGCATGATGACCGCCGCGGCGCATACCGGCCCCGCAAGTGGGCCACGTCCGGCCTCGTCAACACCGCAGATGAGGTCAAAGCCCTCGGCGTATATCTCGTTTTCAAGCGCCCAAAGCTCACTCATTCCGGTTTCTCCAAGCTGATCCTGCCGAGCTTACCGTCGTGGTACTCGCCGAGCAGGGTATTTGCCATTCGTTCAATATCATATTCGCCCTTTGACACCAAAAAACCGCGCTTTTTTGCCGCTTCCTCAAGCAGCTCGTAGCCGTTCATGTCCGGGTCGGGGACGAATTTATATCGCTGCGTCAGCGCATCGGGGTACATTTCGCGCAGTCTGAGCATGAAATTAGCCCCAAGAGTCTCTTTGTCGAGGACATCGGCCTTTATCGCATTGGTTATGGCGAGCATTTCGCCAACCTCCTGCGAGTCGAACTTCGGCCAAAGTATGCCCGGAGTGTCAAGAAGGTCAAGCCCACGGTCGATGCTTATCCACTGCTTGCCGCGGGTAACGCCGGGCTTGTCGCCTGCGACGGTGGCCTTTCGCTTTGCTACCTTATTAATAAATGTAGACTTTCCGACATTGGGGATACCGAGGATCATCACGCGCAGCGGACGTGACACCTGTCCTTTGGCTGCGTAGTCGGCGATTTTATCCGCCAGCAATTCCCTGAGCGCCGGAACGAAGCCGTTAACGCCCTTGCCGGTCTTGGCATCGGTCTCAAGTATCTTTATCCCCTGCGCCTCAAAGTACTTTTTCCACTGTGCGGTCACGGCGGGGTCGGCAAGATCAACTCGGTTTAGGATGATAAGCCTCGGCTTACCGGCAGCGAGTCTGTCTATATCGGGATTGCGGCTCGAGTTAGGTATTCTTGCGTCCAATATCTCACACACGGCATCGACAAGCTTAATACTGTCCTCGATCATGCGCTGAGCCTTGGTCATGTGGCCGGGAAACCACTGAATATTCATTTTTTCAAAATTCATATCCGCCATGGCAATTACGTATAAGGCGAGCCTATATGATCAAATGGGAAGGAAATGAACATAACCTTGCCGATGATATTGCGTGTGTCGACCATGCCGATGCGCTCGTCACGGCTGTCGGTCGAATCATTTCGATTATCTCCCATGACGAAAACACAGCCGGGCGGCACTATCTGAACGCCGGTAAAATCTATCTTATTTGCAGTAGGCTCGGCGATATAAGGCTCGTCCAGCGCCTTGCCGTCAACATACACGATGTGCTTATCAAAGTCTATCTCCACCGTCTGCATCTCAGTTGCTATAACGCGCTTTACAAGGGCATAATCGGCATAGTCATCCTTCTGAAATACGATGATATCGCCCTGCTTGGGCTTATAAAACAAGTTCGTGACGACCATTTTGTCACCTTCCTCGAGCGTGGGGTGCATCGAAGAGCCGACAACATCGACGAGGCGGACAAAAAACACGAATACGATAACGCAGGCGATGAGCGCATAGACGATGCACTGGATCCAGTCATACATCTCCGCCCTGCCGGACACGACCTCCTCGGCTTTCTTATTTTTATTATCAGCTTTTTTCATTTGCATTACCTCTGATAAATTTGTTTCTCTCCATTATACACTCACTTCCCGCATTTAGGCAACAAAAAAAGAGGCAGTAGCCTCTTTTTTTGACCATTTGTGGGTCTTGAGCTTACAGACGCTCCTTGACCTTTGCGCTCTTACCAACACGCTCACGCAGGTAGTACAGCTTTGCTCTGCGGACTTTACCGCGGCGAACTGTCTCTACGGAGACGATGGAGGGAGAGTGTACGGGGAAGACCTTCTCACAGCCTACGCCGTAGGAGATACGACGAACGGTGATGGTCTCGTTGATGCCGCCATGCTTCTTGGCAATGATAGTGCCTTCGAAAGCCTGGTTGCGCTCACGGCTGCCTTCCTTTACGCGAACGGTGATGCGGACGGTGTCGCCGACATTCAGTTCGGGCAGTTCGGGCTTCATGTACTGTTCGCTGAGAACTTTGATCAGATCCATAGTCTAATCCTTCCTTTACTTAAGGCGTTCGTGCCGGAGGACTCCCTTTGGGTCTCGGCAGAGGACCGCTTGATAGCTCGTACAATCTGCACAAGCCATAGTATATTATCACACAAATGCTTGTATTGCAAGCATTTTTTAGCGAAAAACGCTCATATTCTCGTCAAATACCTCAAGCCTGCGGAATTTCGCAAAGTCTGGCGCTATATCTGGGCAAAGCTGCCTAGTCGCCTCGGCGAGCAGCTCGGGGTTGAGCGTTGGCTCCTGCGCGGAGATGATTGCATTGAGGCGCACATCACTGCCGTCGGCTTTAAAAGATATCTCCTTGATGGCGGGTCTTATATCGCTCTGACCCATGCCGCGCTTCGTCTTTTTGGTGATGACAATGCTGTCATGCTCGTAAAACTTATTGAGCTTTGCCGACATTTTCTCGGCGCTGCGCTCGTCGTACTCAAAAACGCCGGATATCTTGAGCCATTTTAGCTGCTTGACCTTGCGTTCGGATGAGTACACATCGATAGCCTCTATCCCCTCGGGCAGCTGCTTTGACAGTGCGTCAAGTATATCCTGAGGCTGCCTGTCCTCAAGAAGCTTAAAGTCCATTATCTCGCACACGCTCTCAGTGCCGACGGAAAGCGGAAGCGCAATGGATATCTGCGGATGGGGGTTAAAGCCCTCGGAGTATTTTAATCGGCACTCGCCGCGCAGGAACGCTCTAGTGAGGGTTCGCATGAGATCAAGATGCGAGATGTAGACCGCCCTGCCGGTCTTGGAAAACAGAAGTCTGTACTTATCCATCACAGCGTCCTCCCTTCAAAAGCTTTGCAGCTCCGCAGGCAGAGCATTGCTTGCGGCAGTCGGGCGAGAGCTCGGAGCGGTAGCACTGCTCCTTTTCGTGCCATAAATGCTCTTTGCGCACGCCGACATCGACAACATCCCAGGGCATAATTTCGTCCTTATCGCGCTCACGGTGCGCATAGAACGTCGGGTCAACGCTCGCATCGTCAAACGCCTGCATCCAACGGTCAAACGAGAAATAGTCCGTCCACGCCTCGAGTCTGCCGCCATTGCGCCACACTTTCTCGATTACCTTGCCCATGCGGCGGTCACCACGTGAAAGGGTCGCTTCGATATAGCTTGTCTGCGGATCGTGCCAGTTATAGACCACATTTTTGGCCTTTATATTCTCACGCAGGAGGTTTACCTTGGCGATATACTCGTCCATGGTGTTCTGCTTTTCCCACTGGAACGGGCTGTGCGGCTTCGGGACAAAGCAGGAGGTCGACACGGTTATGCGCACTCCCCTGTTTTTGTTTTTGGCATAAAGCCGCCATGTGTGCAGGACCTGGTTTGCAAGCTCTGCTATGCCGAGTATATCCTCCTCGGTCTCGGTGGGAAGACCGAGCATGAAGTAGAGCTTAACATTGTTCCAGCCGCCCTCAAATGCAAGGCGGCAGGTGTTTAAAAGATCCTCCTCTGTGACATTTTTATTTATCGCGTCACGCAGGCGCTGGCTTCCGGCCTCGGGTGCAAATGTCAGGCCGCTTTTGCGGGTCTTCTGAAGCTTGTGCATTATCTCGATAGAGAAGTTGTCCGCTCGCAGTGACGGCAAGGACAGACCTATGCTGCGTGGCTCGCAGTATTCAAGCAGGCCGTCGCAGATGCAGGATAGATGCCTGTAGTCGCTTGAACTGAGCGACAGGAGTGTGATATCCTGACAGCCGGTATTCTTGAGAAGTGCCTTGCCCTGCTCAACAAGCAGCTCAGGGCTTTTTGCCCGTATGGGTCTGTAAACATGACCCGCCTGACAGAAACGGCAACCGCGCACGCAGCCGCGGAAAAGCTCAAGATTAACTCGGTCGTGGATGACCTCGGTCGACGGAACAACAGGATGCAGCGGGAAATGTGCCTTGTCAAGGTCAGCTATAATGCGCTTCGTGACGCGCTCAGGTGCGCCCTCTGCAACTTCAATGTGATTTATCGTGTTATCGTCGTTATAAACAGGCGTATAAAGGCTCGGGACATAAACGCCGCCTATCTGGCAGGCTTTTTTAAGGAACTTGGCCTTGCTCCAGCCATTTTGCTTCGCCTCGTGGATGAGCGCCAAAAGCTCGTTATTCATCTCTTCCCCCTCGCCGAGAAGGAAAATGTCCACAAAATCAGCCATGGGCTCAGGGTTTAATGCGGCCGTGCCGCCAATTAGAACAAGCGGCAGAAGCTCATTCCTGTCGGCGCTGCGGATAGGCAGTCCCGCCATGTCCATCATGTCGAGCACCGTGGTGTATGCCATCTCGTAGCCGACGGAGAAAGCAAGCACATCATGCTCGGAAATGGGGTCACCGCTTTCAAGCGCATAGAGCTTGATATCGGCCTTTTTCATCTCCTCATACATGTCTCCCCAAGGCGCATACACGCGCTCGCACCAGACATATGGCAGCTCATTCATCGTTGAATAGAGTATGCCCATGCCGAGGTTCGACATGCCGATCTCGTAGGTATCGGGAAAGCAGAATGCGACCCTGACATCGACCTCGTCCTTGTTCTTGATTATCTGATTATATTCGCCGCCGGTGTAGCGCGCAGGCTTCTGCACTCTTGGCAGTATGCGCTCAAGCTTTTTGTCCATGTTGTATCTCCAAAATGATTTTCCTAATGATTTTACAACATTGAACCGTTTTTTACAATACCCGTTTGTGCCGTTAATACCCACACTCCGGCAATAAGCAGAGCTGCACCGAAGGATTGGCGTATAAAATACGCGCCAGAAAACAGCAGCGCCGCACCCATAAGCATGCCCGTAAGCTCAAGAAGCGCATTTGCAAAGCCCACGCCGCCAAGGCTTTCGGCGAGGCACTCTAACGCCCGCCCGCCGTCAAGCGGCAAGGCGGGTAGCAAGTTGTACACCGATAAAACGAGGCTGAACCCGGCAGTTTTGATAAGCAGCAGGTTTTGGCTCAGGTTGCCGAGATATGACGCGGCATAGGCAAGAGCGAAGCCTGAAGCCGGGCCGGCGCAGAGGCATATCACAGACTTCTCCGTGCCCATCACACCGGAGCAGCTGATGCAAAGGCCACTTAACGTCACTTTAAGCCTGTGCACCCTGCCGCCGCATAGTACGATCGCTGCGATATGTCCAAGCTCATGTACTAAAACTGCAAGTGTCAGCGCCACGAGACTCGTCATTCCTCCGAAAAAGTAAATGACCGAGAGCAAAAGTATTGCTCCGGCGCTGATATCTACCCTTTTCATATGTAAAACTCGGGGTTGAGGTAGGTTTGACCTTTCATAAGTTCAAAATGCAGGTGCGGGCCGGTTGCGGCTCCCGTCTCGCCGACAAGGGCTATCGCCTCTCCCCTTTTGACTTTGCCGCTTCCTTTCAAATGCTTGCTGCAATGGGCGTAAAGCGTGCGGTAGCCGCCAGCATGATCTATGATGACATACTTACCATAGCTGTCGTTCTCCCCGATAGCGTATATCGTGCCGTCTGCAAAGGCGTGCACCGTTTCGCCGGTGTTGGCAGCGAAGTCCGTGCCGTAGTGGTACTTGACCTCGTTTTGAATTGGATGCATGCGGTAGCCGAAGCCGGAGGATGTCATGCCCTCAACAGGGCTTGTATACTTAAACGGAAGTGCACAATAGTCATATGACACATTGGCCGGCACGGCATAGCTTGAAAATGCCTTCTGCGATTCGTAAAACGCCGCAACCTTTGGCGGCGTTGTGGGCTTCGGCGTGGGCGTAGGGGTAGGCGTTGGAGTTGGAGTCGGGCTCGGGGTCGGAGCAGGTGCGGCAGTCGGTGTGGGGGTCGCGGCAACAACTGCACTCGCAGGCTTGGGCTTGAAGTCCTTTGTGAAATCAAAGGCGTTTATAATATCCTCCTTTGTAAGCTCCGAGCCCAGTGCGATTATCGCCTGTGTCTGCTCATCCTCCATACGCAGTACATCTGTGATGCCGTCACGTATCTCATCCGACAGAGACGGAAACAGCATTTTTATCGCCGTCAGCGCTATGAATATGCCCGCCGAAATATAAAGCTTCAGATCCTTCATGGCTTGTCACCTCAACTAATTGTATTTAGGTAGTGGCTGACAAATTCGTAAATAATTCTTGACAACTCCGGTTTGTCTTATTATAATAATAAAGCTGATTTCGGGGTGTAGCGCAGTTGGTAGCGCGCTTGGTTCGGGACCAAGAGGCCGGGAGTTCAAGTCTCCCCACTCCGACCAAATAAGCCCGATGGTTTTGATACGAGACCATCGGGCTTTTTTTAGTATGGGAATTAGTGCAAGGATGTGATACAATCAATTCAGCAAAGGAAAATTGTCAAGTCTGTAAATTTAGGAGGTACAACATGGAAAGAGAATACCCCCAGAAAATGTTTTGGCTATTTGTTCTAACGAATTTCCTATTTCACTTTTTCTACTTATCTGTTTCGGGGATCATCCTCTGCATCGTTGGGATTTGGATAAAGACCTGTCTTTACATTGGATGTGCGGTTCTTGGCCTGGATCTGATCCTTTCGATTGTTGAACAGTCACGCATCCGAAATGCTGCCGTGTCTCATAGAGAAAACCCCGAGTTCAACGAACTGATGGACGCATTTTGCAGCCCTGACGGGCTACAGGCAGTCGGGAAAGTACTTGATGAAAAGATCAAATCCACCCCTGATGATGAATCTGAAAAAGGAAAAGACCAATAAGGTATCTTTTGATTCATCTCTCGTCTCATTATGGTTTCACATTTCACCGCTATGGTTTCATTTTTGAGTGAAACCATTTGAAACCAAATGAAACCGTATCATTATTATCAAACTAATTCAGAAGAAAAATCCTGTCGTATTTTCGACAGGATTTTTCTTTTATAGAGAGTAACGCTGAAAAAGCGGACAGTCAGAGAAATAAATACAAGGCTTGACTTGACAATTGCTCGGCTGCCGAGTATTATGATTACATTATTTAAAATTTTTTAAGTAAGGGAGGCTTTGTGATGGTAAGCAGAGTGGCTGTTGTGACCGGAGGAAGCAGCGGCATAGGGCGCTGCACCGCCGCGGCGCTAAGGGATGCAGGCTGCACGGTTTATGAGCTTTCACGCCGCGAGGTCAAGGCCGACGGCATTAAGCACATCACCGCCGATATTACAAACGAAGAGCAGGTCAAAGCTGCAATCAATACCGTGACGGCGCAGGAAGGTCGGATAGACATTCTTGTAAACAACGCCGGCTTCGGTATATCCGGTGCTGCCGAGCTCACCGAAAGCGGCGCTTCCCATGCGCAGCTTGAGCTGAATCTATTCGGCATGGACAATGTCACCCGTGCAGTGCTGCCGGTCATGCGCTCGCAGGGCGGCGGCAGGATTGTGTGTATGAGCTCCATTGCGGGCATCGTCCCCATCCCCTTTCAGCTTTGGTACTCCGTGAGCAAATCGGCTGTGATTTCATATGTTCTTGCGCTTCAGAACGAAGTTCGGCCGTTCAATATCAGCGTATGCGCCATCATGCCCGGCGACATTTCCTCGGGATTTACCGCCGCAAGGTACAAAATATCGGAGGGCGACGATGTTTACGCCGGACGCATCGAGCGCTCGGTCGCCGTCATGGAGCATGACGAGCGTACGGGCATGACCTCGGAATACGCCGGAAGGTTCGTTGCAAAGTATGCGCTTAAAAAGTGCAGCCGCCCGCTGGTCGCCTTGGGATTTGCCTACAAGGGTGCAGCTATGCTCGCAAAGCTTCTGCCCCGCCGGCTTTCAAATTGGATCGTCGGCAGGATATACGCAAAATAAATCATACATATAGCAAAACAGCCGATCTATGATAGGCCGGCTGTTTTGATGCATTTTTGAAGAAGAGAAAGAAAATGGCCTGCGTGAGCACCGTCCATTTGTGTGTGGCGGAACTGGAACGAGACCGTGAGCGTTGTTTTTAAAAGTCTGCTGCGGTATCTGCCCCAGATGATAAAGGGATTGTTGAAAATTCCGCTGTACATTCCCACGGCGGCTTCAAGCTCTGTGTCAACGGCAGCGGATGTGCCGATGGCCATTTTGTCATGTATATCGTGATTTTTGCAGCTTTCGGCAACCTGTGTTGTCAAGCGGAGATAATCACGCTCGAACTGCCGCAGATCATCGCTGTACGGCACGTCACATGAGCTGACCTCGCCGGTCTTGTTCTTGACTATGCAGTTAACCGCTAATCTATCATATCGGCAAAGAGATGTCTATATGATCTTTAAAAGCAACGGTCAGACCGTCTCCAAGAAATGCAGCTTGCCGAGAAGCGGCTTTTGCTCGGGTGTATATGGACAGTCGGCCTTTTTGCCGCAGTATAGGGTCTCTGATGAAAACAGCCCTGAGCGGATGACGAGCACATTGCCCCGTGCTGCCATTTTCAGCACCGTGTCGCACAGCTCAAATTGCAATGGGCTCCAGTGTGTGATGTTTATCTTCTCATCTATGCTTATATAACCGACGCTCCCGTCAAGCGACAGCTCCACCAAATAGCCGTCGTACAGCCGCCACTTAATAATGTCGCCGTCAAGCTCAAGCTCGCCGCACAGGTCGGGAATTTTGAGCATTTCATCAAACAGCTCACCCGTTGTCGTCGGCAGCTTTTTCATGAACGGATTATCGTCATATTCAAAGACATCGTCATAGCTCCATGTAACATAAACGTCGTCCGGCAGCGGAGTGGCGGTCAGGTCATCTACATCGATCATTTGTCTTTCAAGGAACAGTTTTACCGGCATGTCACCGGTATATTGGAGTTGCTCCTTCACTTTAGAAAACCCATCTTCAAAGTCAAACAAGTCTCCGTCGTAAGCGATAAGCCACTTTTTATTTTCATCATCCCATTCTAGCTGGTCATAATAGGAAAGCAGAAAAAGCGTGTCATTGTAAACGAAATAATCTAAATCGTCTGATACGCACTTATACTCTATCGGCAGGCTGCGGCGAGTGACCGAGTTGTAAACGCGGTATTCGGCGAGATCAACAATGCCGAGATGAAACTTTTGTTTAAACTGCTTATAGTACGGCGAGTTTTCGTATTCCTTTTTCTCCCTTGGACGCCGAAAAAGAATATCAATGCACGCGCCCGCAAGGAACAGCAAAATCAAAGGAGAAAGCAGGATGAGCAGCAATGCCGCAAGAAGCTTTGTATACCATTTGTCATTTTCCATTGTCTGCATTCCTCCTTTTCGTACATTGTAGCATAGATAAAAGTAAAAAAAGCAAGCATCATAAGATGCCTGCTTTTTTTGGAGCGGGCAACGAGACTCGAACTCGCTACCTCCACCTTGGCAAGGTGGCGCTCTACCGGATGAGCTATGCCCGCACACGGAACACTAATTATTTTACCACACAAATCAAATTTGTCAAGCAAAACTTTCATATTCCGGCCAAATTCATTTGAAATCTGCAATATCCCCAAAGCCCTTGCCGAAAACATTCTTGGCATCGGTGATGATGAAGAATGCGTTTTCGTCGATACTCTTTATCATCTTCCTGATATCGGCTATCTGCGTGCGCTTGACAACGCACAGCAGCACCTGCTTATTCTGATGCGAATATGCGCCCTCTCCCTCAAGAATGGTGACACCGCGGTGCAGACGGTCGGTGATATCGGTCACGAGCTGATCGCTCTTTTCGCTGATGATGTAGCACACACTGGAGTTGTCGATGCCGTACAGCACAAGGTCAACGACCTTGGACACGACAAACATTGTAATGACGGCGTACATTGCAGACTCAACCTTGTTGAAGATAGCCGCAAATGCGACGATTATAAAGCAGTCGGTTATGAGGACAACAGTACCGAAGTTGAGGTACGGGAACCTGAGCCTTATAAACTTTGCGATAATATCCGTGCCGCCCGTGGTAGCACCGGCATAGTAAACGATGCCGAGGCCGAGGCCCTTGACAGCGCCACCGATTATACAGGCAAGCAGCATATCGTTTGTCGGCGATATCGAAAGCAGTGCAAAAAGGTCGACGAACACAGACGAGAGCAGCATGCCGACGAGCGAGCCGACGATAAAGTCCGTGCCGAAATAGCGCCACGCTATGATAAACAGCGGGATATTGAGCACGATGGTGAGCAGACCGACGGGGAGCTTGGTCAACAAATTGATGATCATTGCGATACCGCTGACACCGCCGACGATTATCGAGTTCGGGTACAGGAAGAACTGGAAGCCCGCCGCAAACAGTGCTGAGCCGACGATTATCATCAGATACTTGATCGTGATAGCTTTGATTTTCTTATTTTTAATCATAATAGAGCCCTCAGTTTATAAGTGACAGCTGCTCCTCTCCCCTGTCCTCATCCTTGAGCAACGCACCGGCTGCCGGAAGGCTGCGGACACGGTAGCGGGAGACATTCTTTATTACGGTCGATTCGAGCTGTGCCGCCGAATTCAGTTTATGATTTTTCTTTAAACTCATTCCGGCAACACCTTGCGTGGTTCGGCTGGTCTTGAGCTGCAAAAGCGAGGTGTTGAATACGAGCGCCCTGCCGTCCGTTGAGAACATGGCGACATTTATATCCTCGGTTATCGGCATGACCTCAACAAGTGGGCTCTTATCGGAATATGCGTTAATGAGCTTCTTGCGGTTGGTTTTTGTTTCGTATGCCGACATTTCGAGCCTTGCTATCTTGCCGTTTTCAAAGAATAACAGCAGCTGCTTTTTGTAGTCGCCCGGGCAGACGACGCTCACGATGCGTTCGCCGTCCTCCATCTCAAGCCTCGTCGGCAGGTAAATGCCGAGGTCGGAGGCTTTGGAGTTCTCAAAGTCGGATAGTTTTGTTTTATACACGCGCTGCTGATCGGTGAAGAACAAAAGCTCCATGCGATTTGACGACTCAAATGACATTTTGAGTCCATCCCCGTCCTTAAACTTCTGCTCACCGCTCATGCGAAGCGACAGCGGGGTTATCTTCTTAAAGTACCCCTCGTTCGAGATAAATACCGTTACAGGGTAATCCTCGACAAGGTCGGTTTCCTCAAACTCTTCTATCTCGTTTGCGTACACGATGCCCGTCCTGCGGGGGCAGGGGTATTTTTTTATAACCTGCTTGAGCTCATTTACAATGATGCTCTTTATCTTGCGGCGGCTCTTGAGCGTCTCCTCAAGCTCCTCTATCGCCTTTTCAAGCTCCTCGGTCTCGGACACACGCTTGAGGATATACTCCCTGTTTATATTGCGCAGCTTTATCTCCGCAACATACTCGGCCTGCACCTTGTCGATGCCGAAGCCCATCATGAGGTTGGGAACGACCTCAGACTCAAGCTCGGTGTTTCTGATTATCTCTATCGCCTTATCTATGTCTAGAAGAATTTTTTCAAGGCCCTTGAGCAGGTGCAGCTTGTCCTTTTTCTTTGAAAGGTCAAAGTACACACGGCGGCGTACACATTCCATACGCCATGCACACCACTCGCTGAGTATTTCTCTCACACCCATGACCTTGGGGTTGCCGGCGACAAGGATGTTGAAGTTGCAGGGGAAACTGTCCATAAGAGGAGTGAGCTTAAAAAGCTTTTGCATGAGCTTTTCGGGATCGGTACCACGCTTGAGGTCAATGGCGAGCTTAAGACCGCTTAGATCGGTCTCGTCTCGCATGTCGTTTATCTCGCGCAGCTTGCCGGCCTTAATAAGCTCTGCGACCTTGTCGACGATAGCCTCCGTCGTGGTCGTGTAGGGTATCTCGTATATCTCGATGATATTTTCCTTCTGCACATAGCGCCAGCGTGCTCTGACCTTGAAGCTGCCGCGGCCGGTGTTATAGATATTCTCCATCTCCGCGCGGTCGTAGACGATCTCGCCGCCGGTGGAGAAATCGGGTGCAGGCATGGTCGAGAGCAGGTCGCACTCGGGATCTGACAGATACTCTATAGTCGTGCGGCAAACCTCCTCAAGGTTAAAGCCGCATATCTGGCTTGCCATGCCGACGGCGATGCCGGTGTTGCTCGACACGAGCACATTGGGAAACGATGTCGGCAGAAGCGTAGGCTCTTTCATGCTGCCGTCGTAGTTATCGACAAACTCGACTGTATCTTGATCGATATCGCCGAAAAGCTCGGCGCAGATGGCAGAAAGCTTTGCCTCGGTGTAACGGGAAGCCGCAAAGGACATGTCCCTTGAATACACCTTGCCGAAGTTGCCCTTGGAGTCGACAAACGGGACGAGCAGCGCGTCATTGCCCTTTGACAAGCGCACCATGGTCTCGTATATTGCAGCGTCGCCGTGCGGGTTAAGGCGCATCGTCTGGCCGACGATGTTTGCGCTCTTTGTGCGGCCGCCGTTTAGAAGCCCCATCTTATACATGGTGTACAGCAGCTTTCTGTGTGAGGGTTTGAAACCGTCTATCTCAGGTATGGCGCGGGAGATGATAACGCTCATCGCATAGGGCATATAGTTTTGCTCCAGTGTCTCGGTTATCGGCTGTTCTAAAACCTCGGCTCTAAGGCCGATGACATTGGGATTATTGAATTTTTTCTGCTCGGGAGCTTGTTTTTTAGCCATTTAGAACTTTTCCTTTCAACGCTTGCCCTTTTTCTTTGCGCCGGTCTCAAAGCTTCGGCGGCATTTGGGACAATGCGTAGCCTTGAACAGCCCCAAATAGATCACTTTTCCGCAGTAGGGGCATTTGCAGAAAAGGAATATGACGACGAACGACAGCACAAAGCACGCAAGCGACAGCACCGCCGAATACATTGGCAGCACCGTGCCATTGCCGTTCGTGATAACACCCACGACGCCGAACATGACGCACAGCGCGAGCAGGAACTTAACTAAATTTCTGGCTCTGTCAAACTTCATATCCGCACCTCTCAGGATATATCCGCCATGTCAAGATACAGGTATCCGTTTTCGGCGATATGATTTTTTCTGCCTGCAAGGTCGTCGCCAAGCAGAAGGTCAAACATCTGCGACATGCGCTCGGCATCCTCGGGCATTACTTTAATGAGCCTGCGCGTCTCGGGGTTCATGGTAGTCATCCACATCATGTCAGGATCGTTTTCGCCAAGGCCCTTGCTGCGATTGATGCTGGCCTTTGCGCCGTTAAGCGACGCGACGATATCCGTCTTTTCCTTGTCGGAGTAGGCAAAATAGGTCTTACCCTTGCTCTCTATCTCATACAGCGGCGACTCTGCGATATACACGAAGCCTTCATGGATGAGCGTGGGCACAAGACGGTATATCATCGTCAGAATGAGCGTTCTTATCTGGAATCCGTCAACATCGGCATCGGTGCAGATGATGACCTTGTTCCAGCGCAGGTTGTTGATATCAAAGGCGTTCAGATCTTTTTTCCCCTTGACCTGCACCTCGACCCCGCAGCCGAGGACTTTTAAAAGGTCAGTGATGATATCGCTTTTGAATATCCTCACATAATCGGCCTTGAGGCAGTTTAGTATCTTGCCTCTAACGGGCATGATGCCCTGGAAATCAGCGTCACGGGAAAGCTTACATGCGCCCAGTGCCGAGTCTCCCTCGACGATGTATATCTCGCGCTTTTCGGGATCCCTGCTGCGGCAGTCAACGAATTTCTGCACGCGGTTTGCGATGTCTATGCTGCCGGAGAGCTTCTTTTTCATGCCAAGTCTTGTCTTTTCCGCCGCCTCACGGCTGCGCTTGTTGACAAGCACCTGCTCAGCTATCTTGTCCGCCTCGGGCTTATTCTCAATGAAGTATATTTCCAAGCGCTCCTTGAAGAAATCGGTCATTGCCTCCTGGATAAAGCGGTTTGTTATCGCCTTCTTGGTCTGGTTTTCATACGAGGTCTGCGTGGAAAAGCAGTTTGTCACAAGAACCAGGCAGTCGGCCACGTCCTGATAGCTTATCTTGCTTTCGTTTTTCTGATACTTGCCTATCTTCTTTATGTAGGCATCGATGGCGTAGACGAAGGCGTTTCTCGTCGCCTTCTCGGGTGCGCCGCCGTACTCGAGCCACGATGAGTTGTGGTAATACTCGGTGAGGCTCACTTTGTTTGAAAAGCAGAAGGCAGCCGAGAGTTTGACCTTGTACTCGGGCTTGTCCTCACGGTCACGGCCGCGGCGCTCGGCGCTGATGAAATACGGTGAAGTGAGCGGGCTGTCAGCCGCTATCTCGTGGACATAGTCGAGGATGCCGTTTTCGTACACATAATCTGTTACTTCAAACTTGTTGCCGTTTTGGTTGCGGAACCTGAAGGTTATACCCGCGTTAACAACTGCCTGACGGTGCAGGACATCTTTGAAAAACTCCTCGGGAATGTCGATATCCGTAAAGACCTCAAGGTCGGGTCTCCACTTGATGGTCGTGCCGGTTTTTTTGCGGTCAGCAGGGCTTATCTGAAGCTCCTGACCTTTTTTGCCGACGACCTTACCCTTTTTAAAGTGCAGCTCATATTTATTGCCGTCACGCCAGACGGTGACATCCATGTATTCCGAGGCATACTGCGTTGCGCATGAGCCAAGGCCGTTAAGACCAAGGGAGTACTCATAGTTTTCGCCCTCATTGTTTGAATACTTACCGCCTGCGTACAGCTCGCAGAAAACGAGTTCCCAGTTATAGCGCTTCTCGTTTGCGTTCCAGTCTACCGGGCAGCCGCGGCCGAAGTCCTCAACCTCGATCGATTTATCGGCATAGCGAGTCAGCGTGATGAGATTACCGTGACCCTCGCGAGCCTCGTCAATGGAGTTTGACAAAATTTCAAACACAGCGTGCTGGCAGCCATCAAGCCCGTCCGAGCCGAAGATAACACCCGGGCGCTTTCTGACTCTGTCCGCTCCCTTGAGCTGAGAAATGCTTTCATTACCGTATTGTGCGGTGGTTTTACTCATTTTCCGAAATTCCCCTTGAATACAACATCTTGTGTTTAGTGCCTTATAAATTCCTTGATAACTTAGATTATTTAGTATATTATAATTTTGCTAAAAAATCAAGTATGACAGCAAAAGCGGGGACAGAGCGCACTCTGTCCCCAAAGCCGACCCAAGATCGGCAGACGAAAAAGTCTGAATGTTCTCATTATCACGGTGATAAGAGCTCTCATTCTGCCCGGTTATTTCTATCTCACGGACACTTTTTGCCGTCTGATAATATTATTGCATAGATTTTTCATTATAACCGTGGTAATATATTGTCATGGCCGTTTAAATGACGGACAGGCTGAATATAATAATGAGAAAAGATAAGGAGTTCTTTTCTCATGACTAAAAAGGAAACAAAGGCACTCAAGGCAGAGTACAATAAGCGCGTAAAGGAAATGAAGGCTATTCGCTCGCAGCTGCACTGCGCATATGCGGCGTTCGACACCGTCACCGACCCCGACATGATGGACGCATGCATTTTTGAGATAAACGCGCTCAAATCGCGGTATAACTATGCCGTCGCCAATGTAAAAAATCTAATGCAATAGGAGACACATATGGATTATTTAAATCTTGCGATCTATGTCGTTATCGGAGGTCTGCTGCTGTGGCTGGTCATCAAGATCTTTGCAACGCCGATAAAGTGGGCATTCAAGCTGCTTTTAAACGCAGTTTTGGGCTTCGTAGTGCTGTTTGTATTTAACTTTCTCGGTGGCTTTATCGGGCTTAGCATCACCGTTGGTTGGCTCAGTGCGATAGTTGCCGGTGTGCTTGGCATCCCGGGTATTATTCTGCTGCTTCTTATCGAAAACTTTTTCCTTTGATACATAGCAAAAAAGAGAGTGCAATGCACTCTCTTTTTTATCTAAGAAGCTTTAATGCTTCCGATATTTCTTCAAACTTCATGCTGTGCGAGGCTTTAACAAGCACCGCATCTCCTTTGTGGATGAGTTCAGGCAGCTTCGATATAAGCTCGGCATTCGTCTCAAAGTGCAGGGAGCTTATTTCCTCAGCCGCCGTGCAGGTGTATCTTGACAGCTCACCGACCGTGAGCAGCAAGTCAACTCCTTTATCGGAGGCGTACTTACCGACTTGGGCATGAAGCTCTTCCTTATTCTCCCCCATTTCGAGCATGTCGCCCAAAATGCAGACCTTGCGGCCTTTTATGGCTTTGATGGAATCTATCGCGCACATGACCGAATCGGGGTTTGCGTTGTAGCAGTCGTCAACGAGCGTTATATAGCCCGTATCCGTGACATTCGCCCTGCGTCCGACGATCTCATAGGCAGCAACACCTGCGGCGATCTCATCATCGCTCAGCCCCATCGCAATACCGACCGCCGTGCCCTCAAGTGCAGCATAGATCATGTGGCTGCCATAGGACGGCACGGTGACATGTATGCGTCTATCGCCGGAGACAATGTCGCAGCTAAGCTCATTAAAGCTGCTAGAGCAAATGTTCTCGGCCTTAACATCGGCGTTTGCCTTCGTGCCGTACAAGACCTTGCGCTGACAGCAGTCAAGCGTCGAGAGCAGGTCATCGTCGCCGTTTAGAAAAAGCGTTCCGTCTTCGGGCATATAGTCGAGCATCTCTGTCTTTGCCTTCAAAACGCCGTTTCTGTCGTGCAGGTGCTCGAGATGAGCATGGCCGATGAGCGTATACACCGCCATCGTGGGGCGCACCATCTTTGCCAGACGGCTCATCTCGCCGAAATCGGATATGCCCATTTCAATGACCGCAGCCTCGTGCTCCGGCTCAATTCTAAAGATGGTGAGCGGGACGCCGAGCTCGTTATTAAGGTTTTTCTCTGTCTTGAGCACATTGTACTTCTGCGAAAGCACAGATGCGACCATTTCCTTTGCAGTTGTCTTGCCGACGCTTCCGGCAATGCCGATAACGGGAATGTCAAAGCGCTTGCGGTAGTTCTCGGCAAGTGTCTTGAGTGCCGCCGCAACATCGGGTACAACGATGACCGCGCCAATGACATCATCAGGCACACGTTCGGCTATGCAGCAGACAGCGCCAAGCTCAAATGCTTTGTTAATGTAGTCGTGGCCATCGACACGCTCGCCCTTTAAGGCTGCAAACATGAAGCCATTTTCGACCTTGCGGCTGTCTATCGCAACGCCGAGTATCTCGCTGTCTGAATTTCTGCTGCCGTGGAGCTCGCCGCCGACTATTGCGGCAGCATCAGAAACGCGCAAACCTCTCATTTATCGTACTTCTCCATTGAAACTTCAATGATCTTATCGCAAAGTTGCGGAAAGCTCATGCCCATTTCCCTTGCCATCTGCGGCACCAAGCTTGTCGGTGTCATGCCCGGGAGGGTGTTAGCCTCAAGGCAATAGATCTCGCCGTCAGTCTCGTCCATGAGAAAGTCTGCACGGAAGTAGACATCGATCATGAGTGCCGTAGCTACACGCTCGGCAAGACGCTGAAGCCTGTTGGTATCCTCGGCGCTTATCTCGGCGGGGCAAATTTCCTCCGTCATACCGGCCTGATACTTATTTTTGTAGTCATACCAGCCGTTTTTGGGGATTATCTCAATAACAGGCATTGCCTTACCGGCGAGAACGCCGACGGTAAACTCCCTGCCCTTTACATACTTTTCGACCAAGACATGTGATTCGTACTTGAACGCAAACTCAAGCGCGGCATCGTACTCGTCACGGCTGCGGACAATTGATGTGCCAACGCTTGAGCCGCCCGAGCAGGGCTTCACTACGCAGGGGAATCCAACATCGTCGTACTTATCTGCGTCCTTTTCGAGGACTATTCCCGCCGGTGTGGGTATGCCGTTTGCGCGGAACATTATCTTAGAAAGCTCCTTGTTCATCGCGATCGCGCTGCCGAGGTAGCCGCTGCCGGTGTATTTAACACCGTGCATATCGAGCGTTGCCTGTATCTTGCCATCCTCGCCGTCCTTACCGTGCAGTGCGAGGAAACAAATATCCGCAGCGCGGCATATCTCGATGACATTACTGCCTATCCTCGACCCCATGCCTTCTTCGAGAAGCTTATCAAAATCCGGAGTCTCCTCCTTGACGGAGTACTGGATATCCTGCTGCTCACGCTCGAACAGCTCCGTGGGGTCGTTATACTCGCCGTCGTAACCGTAAAACAGATCGACCAGTACGACCTTGTGCCCCTGCTCTCGCAGCGCCCTTGCCGCATTTGTTCCGCTTGTGATGGAAACATCTCTTTCGCTTGACAATCCGCCACATATTACCGCTATATTCATAACGACACCTCCTAACATATATGGCGAGTATACCACAGTGTGCCTCTGAGGGCAAATATATATTTTAAAAAAGTAGTGCATAAGGCAAAGTGTTATGTTATAATGTCGTTTTGTAATATAAGACAAGGATGATCAATTATGAACTATATCGTGGTCGATTTGGAATGGAATCAGGCTATGAGCTCCAAATCCTCCGTATTCAACAAGCTCCCTATTAAGCTCAGAGGCGAAATTATCGAAATAGGTGCAGTCAAGCTTGACGAGAATTTGCAGCCGGCCGAGGAGTTTACTATCGATGTCAAACCTGTGTACTTTAAGCGCATGCACTATAAGGTCAAGAAGCTCACCGGCTTTGACAAGGAGCGTCTGGCAAAAGGACTCAGCTTCCGCGACGCTTTTGAACAGTTCCGCGAATGGTGCGGCGATGGTGTTACTTTCCTAACATGGGGCTGCGATGACCGCGGCATCATGGAGCAGAACATCATTATCCATGACCTTGACTGGGACTGGATTGACAACTGGATCAATTTGCAGCTTATATATAATATGCAGACTGACGGCGACAAAAATCAAAAATCGCTCGCAACTGCGATGGAGCATTTCGGCATTGAGCAGACGAGAGTTGCCCACGACGCTCTCGGCGATGCGTACAACACCGCGCTTGTCTGCACAAAGCTTGACATCGCCAAGGGGCTTTCCGAGTATGAGGGCGCATCGAGGATGCTCTCTGTGCGCAGTCACAAGCAGTCCTCCGGCGAGAATAACGGTCCTGATCCTATCGAGCATCTTGTTTTTCCCGGATATATCAGCAAATCTGAAGCATTTGCTGACGAAAAGCTCGTGAAGCTCCCCTGCCCCGATTGCGGCAGTGAGCTTTCCTCCCAGCGGTGGATAAACCAGGGCGATCAGCGTTACATGAACATTTACACCTGCCCCGATTGCGGGAGCTATCTGCTGCGGCTCAAGTTCCGCAAGCAGGAGGATGACACATGGGCAGCAAACAGGCTCGTTTACAAGGCCGACGACGATACGCTCGACTTTTACAGAACCAAGGCCGCGCTTTCCCGCCGCCGCGGCCGCAGTGGCCGCTCGCCGAAGAAAAACAGGCCCGCAGGCAAGCAGTGAGAAATATGCAGCTAAAGAAGGCGCAGTCCCATGAAAAGTACAAAGCAAATGTCAGACTCCATCCGCCTCGGCGCAATACTTGCCGTTTCCGGCGGTTTTATGGATGCGTATTCATATATCCAGCGTGACGAAGTTTTTGCCAACGCACAGACGGGCAACATTTTACTGTTCGGAGTAAAGCTGTCCGAGGGCGATTTTGCCGGGGCGCTGCAATATTTTTTCCCCGTTCTCGCCTTTGTTCTCGGCATTGCCGCCGCAGAGCTTGTGCACATGCGCAGACAGCGCATTCTACACTGGCGGCAGATATCCGTAATAAACGAGGCCGTTATACTTACGGCTGTTGCGTTTATCCCGCTGACGCAGAACATCCTCGCAAATTCGCTTATATCCTTCGCCTGCGGAATTCAGGTAGAAAGCTTCAGGAAAATCCGAGGCAACGGCATTGCAACAACGATGTGTATCGGTAATATCCGAAGCGGAACGCAGCACCTTTGCCAGTTCATTCACAGCAAGGATCGAGAGCATCTTGTCAGTGCTGCGCTGTACTACGGTATAATCGGCTGCTTCGTTATGGGCGCTGTTATCGGGAATTTCTTTATCGGCATCTGGCACGAAAAATCAATCATTTGCAGCTCGGTACTGCTGGTCGTTTCATTCGTGTTCATGTTCATAGACGGTGAAAAAGAGAGAATTTAAGCTAAAAGCTCCGGCGGATGATTGAACAGCACCCCATTTGTTAGACAGTATGGTATACTACTAACGAATGGGGTG
>SAMEA3663283__coassemble_783_pt1 | contig 58000 bp, 60 predicted proteins | sample SAMEA3663283__metabat2_low_PE_027 | metagenome-assembled genome bin SAMEA3663283 (sample SAMEA3663283) | pig gut metagenome | biome: pig gut; feature: pig-associated habitat; material: faeces | place: China | collected 2013 | reverse complement strand
CCGGCGACCTTGAAGTCCATCTCGCCGTGGAAGTCCTCGACGCCCTGGATGTCGATAAAGGTGGTGAAGTCGTCGCCGTCCTGGATAAGGCCGCAGGAGATACCTGCAACGGGAGCCTTGATGGGAACGCCTGCGTCCATGAGCGCGAGGGTCGTGCCGCAGATGGAGCCCTGCGAGGTGGAGCCGTTGGAGGAGAGTATCTCGGAAACTACACGGATGGCGTAGGGGAAGTCCTCAACGGGAGGAATGACGCTTTCAAGTGCCTTCTCGACCAGTGCGCCGTGGCCGTACTCACGACGGCCGGTGCTGCGGCTCGGGCGAGCCTCGCCGGTGGAGTAGGAGGGCATGTTGTAGTGGTGCATGAAGCGCTTGTCTTCCTCTTCCCAAATGGTGTCGAGCTTCTGGCTCATAGAAAGAGTTGCGAGCGTTGCGATGGACAGCACCTGAGTCTGGCCGCGGGTGAACAGAGCAGAGCCGTGAACTCTGGGGATGATGCCGACCTCGGAGCCGAGGGGGCGGATCTCATTCATTGCACGGCCGTCGACGCGCTTGCCTGCAAGCAGCCACTTCTTGACGACCTTCTTCTGCAGCTTATAGAGTATCTCATCCATGTACTGCATCATGTCGGGGTGCTCGTCGGAGTACTTTTCCTCCATTGCGGTGACCCACTCGTTTACACGGGCCTCACGGACATTCTTGTCGTCGGTGTCCATGCAGTATTCCATGCCGGCAAACTCGTTTTCGACGAGCTTGTTGAACAGCTCCTCGTCAAAGGAAGCGTGCTCATACTCAAACTTGGGCTTGCCTATCTCGGCGACCATCTTGTCGATGAGGTCGAGAACCGGCTGCAGGTGCTCGTGCGCCTGAACGATGCCCTCGTACATGACATCGTCGGGGACCTGATCGGCCTCGGACTCGATCATGACGATTTTCTTATGGGTTGCGGCGATGGTGGTGGTCATGCGGTTGTTCTTGCGCTGTTCCTGCGTGGGGTTAAACAGGTACTTCTCGCCGTCCCAGCCGAGGACGATGCCTGCGATGGGGCCGTTAAACGGAACGTCGGAGATGGAGACTGCTGCGGATGCGCCGATCATAGCGGTGATCTCGGGGCTGCAGTCACGGTCAACGGACAGCACCTCGCATGCGATGACAACATCGTTGCGCAGATCGCTCGGGAACAGGGGACGCATGGGGCGGTCGATGAGGCGGGAGGCCAGAACTGCGGGCAGGCTGGGCTTACCCTCACGGCGCATGAACGAGCCGGGGATGCGGCCTACTGCGTAGAGCTTCTCGTTAAAATCGACTGCGAGGGGGAAGTAGTCGATGCCGTCCTTGGGACGGGCGGAAGCGGTGCAGGTGACGAGCACGGTGGTCTCACCGTAGGTGACTAAAACCGCGGCGTTGCACAGCTCTGCCATCTTGCCGACCTCCATCTTGAGGGGGCGGCCTTCGTACTCGATCTCAAACTTTCTGTAATTGGGGAACTCTTTTTGCTTGATTATCATTTGTTTGCTCCTTTCGCATTTTCTGAGCACCGGAGCATAGCACTTGAAAACGAGCCTGCGCACGGGCGCATTTTCAAATACTAAGCTTACGGTGCTCGTTGTTTACTCGTTGGGGGTTTGCTTTTCTTCGTCAGAAGGGTTCGGCACATGCATTTTGCTGAAGCGCTGCCGGTCGGGACACGGCAAAAGCGACTTGCGGAAGCGGTGCAGCGGAGTTGAAAAAAGGGAGAGACAATATTGAGTTGTCTCTCCCTTAAAAAACCTTCATACCCTTCGGAAGTGCCGGACTTACTTACGGATGCCCAGCTTTGCAATGATTGCACGGTAGCGCTCGATGTCCTTCTTAGCGAGGTAGTCGAGCAGACGGCGGCGCTTGCCGACCATCTTGTACATGCCCAGACGGCTGTGGTCGTCGTTGGGATGGACCTTGAGGTGAGCGGTGAGCTGCTTGATGCGCTCGGTGAGGATAGCGATCTGGACCTCGGGCGAGCCGGTGTCGGACTCGTGGGTCTTGTTCGCTTCGATAACTGTGGTCTTCTGGTCTTTGGTAATCATAATGATACCCCTTTCACGGTTTTTATATTCCCAATGTCTAAGTAAAGGGAGGAAAGGTCTCCCGAATACTGAGAACACGGACTAAGTCATATTACCACCGCCGCCCCGATTTGTAAAGGGCTTTTCGATATTTTCTCCCGCCATGGCGGGAGAAACTGCGCTAATTGCCCGTCCTTTCCGTTTCCTCGGGCGCTTTGGGCTTTGCGGGCTTTTCCGGCGGAGCGGTCAAGGCGAGCAGTGCGACGAACAGCCCGATAAAGGCGATAATGAGACCGACTGTTCCGACTACGCTCGTTGCCGTTACCAGAGTAAACGGTGCAAGGCAGCCGAATAGTATCAGTGCTATGCCAAACAGCATTCTTTTGATCTCTTTCATGGCTCATTCTCCTTTCCAAAGCAAAAAACAATGCACAGGTCCCGAGACAGAGATCTGTGCATCTATCTATAATACAAACACCACAAAACACAAATACAAGGGCTGTTCATGCACAAATCTCTGAATAGTCGCTCGGAGGTTCATTGGAAACACATCCCTTACATTTGTTGACTACATTATGTGATAAAGATGCCGGAAAGTCAATAAAATTTTGGCAAATACCGCTTGAATTTTACAGTGACGGGACAAACGAGCGCAGAACGCTCTCCATTTCCGCCGAGCTTGCGCCGCCGGTCATGTAAACGCACCATGTAACGCCGTCCGTGTAGCAGCAGTATACGCCGGAGGACTCGTCCTTCGTGAGATAAAAGCAGGTCGGGTCGCCGTTTTGCATCGCGCCGTCGCCGACGGTCGCCCAAGTTTCGTATACGCCGGAGATGCTTTCATCGAGTGTGTCGGTGTGGGCGGCGCGGACGGTATAGTCCTTGCCCTTGAGCGTAAAGCTCATCTGGTACACCGCGGGCTCGGTGTCAATGACGCTGCAATGCACATCCTCGGCGTTCATCGGCATGACAAAGGTCAGACCGCTTTCGGTGCACAGCTCCTCGGCGTTGACTTCACGCACGGGGCTTGTGACCTGTGCGCTCGGCTCGGCTGTGGCGTTCACAACGGGCGTGGGCTTGTCCGTTTCGGTTATCGGCATCGTCGAGTAGCAGCCGCAAAGCGCCGCCATGCAGCCGAGTGCGAGCAAAATTGCCGTCAGTTTTTTCATGTCGATCTCTCCTTTCAAATTCTATTGTATTATAATCATATTTTTTATGAAAAATCAACAATTACCGCGCTGTTGAATTGTGTCTGCGGCTGTGATAAAATATCGAAAAAAAGAACGGACAGGTCGAAAATGGACAATAATTTCTTCGCACTGATATCAAGGATGAGATACATCGAGCGCTGGAGCCTCATGCGCAATTCGATACATGAAAATATCCAGGAGCACAGCCATATGGTCGCGGTCATCGCCCATGCGCTGGGCGTTATCCGCCGTGATGTGTTCGGCATCCCCTGCGACGCCGATGCCTGCGCAACGGTCGCGCTGTATCATGATGCAAGCGAAATACTCACCGGCGATCTGCCCACGCCGATAAAATATCACGACGACGAAATTATGAGCGCATACCGCAGGGTGGAGCAGATAGCGTCGGAAAAGCTGCTTAATATGCTGCCTGTGGAACTCAGAGGCGCGTTTGAGCCGGTTTTGACGGGCAGCGTGGTGAAGGAGCTGTATCCCATCGTCAAGGCCGCCGACAAGATGAGCGCCTATATAAAATGCATCGAGGAGCGCAAGGCGGGCAACAACGAGTTTGCCTCTGCCGAGAAGCAGACGCTCGATGCCCTGCACGGCTACAACATGCCTGAGGTCGAGTATTTTATCGAGCGCTTTATTCCTGCGTTTGAGAAAACGCTTGACGAATTGGGGAGCATTGAGTGATGGAAAACACGAAAATTCAAAGAATAAACGAGCTTGCGCGCCTTGCAAAGGAGCGTGAGCTGACACAGGAAGAGCTTAACGAGCGGGACACCCTGCGCAAGGAGTATATCGCCGAGTGGCGCAAGGGAGCCGAGCAGGTGCTGGATAACACCTACGTCCAGACCCCCGACGGCAAAAAGCATAAGCTTCAGAAGAAGGTCAAATGAGCAGCTTTGCAGTATGCCTAAACGCCGTCCTGCCGCTGTTTTTGGTAATGGGGCTGGGCTATATCGCCCGATGCACCGGAGCGATAAGCCGGACGGATGTGCCTAAGGCAAACAAGTGGGCGTTTAAGTTTTTTATGCCCATCATGCTGTTTTACAATATATATACCTCGGATCTGTCCGCCGCAGCTCAGCCGAAGATCATCATTTTTGCGGTCGTGTGCGTGCTGGTTCTCTACGGGCTGAGCTTCGGCTTTGTCATGCTCGCGGAAAAGCAGGACGACAAGCGCGGTGTGATGATACAGGGGCTTTACCGCTCAAACTTCGTCATCATGGGCATACCGCTGGCAGCGCAGCTGGTCGAAGGTGCAGACCTCGGCCCCGTCGTCATCCTCGTCGCGGTCGTCATCCCGATGTTCAATGTCCTTGCGGTAATCACGCTTGAGATGTTCAATGGCACAAAGCCGAGCGTGGGCAAAATGCTGCTGGATGTCCTCAAAAATCCGCTCATCATCGGCATTGCGGCCGGTATCGTGGTGCAACTTATAGGCATAAAGCTCCCGACGGCGGTCGAGTCGGCTGCGAACATGATAGGCAAGGCGGGCAGCCCGCTGATGCTGTTTTTGCTCGGCGCGTTTTTTGAGATCAAGGGCGTCGGGACACATAAAAAGCAGCTTGCCGTCGTCTGCGTCGGCAGACTCGTCATCGTGCCTGCGATATTTCTCACCCTTGCGGTGCTGTGCGGCGTGCGCGGCGTGGAGCTTGCGGCGATGATCGCCATCTTCGGCTCGCCCACGGCGATATCCTCGTTCACCATGACCCAGCAGATGGGCGGCGACGCCGCCTTGGCCGGTGATATCGTCGTTTTCACGAGCGCACTCAGCTGCATTACCATGTTCGCATGGGCGCTGGCGCTAAAGAGCCTCGGAATGTTCTGAAAAACCAAATAAAATCAACGAAAAAGCTTGACCTTGAGTCTGGAGTATGGTATATTTATCAATACCTGTCGGACGAGAGGTCTTTTTTCGTGCGCAATTTTTTGCACCGGATGGAGAGCTTTTGATCCATACAGGGAGGCAAATGTCCGCTCCGTAATGCGGACAAATAATATAGGAGGTGCCGAAAAGTATGGCTGACAACAGAGTCAAAATCACCTTGAGATGTGACGAGTGTAAGCAGAGAAACTACAACACGATCAAGAATAAGAAGAATACTTCCGATCGTCTTGAACGCAGTAAGTATTGCCCGTTCTGCAGAAAGCACACCAAGCATGTCGAGACCAAGTAACTTTCTGAAAGGATGAGTGCAAAAATGGCTGAAGAAAAGAAGAATGCGAAACCCGCAGCTACCGCCAAAAACACGAACGCCGTCAAGAAAGAGGATAAGAAGCTTGGTTTCTTCCAGCGCATCGGCAAATGGTTCCGCGATATGAAGAGCGAACTAAAAAAGGTCGTATGGCCCACGCCGAAGCAGCTCGTGCAGAACACCGGTATAGCGCTTGTCGTTATGGCAATCGCCGCCGTCATCCTGTTCGCCTTTGATAAGGGTGCAGGCGCGGCCGTGAATGCTATCTTCGAGCTTGCAGGTTGACGATTATGGCAGAAGATGCAAAATGGTATGTGATCCATACCTATTCCGGGTATGAGAACGCAGTTGCTGCCGCCATTATGAAGGCAGCGGAAAACCGCAATATGACGGATCTGATCCACGAGGTAAACATCCCCCTCGAGACAGTCACCGAGTTCACCGACGCCGGCGAGAAAACCGTCGAGCGCAAGGTGTTCCCCGGCTATGTGCTGTGCAAGATGGTGCTTACCGATGACAGCTGGCATCTTATCCACAATGTCCGCGGTGCAACAGGCTTCGTAGGCGCAGGCGGAAAGGCCGTTCCCCTCACGGAGCAGGAAATTTATGATCTGGGCGTTGAGCGTCATGAGATCGTCACAGGCTACGGTGTCGGTGATAATGTCAAGGTCATCGACGGTCCTCTTGCGGGCTTTAACGGCGTTGTCGAAGAGCTTGAACCCGAGAAGGACAGGGTCCGTGTCGTTGTCTCCATGTTCGGCAGGGAGACCCCCGTTGACCTTAACCTCGACCAGGTCGAAGAAATTAATGATTAAAGAAAGAGGTGCTGAATAATGGCACAGAAAATAGTTGGCTATGTCAGATTCCAGGTTCCCGCAGGAAAGGCAACTCCGGCTCCCCCTGTAGGTCCCGCACTTGGTCAGTACGGCGTAAATATCGGCCAGTTCACCAAGGATTTTAACGAGCGCACCAAGGGCGATATGGGCATGATGATCCCTGTCGTCATCACCGTTTACTCCGACCGCAGCTTCACCTTTATCACCAAGACTCCCCCCGCAGCACTGCTGATAAAGAAGGCTTGCGGCATCGAGACCGCTTCCGGCGTCCCCCAGAGAGACAAGGTCGCGACCATCAGCAAGGAAGACCTTCGCAAGATAGCAGAGCAGAAGATGCCCGACCTCAACTGCACCGACATTGAGTCTGCAATGAGCATGATCGCCGGCACCTGCCGTTCTATGGGCGTAGTCGTAGGCGACTGATCGTCCCCGTGGGAGGATTTATCCATCCGACGAACCACAATATTAGGAGGAAACGAAATTGTTTAGAGGTAAAAATTATAAAGAGAGCGCAAAGCTCATTGATAAGCAGGCCCTCTATGATCCCATGGAGGCATTCGGCCTGGTAATTAAGGCAAGCAAGGCAAAGTTCGACGAGACCGTCGAGCTGCACGTCAAGCTCGGTGTTGACGGCCGTCACGCAGACCAGCAGGTCCGCGGCGCTATCGTCCTTCCCAACGGCACCGGCAAGACCGTCCGCGTCCTCGTGTTCTGCAAGGAAGAACGCAAGGAAGAGGCTCTCGCAGCAGGCGCTGATTACGCAGGCGGCATGGATCTCGTCGAGAAGATCCAGAAGGAAAACTGGTTTGAGTTCGATACCGTTATCGCCACTCCCGACATGATGGGCACCGTTGGCCGTCTCGGTAAGATCCTCGGACCTAAGGGCCTGATGCCCTCCCCCAAGGCAGGCACCGTCACCCCGAACATCGCTCAGGCTGTCAAGGAGTCTAAGGCAGGTAAGGTTGAGTACCGTCTGGACAAGACCAACATCATCCACTGCCCCATCGGCAAGGTCTCCTTCGGCGATCAGAAGCTGTATGAGAACTACGCAGCTCTCATCGGCGCCATCATCAAGGCAAAGCCCGCAGCGGCAAAGGGCCAGTACATCAAGTCCTGCGTCACCGCTTCCACCATGGGCCCCGGCGTCAAGATCAACGCTCAGAAGCAGCTGTAATTCCCACAAACGGAATTAAAAATCCACCGAACATTTGTTCGGTGGATTTTTTCGTTTGCAAAAAGGCTTTTTTATATCCGACAATATCCGCACGGTTTCGACATAATTATGTAACCGATGCTGCACTGCATAATGCCTGCTATCAAGGGTTTTGAACAGTTTCAACATGGTTATCAACATGTTATGTAAATCACTTGCAGATGACTTAGCGGCTTTTGTCTATTGACATTTTCGGCTTTCAAGGTAAGATAATATGGTGTTTGGATAGGGAGGGGACCGGATGAAAAAGATCGGTGCATTGAATTTAGGGCTTGCGTTTGCCGGCTGCTTTCTCGGCGCAGGCTATGTGTCCGGGCAGGAGCTGTGGCAGTTTTTCGGCTCGTTCGGCGCAAAGGGCGCCGTCGGCCTTACCATTGCTATGGCGATGCTGTTCGGAGTCGGAGTTCTGATGCTCGACCTCAACAGACTAAGCGGTATCGCCGATGTAGATAAGCTCGTCGTGCGATGGGACATTCCCGTCCTGCGTGCCGCCGTGACGGGGCTTGAGCTGCTGTTTCTGTTCGGCGTGTGCACCATCATGTCTGCAGGTGCGGGCGCGCTTTTAAATCAGCTTTTCGGTATCCCGACGACGCTCGGCTCGGCCGCTCTGGCGGCGCTGGTGGCGTTCGTGTCGCTCGCCGGTCTCGGCGGTATGGTTGCGGCGTTCTCGGCAACGGTGCCGGTGCTCGCCGTCGTGACGCTCGTTTTCGGCATCATCAGCGTTTCGCAAAACGGCGTGCAGTTTGCGCAGCCTGCGGCGGCGGGTTCAAATCCGCTGATGGGCTCGTGGGTGGTTGCGGCGCTGTCGTTTGCCTGCTATAATACCTTTGGAAATATCGCCATGATATCGCCGCTCGGTGAATTCATGAAAAGCAAAAAAGCCGCCGTCTGCGGCATAGCCATCGGTGCTGCGGTTCTGTTCGCCATTGCAGGAAGCGTGCTGCTGTCGATAAGCGCCCGGCCGTCGTTGTCGGATGCCGAGCTTCCCATGCTTGCCCTTGCGCAGTCAAAGGGCAAGGCCGTCGGCATAGTCTACGGCGTGCTGCTTTTGCTTGCGATGTTCGGCACGGCGCTTTCTAATCTCGTCGGCTTCACAAGCATCATTTTCCGCAAGTCCGAACGCATAAAAAGCTATAAAACGCTGTTCACAGTCGTGTGCGCCGCCGCCACCGTATGCGGCAGCCTTGTGGGCTTCGGCGACCTCATAGGCGTGATATACCCGATATTCGGCTATTGCAGCAGCGTGTTCATTGTCCTCATGATAGAGCACTATATAAATGTCAGAAAAGCAGGTAAGGCAAATGAAAAAGTTGCAGATAAAGCTTAATGCGTTTGAGACGCTTGACTCGACAAATACCTATCTTAAAAAGCTCGCCGCCGAGGGTGCGAGCGAGGGCACGGTGGTTATTGCAAATGCGCAGACCGCCGGTCGGGGCCGCATGGGCAGGAGCTTTGCCTCGGCGCAGGGCTTGGGAGTGTACATGTCGCTGCTGCTGCGCCCGGACTGCGCCGCCTCCTGTGCCCAGAGCCTGACGGCGAACACCGCCGCCGCCGTGTGCATGGCCGTTGAGACCGTCAGCGGAGTGAAGCCCGAGATCAAGTGGGTCAACGACCTGTACCTCAAGGGCAAAAAGATCTGCGGCATTTTGTGCGAAAGCGCCGTCAGTGCCGATAAATTAGACTACGCCGTTATCGGCATCGGGCTCAATGTCATTACCCGCCCCGAGGACTTCCCCGAGGAGCTTCGCCATACGGCGGGTTCCATCTATTCGCAGACCGGCCTGATCATCGAGCGCGGTAAGCTTATCTCGGCGATACTAAGTGAGCTTGACAGCATGTATGCCGCCTGGTGCGAGGATAAAAGCGCGTATCTGAATGTGTACAAGTCCCGCTGCACCATGCTTGGCAGGGTCGTCACCGTCAAAGCGCCTGACGGCGATTATGACGCACTGGCGCGGGATATACCCCCCGACTTCGGCCTTGTCGTCGAGACCGTTGACGGCGAGACAAGAACGCTCCACTCGGGCGAGATATCGCTAAAAATTTAAGACTGACCAAATTCCCCCACGATGCATAAGATGACAGTAGCATCGATGGGGGAATTAATTTGACTTATGTACTTATAACCGCCGGAGGTATTGCACTTTGCAGCCTCGTCGGAGCGGTGATCGGCTTTCTTTTCGAGAATATACCGTCCAAGGTCGAGGATGCGGTGTCGGGTGCGGCGGCGGGCATAATGCTGTGCGCAGCCGTGCTGGGGCTTGTTATGCCGTCAATGGAGTTTTCCGGCGACAAGGCTGCGTGGCTGCCCGCCATCGGCATATTCTGCGGTGCAGGCTTTCTGACGCTGATAAATTTAGCAGGCCCGCGCCTTACAAAAAGACTCGGCATGAAAAGCGGCGACCGAAACAGCAGAGACCGGGCTCTTTTGTTCGTTATGGCCATTGCCATCCACCATTTTCCAGAGGGTATTGCGGCGGGCGTGAGCTTCGGCACGGGCGATGTGAGCGATGCGGTCACTGTGTGCTCGGGCATTGCGTTTCAGAACATTCCCGAGGCCATGATAATCATCCCGCCGCTTCTGAAGGCGGGCACAGGCAAGCGCCGAGCCGCCGTTATTGCGTTCATAAGCGGCTTTGTAGAGGTCGTCGGCGTGTTCTTCGGCTACTTTGCCATCACCTTGTCGACGGCGCTGCTGCCGTATGCGCTGGCCTTTGCGGCGGGCACGATGTTGTATGTGATAGTCGACGACATGGTGCCGCAGACCCATGTGCGCGGCAGCGGCCGCCTTGCGACCTACGCCCTGCTCTGCGGCTTCTGCCTCATGCTTGCCGTGGATCATTTAGTCGGGTAAGCAAAAAACCTCCGAAAATTCGGGGGTTTTTATTTATGCCCGATGCTTCTGCCGTTTTGAAGATAAGAATTTTTCATGCGGCAGCATATCTTGTTCAATGAGCTTTACCGCCCATTTTATTGCTCGGTCAGATTCTTCATCACATCGGGGTTGTTTTGCCTTATCGTGCCGAGCGTTGCGCACTCGTACACATCCTTGCAGTCGGCGCAGGTGGCAAGTCCTTTGCCCATCACGCACTTGCGGATAGGGCAGATGAAGCCGCAGAACGGGGTTTTCACGCCGTCAGATCGGCAGCCGGTGCAGTTTATCATCTCCGGCGTTATATCGGCGCTGTTTAGCTTGCTCCACAGCTCGGCGGTCTTGCGCCGAAGCTCGTCATCGTTATTTAATGTCGCAAGTCTTGCATCGCACTTTTCGCAGTCCAGTCCGCAGCAGCCCAAAAGTTCCTTTACCATTTCAATATCCCCTTTATATATTGTTATGCTTTTATGCTCACCGAGCCGATGGCTGCCTTTGTAAAAACGCCGGTAAAGCTGTCGTTTGAGCAGCCTGTGAGCATTATCATAGCTGTAAGGCATGATAAGAGTAATTTCTTCATTTATCGTCCTTTTTCGGAGAAATTCTGCAAAATGCGACGGTCTGTGCCTTCATAGATATCTTTTTGACCTCGTAACCGTAGTCCAAGAGCTCTTTTTTGTATGCCAGAAACGAATGGTCGAGCGGCACACCGGCGTGCTCGGCTATCTCATCATAGCTGAGCGTTATATTTTCGTTGCCGTTTGCGGCTAACCATTCCCACAAGGCATGATACTTACTCATCGGCACCGTAGACCTCGAAAAACTGGTGGATGTGGCGCTCTATAAGCTTGAACGCCTCGTCCTCACGCTCGGGTTCACGGTCGCACAGCGACATCCACACCGATATCGGCAGGGCAAACTGCGCCGCCATGAGCTTCGTGTCAAGCGGCTTGAGCCTGCCCTTGGAAACGAGCCGTTCCATGAGCGTTTCGGCAAAGACGAGCACATCCGTGTAGCTGCGCCGGGTCATGAGCTCGGCAAGCTGCGGGTTGCGGTACTGCTCGATGGTGAGCATTTTGCGCGCACGGCTGACATGCGCATCGTGGATGGCGTTGCGTATCTGCTCTGTCACGAGCCGCACAACGCCGTCGGGGTCAAGCTCGTCGTCCATGCTGTCGGCAAGCGAGCGCACCGAGTGCTTCGAGTAGCCTTCCATGATGCTGTCAATCAGGCGGTCGAGAATATCCTGCTTGCTGTCAAAATGACTGTACAGTGAGGCCTTGCGAATGCCGACGGCATCGGCTATCTGTGCGATGCTCGTTGCCTCGAAGCCCTGCGTCGAGAAAAGCTCCAACGCCGCATCGAGAATTCTCTGTTTAGTTTTCTGCTTCTCCATGGTAAACCTCCTTATGGCCGCCTTTATTATAACTACCTACCGTTCGGCAGTCAAGATGTGATAATAAAAAGGTGCAGCAAAAGCTGCACCTTGGTGGTTTAATGTCTTATTTTATGACGCTCTCGAACTTTTTCATGAGCGCGTCGGCAAACTCCGCATTGCCGTCCATGGCGATCTCCGGCTCGCGGGTCACGGTGTGCGAGCAGACGGGGTCGACGATGCGTGCACCGTAAACTGCGTGCACCAAGCGCACGGAGTCCATGGCCGTTCTCGCGTAGCGCACGGCTGCGGCAGCGTAAACTGCGGCGTCGGGGGCAATCTTGTCTGCGACTCTGTCGAGCACCTCCATCATCTGAATTGAGGAGTACAGCAGCTCATCTATCATGATGCAGGCGGTCAGGTAGCCGCTTTCTATCTCCTTTTCGGAGGCATTTCCGGCCAAGCGCTTTTCAAGTGGCTTTCTGGCCTTGGTATCCTCATCGATTATTTTGACGAAGTAGTCACGCAGTGTTTCACAGTCGGCCTCGGCCTTCTTGAGAGATGCATCCTCCGTGCCGGTGAGCCTTATCGCTCTGAGCGCCATTGCCGCAGCTTCGCCGGCTGTGACGGCGGCGATGCTGCCGAGGCGGAGCGTGCTCTCGGCGTCGGAGATGGTTTCTATGTAGCGCTTGACGGTCTTCTCCCCAAAGTATGCTATCTTGAGGTCTGCAATGTTAATCTTCTCTGCCATGGTAAAATTCCTTTCAGTGTCAAATTGACAAGTATAGTATTCTCTGTTATGTTTATTTTATAATATTTCCGGCGTTTAATCAAGTGCCGGTGACACAGGAGCGGAAAAACATGAAAATTTTGCTGTGCGGCGATATTGATTCCGGCAAAACGACGCTGATACGAAGGCTTGTTGCGGACATGGGCGCTGCCCCGAGGGGGTATATAACCGTGCGCATGCCGGAGGTTGGCGGCGTTAGCAAGGTGTATCTGTATGATATCGCAAATCCGCCCGAGCGTGTTGAGGACGCGGCGGTCATCATGGCGATAAGCGACACCGGCACGGAAAAGCACCCCGAGCTTTTGGATACCCTCGGCGTGCGGTATCTCACAGATATCCCTGCCGGAAGCGTGGTGGTGCTTGACGAGATAGGCTCTCTTGAGACCGCCTCACCCGAGTTTCAAAAGGCGGTCATGCGCATTCTCTCCGGCGACTACACCGTGCTTGCCGCAGTAAAGGCGGCGAACACCGGTTTTCTGCGCACCGTCCGCCGTCACCCCGACTGCGAGCTGTATATAATCACCCCCGACAACCGCGACGCACTCTATGCGCAGCTGAAGGAAGAATACGACATATGAAAAAGCACCCCACGGGGTGCTTTTTGCTGTCTTAGAAGTCTGCGTTGCCGGTGGTGCGGGGGTGAAGCTCCACGTCGCGGATGTTCGACACGCCCGTGAGGTACATGACCATGCGCTCGAAGCCGAGACCGAAGCCGGCGTGACGGCAGGAGCCGTAGCGGCGCAGATCGAGGTACCACCAGTAGTCCTCGGGGTTAAGGCCGAGCTCGGCCATGCGGCTTGTCAGCACGTCGAGCCTTTCCTCACGCTGCGAGCCGCCGATGATCTCGCCGATGCCCGGAACAAGGCAGTCTGCTGCGGCGACGGTCTTGCCGTCGTCGTTCAGGCGCATGTAAAACGCCTTTATCTCCTTGGGATAATCGGTGACGAAAATGGGCTTTTTGAAGACCTTCTCGGTAAGATAACGCTCGTGCTCGGTCTGAAGATCGATGCCCCACTCGACGGGGTAGTCAAACTTTTCGCCGCAGTTTTTGAGGATATCGACCGCCTCGGTGTAGCTGACACGGGCAAAGTCGTTTGACACGACGTTGTGCAGCCTGTCGAGCAGACCCTTGTCCACGAAGGAGTTAAAGAACTGCATCTCCTGCGGGCAGCGCTCTATCGTGCGGTTGATGATGTATTTTACCATCGCCTCGGCGGTGTCCATGTAGTCATTGAGGTCTGCAAATGCCATCTCGGGCTCGATCATCCAGAACTCGGCGGCGTGGCGCTGGGTGTATGATACCTCGGCGCGGAAGGTGGGTCCAAAGGTGTACACATCGCCGAAGGCCATGGCGAAGTTTTCGCAGTTGAGCTGACCGGAAACGGTCAGGTTCGTGCTCTTGCCGAAGAAGTCCTTGGAGAAATCGACCTTGCCGTCCTCGGTGCGGGGAAGGTTATCAAGGTCGAGGGTCGTGACCCTGAACATCTCGCCTGCACCCTCGCAGTCCGAGCCCGTGATGATGGGTGTGTGGACATAGACAAAGCCGCGCTCCTGGAAGAACTCATGCACTGCCTGTGCCGCTACGCTGCGCACTCTGAACACTGCCGAAAACAGGTTTGTGCGGGGGCGCAGGTGCTGAATGGTGCGCAGAAACTCAACGCTGTGGCGCTTTTTCTGCAGGGGGTAGTCGGGGGTGGAAGTGCCTTCAACGGTGACCTCGGTGGCCTTGAGCTCAAAAGGCTGCTTTGCCTCGGGGGTGAGGACCAGTTCGCCCTTGCAGATGAACGCTGCGCCGACATTCTGGCGGGCAAGCTCATCGTAGTTGGCAAGCTTCTCACGCTCAAGGACTATCTGCAGACTCTTGAATGCGCTGCCGTCGTTGAGCTCAATAAAGCCGAAGTTTTTCATATCACGGATGGTGCGTGCCCAGCCGCAGACGGTTATCTCCTTGCCGCCGAAAGCCTCCGGCTCGTTATAGATCTGAATAATTTTAGTGCGTTTCATCGGTAATACACTCCGATCTGTTGAATTTTCAAGCGATTTCAGTATTATATACCATTTTGCGCAGCGATGCAATACCGCACCGATGTGACAGAGATGATTTTCGTTAAGCTTGCACCGATATGACAGAGATGATTTGCGCCCGGCCAAGGCTTTTTGCACGCCGACAACGAAAAAAGCTCGCCTTATGGCGAGCTTGTTTCGGGTAATAAAAATATTACACAGCGCGGGTGACCTTACCGCTGCGCAGGCAGCGAGTGCATGCATAAACATGCTTGGGACTTCCGTCCACGATGGCCTTGACGCGCTTCACATTGGGCTTCCAAGTACGGTTGGAGCGTCTGTGGGAATGGGAAACCTGAATACCAAAGGCTACGCCCTTGTCGCAAAACTGACATTTTGCCATTATTGAAGCACCTCCTTGCTTGTGTTTAGCTGAAAACAGCTTTTTAATAATAACAGAATGTAACCGTAAATGCAAGAAAAATTTTTAAGAGACCGTGAATTGCCTCCGTCTGCGCAAAAATCATTGCCAAATCGGCCTATAAAGGGTAATATATAATAATATAATATGTTATTAGATAAGGGAGCCGGACAAATGCCAAGCAAGTATTCCGTAAAGCTCAAAACCATAGTCGCCGAGCACGACTTAAAGCCCCTGCACACGTCAGCCGATTACGATACGAGGGTGCTCACCGTGGCGGATGTCAACCGCCCCGCATTGCAGCTCGCGGGCTTTTATAACTACTTTGACCCCAAGCGCCTGCAGATAATCGGCAGGGTCGAGAGCACATATCTTGAGCTCAAGACCGAGGCCGAGCGCCGCGTGAGCTTTGAAGAGCTCATGAAGTACGACATTTCGGCGCTGGTTCTGTGTCACGGCGCAGCAGCGTTTCCCGAATGCCTCGAGATGGCTGAAAAGTACGACCGAAATGTGTTCACCACAAGCGAGGACACATCGGATTTTCTTGCAGACGTCATAAGCTCGCTGCACACGCACCTTGCACCCCGCACGACGGTGCACGGCGTTTTGGTCGAGGTGCACGGCGAGGGCGTGCTGCTTACAGGCGACTCGGGCATAGGCAAGAGCGAAACGGCGCTTGAGCTGATTAAGCGCGGTCACAGACTCATAGCCGACGACGCTGTCGATATCCGCCGTGTCGGCAAGGACAGCCTCATTGGCTCTGCGCCCGAGCTTATCCGCTATTACATGGAGCTTCGCGGCATCGGCGTTGTGGATGTGCGCCATCTGTACGGCGTGGGCTCTGTCAAGCCCGAATCGGCGATAGACCTTGTCGTCAACATGGAGATATGGGACGACCAGAAGGCGTACGACCGTCTGGGTCTCACGAATGAAACGCAGGATATCCTCGGCGTCACCGTGCCGAGCGTTACCATACCCGTCCGCCCGGGCAGGAACCTTGCGGTCATATTGGAGCTTGCTGCCATGAACAACCGACAGAAGAAGATGGGCTACAATGCGGCAGAGACTCTGACCGCAAATCACGACTATGCCATTGACGAGGGCATACTGTAAAGGAGACAGCATGGAAAATTTAGAAAAGGCCCTCAGCGGCATAATAGAAAACATACCCGAGCTCGACCTGCGCGAGCATGAGAGCATGAGAGCACACTGCTCGTTCAAGGTCGGCGGCGAGGTCAGAGCGTTCATCGTGCCCAAGGACATTTGGGAAATGACGAAGGTATTTTACTACCTGCACATGAACGAGGTGCTGCCGCTCATCATCGGCAAGGGCACGAACCTCATAATCCCCGAGGAGGGGCTTGATATCTGCGTCGTGAGCACCGAGAAGCTTACGAAGCTGCGTCTGGGCACAACGGACGACACCATCTACGCCGAAGCGGGCGTATCGCTCGCACGGCTCGCGCAGTTTGCGCAGTCGAACGGACTTGCCGGTCTTGAGTTTGCAAGCGGCATCCCGGGCTCCGTCGGCGGCGGCATTCTGATGAATGCGGGCGCCTACGGCGGCGAGATGAAGGATGTTGTGGAATCGGTCGTCATGTACTACCTCACCGATCAGGCGCTGTGCGAGGTGAAAAGCGAGGACTGCGGCTTCGGCTACCGCCGGAGCAGCTTTACGAAGGTCAACTGCGCAATAACCGGCGCGGTGTTCAAGCTTACAAAGGATGAGCCCGAGGCGATAGCGGCAAGAATGCACGAGATGAACGACAAGCGCCGCAAAAATCAGCCGCTTGACCTGCCCTCGGCAGGCAGCGCGTTCAAGCGCCCCGTGGGCGGGTATGCTGCGGCACTCATTGATGAGGCCGGCTTAAAAGGCTATACCGTGGGCGGCGCTCAGGTGTCGGAAAAGCACGCGGGCTTTGTCGTCAATCGCGGCGATGCCAGCTACGACGATATCGTCGCGCTTATGGATCATGTGCGCCGTGAGGTGTACGCAAAATCGGGCATAACGCTTGAGCCGGAGATACGCATCTATCCCAAGGGCGTGGTGCTCATAGACGACTGGAAGAGAAGAAAGCAGATGGCTTTGGACGAGATGCTCAAAATGGCAAAGGAGCAGAAGGATAAGCCGTCCGAGGAGAAATAAACAGGAGATAACATGGAGTTTCTTATAATTACGGGACTGTCCGGCGGCGGCAAGAGCCAGGCGGCGGATATAATCGAAGATCTGGACTACTATTGCGTGGACAATATGCCCGTCGCGCTCATCCCGAAGTTTGCCGAGCTGTGCGCGGCGACAAAGGGGCGCTATGAAAAGGTCGCCCTGGTCACCGATGTGCGCGAAAAAAACGGCATCAAGGATGTGTTCAATGCGTTAAAAAGCCTGCGTGAGATGGATTTCGGCTATAAGATACTCTTCATGGAGGCAGAAACGCAGGTTATCGTCAAGCGCTATAAGGAGTCGCGCAGACCCCACCCGCTTGCGATAAAATCCGGCGGCTCGATAGAAAACGCCATCGAGCGTGAGCGCGAGCAGCTTCAGCCGATACGCGAGCTTGCCGACTACATCGTAAATACCTCGCACTTAACGCTCGGTCAGCTGCAAAATCAGCTTTATACCTATTTTTCCGACAACACCTCCAACCGCTCGATCATGGTCAATGTCATGAGCTTCGGCTTTAAATACGGCATGCCGCTGGACGCAGACCTCGTGTTCGACGTGCGCTTTTTGCCTAACCCCTACTATGTCGAGGATATGCGCCACCACAGCGGCCTTGACGAGGATGTGCGCAGCTATGTTTTCGGCTTCGAGCAGACGCAGGTGTTCATGGATAAGCTGACGGATATGATAGAGTACCTGCTGCCGCAGTATATCGAGGAGGGCAAGTACAGCCTCACGATCGCCATCGGCTGCACCGGCGGCCGCCACCGCAGCGTGGCCGTTGCAACGGCGCTGGCAGAGCATTTAAAGCAAATGGGCGTGCCCGTCGTGAGCATCAACCGCGACCTTGCAAGGGGTGGCTGATATGACCTTTTCGCAGCAGGTCAAGGCGGAGCTGTGTGAGCCTCGAGTCGAGCGCAAGTGCTGCGCCGTCGCCGAGGCTTACGGCATTTTGATGTATTGCCACACATTTTCGCCCAAGCTCATACGCATCATAACGGCAAGCGACGAGCTTGCGCAAAGACTTCCGCATTTGTTCAAAAAAGCGTTTTCCGTGAGCTTTGACGAGCTTCCCGGGGGCAGCGGCAAGCGCAGCTTTAAAATTACCGACGAGAAGAAGATACAAACGATATACGACACCTTCGGCAACGACTTAAACACCCCCTCGCTGCACATAAATTTCGGCGTTTTGGAGGAGACGTGCTGCAAGGCATCGTTCATAAGAGGCGCATTTTTAGCCGGCGGCAGCGTCACAGACCCCAGCAAGCGCTATCACCTTGAGCTTGCAACCAGCCACTACAGCGTCAGCCGCGAGGCGTATTCCATTTTGCTCGACATGGGCTTTTCGCCCAAGGAGGCCGAGCGCAAGGGCAATCACCTTTTGTATTTCAAAAAAAGCGAGCATATAGAGGATCTTCTGACGACCATCGGCGCATCAAACTGCGCCATGGAGCTCATGTCGGCGAAGATCGAAAAGGATATGAAAAACAGCATCAACCGCAAGGTCAACTGCGACTCGGCAAATGCCGACAAGGTCGTTGCCGCAGCGGCGCAGCAGATGGAGGCCATTCGCCGCATAGACAAGCTCTACGGACTAGATTCGCTTCCGGACAAGCTCCAGGAGGCGGCGCTTCTGCGCTTTGCAAACCCCGAGGCGAGCCTTGCCGATCTTGCGATGCTCAGTTACCCTCCCGTGAGCAAAAGCTGCTTGAGCCACAGGCTCAAAAAGCTTCTTGACTACAAGCCGGAGGGCATAGACTAAAAGGGCGGACGGGATATGTCATTTGTTCACTTACATGTTCATACCGAGTTTTCGCTGCTCGACGGTGCCTGCCGCATTGAGCGGCTTGCAAAGCGCATCAAGGAGCTGGGACAGACCGCCGTTGCGATAACCGACCACGGCGTAATGTACGGCGCAGTCGCGTTTTATAAAGCCTGCCTTGCCGAGGGGATAAAGCCCATCATCGGCTGCGAGGTGTATGTTGCGCCCCGCACCCGCTTTGACAAGGAGCACACCGTCGATGCCGAGTACACGCATCTTATCCTGCTGTGCAAAAACGAGACGGGCTATAAAAACCTCTGCTACCTCGTCTCGACGGCGTTCACCGAGGGCTTTTATATAAAACCGAGGATAGATTGGGAGCTCCTGCACGAGCACGCCGAGGGGCTTGTGTGCCTTTCCGGCTGCGTCGCCGGTGCGATACCCCGCATGCTGTGCGCAGGCAATTACGAGCAGGCGAAGGCCAAGGCGACAGAGCTCAACGAGCTTTTCGGCGAGGGCAATTTCTATCTTGAGATACAAAACCATGACCTTGAGATAGAGAAAAAAGCCGCCGAGGGACTTTTGCGCCTGCATCGCGAGACCGGCATCCCGCTTGCCGTCACGAACGATGCACATTATATCGAAAAGGACGACGCTTACTATCAGGATGTCCTCATGTGCATCCAGACCGGCAAGTCCGTTGCCGACCCCGCGCGCTTAAAATTTGAGACCAACGAGTTTTATATAAAGGACGAGGCGCAGATGCGCTCGCTCTTCCCCGAGTACCCCGAGGCCGCCGACAACACCGTGCGCATCGCCGAGATGTGCAATTACGATTTTGAGTTCGGCCACTATAAGCTGCCCCGCTTCAAGCTCCCCGAGGGCGAGACCGACAGCTTTGATTACCTCAAAAAGCTCTGCGACCGCGGCTTTGCCGAGCGCTACGCCGCCGACAGAGTTGAGGTGCGCAAGCAGCTTGACTACGAGCTTTCGATGATAAAGCAGATGGGCTTTGTCGACTACTTCCTCATCGTTTCCGACTTCATCGGCTACGCAAAAAGCCGGAAGATACCCGTCGGCCCGGGGCGCGGCAGCGCAGCGGGCAGCGTGGTGTCGTATTGCCTTGGCATCACCGATGTCGACCCCATAAAATACAGCCTGTTCTTTGAGAGATTTTTAAACCCCGAGCGTGTCAGCATGCCCGATATCGATGTCGACTTCTGCGTTAATCGCCGCGGCGAGGTCATCGACTATGTCAATCGCAAGTACGGGCACGACCATGTGGCGCAGATAGTCACCTTCGGCACGATGGCGGCAAGGGCGGCCATCCGTGATGTCGGTCGTGTGCTCGATGTGAGCTACGCAGACACGGATAATGTCGCAAAAAATGTTCCCATGGCGCTTGGCATGACCATAAGCGAGGCACTTAAAATTTCAAAGCCGCTGCGGGAAATGTACGAAAACGACGAGACCATGCACCGGCTCATCGAGGTCGCGGAGGCACTCGAGGGCATGCCCCGCCATGCCAGCATGCACGCTGCGGGCGTTGTTATAACCGACAAACCCGTGTACGAGTATGTGCCCCTGTCGAAAAATGACGAATCGGTCGTGTGCCAGTATCAGATGACGACGCTTGAGGAGCTAGGACTTCTCAAGATGGACTTTTTGGGTCTAAGAAACCTCACGGTCCTGGAGGATGCGGCAAAGATGGTGCGCGAGCATGAGCCCGACTTTGAGGTCGACAAGATTCCCGAAAACGACCCCGCCGTTTTTGAAATGCTCTCCGCCGGCAGGACCAGCGGCGTGTTCCAGCTTGAAAGCTCGGGCATCACCGCCGTGTGCGTGGGCTTAAAGCCCAAGAGCATTGAAGATATCACCGCCGTCATAGCGCTCTACCGCCCCGGCCCGATGGACAGCATCCCGAGGTTCATAGAGTGCTCGAACGACCCGAATAAGATAAGCTACAAGCACGAGCTGCTGCGCCCGATCCTCGATGTCACCTACGGCTGCATCGTCTATCAGGAGCAGGTCATCGAAATTTTCCGCCGCTTGGCGGGCTTCTCGCTCGGTCAGGCGGATATGATCCGCCGTGCGATGAGCAAGAAAAAGCACAAGGTCATCGATGCCGAGCGCGTGGCGTTCGTCCACGGTGACCCCGAGCGGGGCATTGACGGCGCTGTAAAGCGCGGCGTTCCCGAAAATGTCGCAAACAGCATCTATGACGAGATATTAGACTTTGCAAGCTACGCCTTTAACAAGGCGCACGCCGTGAGCTACGCCATCGTGTCCTACCGCACGGCGTACATGAAGCGGCGCTACCCGCAGCAGTACATGGCGGCGCTTCTGTCGAGCGTTCTTGACAACAGCCTGAAGATCGCAGAGTATATCGCCGAGTGCAGAGAACTCGGCATCAGGCTCCTGCCGCCGGATGTGAACGAATCGGGGGCGGACTTCTCCGTCGTCGGCAATAACATCCGCTTCGGCATGGTGGCGATAAAAAGCATCGGCCGCGGCTTTGTAAACGAGCTTATCGCCGAGCGCAGCGCAAACGGCCTGTTCAAGAGCTTTGAGGACTTCTGCCGCCGCATGAGCGGCAAGGATCTCAACCGCCGTGCCGTGGAAAATCTCATCCGCTCCGGCGCATTTGACAGCTTCGGCGTCAACCGCCGTGCGCTTTTGCAGGTCGCCCCCGTTCTGATTGACAGCATCCAGCACGAGCAGCGCAATAATATCGACGGGCAGATGAATCTTTTCGGCGAGCCCGATTTTGCCGAGAACGAGTCTGCGCAGGTGAAGATACCCGATGTCACCGAGTTTTCTCGCCAAGAGCTCATGGCCATGGAGAAGGAGACCACGGGGCTGTACCTGAGCGGCCACCCCATGGACGAGTACCGTGACACCGTGCGAAAGGCCGGTGCAGTGCCCATCGGGGCTATCATGGCGGATTTCGCCTCCGATGAGGGCAACAAGCGCTTTTCCGACGGCCAGCGGGTCACCGTTGCCGGTGTCGTGCAGTCGTCAAAGACCCGCACCACGAGGTCAAATACGCTCATGAGTTATATTGACCTTGAGGACGATACGGGCGCAATGGAGCTTATCGCCTTCCAAAAGGCGCTCGATACGGGCGGCGCTTATGTGCGTGATAACGCCCCGCTCGTCGTGTCCGGCCGCATCTCCGTGCGTGACGAGAAAGAGCCGCAGCTCATGGTCGATGTTATAAAGCCCATCACCGAGGTCGGGAAGTTGAAGACCGAAAGCAGCCGCCCTGCGCCGGTCAAAACGCCGGGCGCCGGAGCAAAGCTCTGGGTGAAGCTGGATAGCGAAAATGACCCCGCCTTGAAGCGCATCGAGCTTATTCTGACCATGTTCCCCGGCACGCAGCAGATGATAATCTACTGCCAAAAGGAGAAAAAGCGCATCGGCGCACCCTGCGTCATCCATGAAGCCCTCGTCGATGAGCTCAAGGAAATGCTCGGCAGCGAAAATGTCGTGATAAAATGAAAAATCAGGCTCACCTGAGCCTGATTTTTTATGTCCGAATTGTGCCTGTTAAATTCGCAAGTGGTAATTGCGGTCGGGGTGTGGTATAATCGGTGGTACTTTCAGAAAGGATCAGCATATGGACGACATTATTAGAATTCTTGCCGATGAGCTCGGCAAAAAGCCCGAGCATATCGAAAATGTAATAAAGCTCATCGACGAGGGCAACACCATCCCCTTTATCGCACGCTACCGCAAGGAGCTGCACGGTGCGATGGACGACACCTCGCTGCGCACGCTCGAAAAGCGCCTTGCGTATCTGCGTGGACTTGCCGAGCGGCGGGAGACGGTCAAGGCCGCCATCGCCGAGCAGGGCAAGCTCACCGAGAACCTTGAAAAGGCGATAGACGCAGCTGCGACCTTGGTCGAGGTCGAGGACTTGTATGCACCCTTTAAGCAGAAGCGCCGCACGAGAGCGACCATTGCAAAGGAAAAGGGACTTGAGCCGCTGGCGGATATCCTCTTTGCCCAGCACCGTGACGGCCCCGTGCCCATCGAGGAGGCGGCAAAGTACATTGACCCGGAAAAGGGCGTTGACACCGCCGAGGCAGCCCTCTCGGGTGCGAGCGATATCCTCGCCGAGAGAATAAGCGACGATGCCGCCGTGCGCAAGAGCCTGCGTGCGTTTATGAAGTCAAACGGCCTTATCGAGAGCCGTGCCGCCACGGAGGACGACTCCGTGTACAGCCAGTATTACGAATTTTCGCAGCGCATCGGCAGGATGCAGGGTCACCAGACTCTTGCTGTCAATCGCGGCGAAAAGGAGAAGCTATTAAAGGTCTCGGTCGTGCTCGACAAGGACGCAGCACTCGTCGTTTTGCGCCGTGCCGTGTTCAAAGGGCCGAGCCCCTCATTAGAGTTTATAAAAGCCGTGTGCGAGGACGCATACACAAGGCTCATTTTCCCGTCGCTCGAGCGTGAAATTCGCTCCGAGCTTACGGATACCGCCGCCGAGGGCGCTATAGGCCAGTTCGCGCTGAACCTGCGTCCGCTGCTCATGCAGCCGCCTGTCAAGGGCAAGGTCACCATGGGTCTCGACCCGGGCTACCGCATGGGCTGCAAGGTCGCCGTCGTCGACGCAACGGGCAAGGTGCTCGACACCGCAGTCGTGTACCCGACCTTTAACGACACCAAAAAGGAGGAGGCTATCCGCACGCTGTCCCGCCTGATCCGCAAGCACAATGTCGTGAATATCGCCATCGGCAACGGCACGGCCTCCCGTGAGACCGAGCAGATGACCGTTGAGCTTATACGCCGTGAAAAGGAGGCGGGGCGCGAGCTTGCATACATGATAGTTTCCGAGGCCGGAGCATCGGTGTATTCGGCAAGCGAGCTTGCGGCGGCGGAGTTCCCGCAGTTTGATGTAAATCTGCGCTCTGCCGTGTCGATAGCCCGCAGACTGCAAGACCCGCTTGCGGAGCTTGTGAAAATTGACCCCAAGGCCATCGGTGTCGGTCAGTATCAGCATGATATGCCGCCCAAGCGGCTCGACGAGGCGCTCAACGCCGTTGTCGAGGACTGCGTCAACAGCGTGGGCGTTGATGTCAACACCGCATCGCCCTCGCTTTTGCAGCGTGTTTCGGGTCTCACGAGCGCCACGGCAAAGAACATCGTTGCCTACCGTGAGGAAAACGGCGCTTTCACCTCCCGCAGCCAGATAAAGAAGGTGCCAAAGCTCGGGCCGAAGGCATATCAGCAGTGCGCAGGCTTCCTGAGAGTTCCCGAGAGCAAGGCGGTTCTGGATAACACCGCCGTCCACCCCGAGTCGTATGCCGCTGCCGAGACGCTGCTCACGCTTACCGGCCACAGCATGGCCGATGTCAAAAACTCGGCGCTTACAGATCTCCCCGCAAAGCTCAAGGACTACGGCGAGGAAGCCGCCGCAGCCGAGGCGGGTATCGGTCTGCCGACGTTGCGTGATGTCGTTTCCGAGCTTTTAAAGCCCGGCAGAGATATCCGTGACGATCTGCCCAAGCCTATTTTACGCACGGACGTCTTAGAGCTTAGCGACCTCAAGCCCGGCATGAAGCTTACCGGCACGGTGCGTAATGTCATCGACTTCGGCGTGTTCGTCGATATCGGCGTGCATCAGGACGGCTTGGTTCACATTTCGCAGGTGTGCAATAAGTTTATAAAGCACCCGTCGGAGGTCGTTTCCGTCGGCGATATCGTCGATGTCGTTGTTTTGGATGTCGACGAGAAGAAAAAGCGCATTTCCCTGTCGATGAAGCAGGCAAAATGACCAAGCGGCATATTAAACATTCCAAAAAAGCCGTTGAAAAATTAACAATTTGGGCATATACTTAATCCTGTGCGCAAATTGACACAGAAACTATAGGAGGTGTTGCTCGTGGATGATACGAAGCTCAGAGCGCTGATGGCATCGGTGCGCTGCGGCAGCTTCAGCAAGGCGGCAGAGCAGCTCGACTACTCCCAGTCGGGGCTGACGCACATGATGGATAAGCTCGAGGCCGAGCTTGGCTGTACGCTTTTGGAGCGCGGCTACCAGGGCGTGCGGCTCACGCCGCAGGGCAAGGCGCTGTATCCGAAGATCGAGGATGTCGTTTCCGCAGCAAATGCGCTGTATGCCGCCGTGGCCGAGATAAATGAGCAGACACCGCAGCAGATAAAGATAGGCGCGTTCTCGAGCATATCCCGCACCATTTTGCCCGGAGTGCTCAGCAAATTTAAGCAGGCGTATCCGAACATTTCCGCCGATGTCATCGTCGGCGGCCGCGATCTTGACCACAGACTTCTAAACGGCGAGGTGCAGCTTGCGTTCATGGACGCTTACAGCGCGCAGGGCTTTGATTGGATACCGCTGTTTTCAAGCCCGTTGGTCGCGGTGTTTCCCAAGGACGACGGCCACGACGGCCAAACGCCGGTCGATATCCGCGAGCTTTTCGGCGAGACCTTCGTTTCCTCGCCTGAGCAGTATGTTGAGCTCATTTTCCCCGAGATCAAGAACCACAAGCGTCTGATGATCGATGCATCCGATGATGCGACGATAATTTCGATGGTTGCTTCCGGCCTCGGCGTTTCGGTGCTCTCCGAGCTTTCGCTGCGCGGCTACGAGCAGAGCGTCAGGACCGCACCGCTCAAGACTCCCGTCGGCTGCGAGCTCGGCATTGCGACGCGCTCGGTCAAGAACTTGACACCGGCTGCAAAGTCGTTTGTATCCTTTGCAAAAAAACTAAAATACTGAGAAATAACCAGGTATGAGTAAAACTTATACCTGGTATTCTGTTTTGGTGGATGCCCTACTTGCGAATAGGGCTATTATAAGACTGGGTAACTAAAACCGTCATATCCATGCTACAATTATTCATATCACATAATAGATAGAGATAAGGAAATGATTTTAGCATGAACAAGAAGAAACTTATTACCGACAGTGTCGTGGTCGGCTTTGCGCTGTTTGCGATGTTCTTCGGGGCGGGCAACGTCGTGTTCCCGCCGTACCTCGGCCTTCATGCCGGCGAGCAGTGGGCTAACGGCTTTTTATTTTACTTTATCGCCGATATCGGCCTTGCGCTCGTTGCGATGTTCGCCATCCTGCACGCAGGCGGCGCGGACAAAATCACCGGCCGCATCGGCCATGTGGCATCGGATGTCCTCATGTGCGCGATAATCCTGTGCATCGGCCCCATGGTCGCCATCCCCAGAACGGCAGCGACCACACTGGAAATGAGCGTAACACCTTTCTTCAGCGGCGTGTCGCCCGTGGTGTTCTCCGTCATCTTCTTTGCCGTCATCCTGCTTCTTAGCATCAAGCAGTCGGCAGTCATCGACATAGTCGGCAAGATACTCACCCCCGCGCTGCTCATCGGACTTCTCGTCCTCATCGTCAAGGGCTTCGTCTCGCCCATCGGCGATATCGTCGATACCGGCGTGAGCGCATCGGAGGTCACCGTCAACGGCATCAAGTCCGGCTATCAGACGATGGATGTCCTCGCCGCCATGGCCTTCGGCATCATCATCCTCAGCAGCGCGGGCGAAAAGGGCTACACCGACAGCAGGTCGGCAGCCAAAATGATCGGCATCGCCGCCGCGCTGTCGGGCGTGCTGCTCATGATAGTCTATTTCGGCCTTACCTACCTCGGCTCTACCGCAGTCACCGTGTTCCCGGCCGATATCAGCCGCGCAAACCTCGTCATCGGCATAGTTGAAATGCTGCTCGGTAAGGCAGGGCTCATCATCTTTGCCATCGTCGTTGCGCTTGCCTGTATCACCACCTCCGTTGCGCTGGTATCCTCGGCGGCAAGCTTCTTTGCAAAGCTTACGAATAATAAGATCAGCTACGGCGTGTTCGTCACCGTCATCTGCGTGTTCTCGGCAGTTGTCTCGAACCTCGGCCTTGACACGATAATCGCCATCGCAACTCCCATACTCGACATCGTGTACCCGCCCACGCTGGTGCTGATACTGCTCTCGTGGTTCGGCGATAAGCTGCACAAGAGCGTGTATGTGTCCTCGGTCGTCGGTGCGCTGCTTGCAAGCGTGCTTTCAACGGCGGAGCTGTACGGGATTAATATCCCCGTTGTCGAAAGTCTGCCGTTTGCCTCGCTCGGCCTCGGCTGGGTGTTACCCGCCGTCATCTTCGGCCTCGTGGCCTTCGCCATCTCAAAGGTCAAATTCCAAAACGCCCAAACGGCAAACGCGCATAATTCGTAAAGGATTTATAAGAAAAAAGCACCCCGAGGGGTGCTTTTTTCAATATCTGACGTCTTCGAGGCACAGACCCTTTGCCGGTGCGGTGGGGCCTGCGTTCTGCCGGTCGAGCGAGGCGAGGATGCCGGGTATGGCATCGGGCGATAAATTGCCCTTGCCGGTTTCAAGCAGTGTGCCGACTATGATGCGCACCATGTTGTACAAAAACCCGTCGCCGGAAACGGTGAAGCGCACTTCGTCTCCGAGCCGCTCGACACGCAGTCCGTCGATGCGCCGGACAGCCGAGCGCTTCATGCGCTTTAGCGAGCAAAAAGCCGAAAAATCGTGGCTGCCGAGAAAATGCCCGGCGGCTTCTTGCATCAATGCAAGGTCGAGCGGGTCAGTGACCGTGTACATGTACTTGCGCTCGAAAACATTCGGGCAGCCTGAGTTCCACACGCGGTAGACATAGGTCTTGCCCACGCAAGAAAGTCTTGCGTGGAAGCGCGGCTCGGCGATACACAGTGACAGAGCGCCTATATCCTCGGGCAGTACGCCCCGCAGCCTTTTTAAGATCTCCTCCGGCGGCATTTTTGTCGCCGCACGGAACGAAGCTACCTGCATTTTGGCGTGCGCTCCGGCATCCGTCCTGCCCGAGCCGCTTATCTCGATAGGTTCGCCAAGTATGCCGTTCAGGGCGTTTTCTAACCTTGCCTGTATGGTGTTTTCGGTGTTGCCCTGCTTCTGCCAGCCCTTGTAGCGGCTTCCGTCGTAGCAGACAACGAGCTTAAAGTTCGGCATGCCGACCTCCCGTTTTTGCAGCTATTTTACCATACGGCACATATAAAAACAACCGCTTGGATTATGTCCGAGCGGTTGTTTTTGTTTTTCCGGGATTAATCAGAAGATGATCTTCAGAAGGATCCAGAAAAATGTGAGCTTGCCCAATGAAGCAAACTGATCGTCGTAGTCGTCTAAAATAAGGTTATTAGTCATGTTCCATATTCTCCTTTCAAATGGCTACCGAGAGCTGACAAGCAGCCCGTCTACACATAAGGACGGAAAAAACTTCGTGACATTGCAGAAATTTTAGATTTTTTTCACAGAAAAGTATAATTTTCTTTAAAAATTAATTTCTGCGACGGAGTAGGTGACGGCCTTGCCGCTCATCTTGATGCGCTCGCCGACTTTCCGGCAGTAGAGCGTGCCACCGCGCCGGATTGCCGCCGAACACACGGTCGGTAAAAGCGTCAACAACATACTGCTTCAAGCTGATCGCTCCTTTGTATTTTAATAAAGCCGATTGTAGCAAAATTCGTTACCGGGTTCAAGACAAAAAGCATTGACAAAACGGCAAAAAGGAAAAATAATATCGGTGGGTGATTTTATGAAAACGAGAATAGAATACGACAGTATGGGCGCAGTCGAGGTGCCCGCCGAGCACCGGTGGGGCGCTCAGACCCAGCGCAGCTTTGAAAACTTTAAGATCGGCACACAGAAGCAGCCGCTTGCGGTCATCTACGCCTTTGCGCAGCTCAAGGCCGCCTGCGCCATGGCGAACATGGAGCATGGGCTTATAACGCCCGAGCAGGCCGAGGCTGTCTGTGCTGTGTGCGCAGAGATAGCGGACGGCAGATGGGACAGCGAGTTTCCGCTTGCCGTGTGGCAGACCGGCAGCGGCACGCAGACGAATATGAATGTCAACGAGGTCATCGCGCACCTTGCCGCCGAGCGTGGGGTGAAGCTTCACCCCAACGACGACGTGAACCGCTCGCAGTCGTCAAACGACACCTACCCCACGGCTATGTACATTGCCGCCGTCACCGAGCTTGAGAAAAAGCTCATCCCCGCGTGCGAGGCGCTGGCAAGATCGTTTGCGGCGCTGGAGGCGAGATACCCCGATGTTATAAAGATAGGCCGCACGCATTTGCAGGATGCCGTGCCGCTCAGGTTTGCGCAGGAGGTCTCCGGGTGGCGGCGGCTCGTGGAAGCGCCGTGCGAAATGATAAAACAGACGCTGCCCGAGCTTAAAAAGCTCGCCATCGGGGGAACTGCCGTCGGCACGGGGCTCAACGCTCCCAATGACTTTGACGAGAGCGTGTGCGGGCATTTAAACAAGCTCCTCGGCAGCGACTTTACCCCCGACACGAACAAATTCCATGCGCTCACATCCCGTGATGCGCTGGTGTTTGCCCACGGCGCCATGAAAGCGCTTGCATCAAACCTCATGAAGATTGCAAACGATGTGCGCTGGCTCGCCGCCGGCCCCCGCTGCGGCCTTAGCGAGATAAACATTCCCGCGAACGAGCCCGGCAGCAGCATCATGCCCGGTAAGGTAAACCCCACCCAGTGCGAGGCGCTGACCATGGTCGCCGTGCAGGTCATGGGAAACGATGCCGCCATCGGCTTTGCCGCAAGTCAGGGCAATTTTGAGCTGAATGTGTTCCAGCCGGTCATGGCTTATGACTTTCTCATGTCGGCAGAGCTTCTTTCCGATGCCATGAACTCGTTCCGCATCCACTGCGCCGACGGCATCGAGCCGAACGCAGTGAAGATGAAGAGTTTCCTTGATGCATCGCTCATGTTAGTTACCTGCCTCACGCCGAAGATAGGCTACGACCTTGCCGCCAAGTGCGCCAAAAAGGCGCAGGCCGAGGGCATAAGCCTCAGGCAGGCGGTGCTCGACCTCGGCTGCATGACCGAGGCCGAGTTCGACGAGACGGTTGACCCCGTAAAATTAGTGTAAACATTGCGCCCGAACGGTTTTCGGGCGGAGCAGCTCATGTTATAATAAGTAAACCCAAACCCCGAAAGGAGTAAAGTGATTTATGGCAAATGCATTGGACTATGTCGATTGGCGAGGCGATCTGAGCTTTGACACGGCACCCGTCAACGAGATAGATAAGTACATTTTCACCTGCATCGGCAAGCCCGATTACACGGGAATAATCCCCGCGGACGACAAGACTGTGACCGTCAACGAGGCCGTCGGCAGCTACTTTGCCACCCACGAGGACGCGGGCGACAAATTAGGGCTCATCGCCTCGACAAGCACGCTTCCCATGCTGCGCAAGATTGCGCTGTCGGATCGGTTCAGAGACATAAAGCTCTCGGGCTTTATAAATAAGATAGTCGTCGAAAAGACCGAACAGTTCTCGGCGCTGACGGTGTTTTCGCCCGATGGCATTAAGTACGTGTCGTTTCGCGGCACCGACGACACGATAGTCGGCTGGAAGGAAAACTGCGAGCTTGCGGTAAAAGAGGTCGTACCCGCGCAATTGGACGCCAAGGTATACCTTGAGTGGGCGGCCGCGACCTACGACGGCCCCATCATCGTCTGCGGCCACTCCAAGGGCGGAAACCTCGCCGTTTACGCCGCCTGCACGGTGTCCGAGGAGATACAGGACAGGATACTTGAGGTCAACTGCTACGACGGCCCGGGCTTCATGCCCGCCTTTTTGGAAACAGACGGCTACAAGCGCATGCAGGACAAGATAACTGCCTTCGTGCCGTATGTGTCCATTGTCGGTATGCTGCTCACGCAGGTCGGCAGGCTCGATGTCATCCAGGCAAGCAACGCGGGCGCAACGGGTCACGACGGCTTTACATGGGATGTGTTCCGCGACAGATTCATCCACTGCCCCGACTTGAGCGACGCGAGCAAGATCTTTAACGCCGCCATCGATGAGGCGATCGCCGATATGGACTCTGACGAGCGACGCGAGCTCGTCGAGGAGATATTCGATGTGCTCACCTCCACCGGCGCATTCACGCTCTCCGAGTTCAGCGAGCAGTCGCTGCGCAAGTCGCTGGAGCTTGCTAACCAGTTCCGCAAAGCGCCCGAGCTGCGTTCGTTCCTCCTGAGCCTCGCCGAAAAGGGCATCAAGTCGGCAAGAAACAAAAAGGCACTTTAAGCACTTTGACGAAAACGGCCGTGTTAACACGGCCGTTAAGTTTTTGCTTTATACATTCCAAAAAAACATGCCACCAAGCGCATTTGATCATGACTTGTAATATTTCATAAAAACGACGAAAATCGGTGCAAAAGCTCACGGGCTTCGGCTCGTATGACTCGATGTCGATAGGTCTCGGCATGATCTCGCGAGGCGAGGTCGCGCTGATCGTCGCGCAAAAGGGAGCACAGGCAGGACTCGTAAGCGAGAAGATGTTCCCCGCCATTGTCCTCATGGTCATCGTGACGACGCTCGTAACGCCGCTGCTTCTGAAGGTCGGCATGAAAAAGCAGACCCCCGACAACACCGAGCTTCCGCCCGAGTGCCAAGGCGGCTTGCCGAGAACGGACTATATTTGATAAAAAATCCCGCTCATCGAGCGGGATTTTTGCTATTCAATAATAAGCTTGAAATCATGCTTGCTGCCAAGCTCGGCGGCAAGTGTTTCATCTGCGTACACGGTCTTGAGCGCCGTCAAGGAATCAAGCTCCGACCAGTCGGAAACGCCCCGTGTACCGGTCAGGCGCAGGACCGTGAGCCCCGTGAAACCGTCCAGGCCGCTTGAGGACGAAAGTGTGCAATCGACAAGCTCGAGCTCGGTTATAGCACGCTCACGGTCAAACGACTTAAAGAAGCCGCCCGTAAGGTCGCAGTTATAAAGCTTCACCGAGCGCAGCGAGCTCATGTCCAGCACCTGCGCAATGTCGCCCAGCGAGCAGTTTGAAAATGCAACGGATTGAATTTTTGTCAAGGGCTTGAACACATCAAGGTCGGAGCACTTTGCACCGATAAACGAAGCTTGCGTCAGCTCGTGACACTTGTTGAGATCGCCCAGCGACGAAAGTGCGGCGCAGTCTGCGCTTATCGATTTAAGCTCAGGCAAATTGCCGATGCCCGAAAGCGAGCTTACACGGCTGCCGTCAAGGTCAAGGCTCGTCACCCCGCAGACGGGCAGCGTTTCAAGGCTGCTCAGACTCTGGAACTGGAGCCACAGCGTTTTGAGCCCCGTGAAATACGCAAGGTCACTGAGGTCGTTTATCCCGCCTCGGCTCACCGTGTGCGTTTTGCCCTGCCAATCGGTGTAGCTTGCCGAGTTATCGCCGAGCTTCACGGCACTGCCAACGCCGCTTGCCGGCTCGTGCAGAGAAAATTCCGTTCCGACGGCGTAAAGCTCTGTCATGCCGCTAAGCTCGCCCACGGTGATATCGCCGCTTTCCTTGCCGGTGTATTCCCGGGCGGCCTTCTCGAAAATTTCGGATTTGAACTTGCACACCGTGTCGTTCGGCAGCGTCTCGATCTGCGTTGTCGGGGTCGTGAGCCTTTCAAGATAGCCCGTGAAGTAGCCGACGATGAGCGCTGCGATTATGACGCCGAGCACGGCGACGGCTATCGACCAGCGGGCGATCTTTTTGCCCTTGCTCTTCTTTTTCTTCTCCGGCTTGGGCTTGGACGCGGGAGCGGGCTTCGGCGGCTCGGAAACGGGGCGGGGCGCAGTGTCTGCAAAGTTTTCACTGTTCAGAAGCGGCGCACCGTAGAGCTTTTCGTAAAAATACTCGTCGCTCGGATAGGTGTACTTCATCAGCGCATAAATGTTGCCTATCTGAAGCTCCATTCCCGGGGTCAGCGCCGTCTCCTCAACGAAAATGTTGATGGTCTTTATCTTTTTCGACTGCGCATAGTGCATCTCACGGCGGCAATTATCCGAGCGCATGTAGGCATTCGAGATAAACGCCACGACCAAATGCGCATCGGCAAGGTGCGAGGCTATGCACTCCTGCCACTCGCTGCCGACCTCGATGCCCTCATCGTACCAGATGTTGTAGCCGCGGCGGTGCATGTCGCTCAAAATGGGCAGCACCTTGTCGTTGTCGGCGTGTGCGTAGCTGACGAAAATATACGGTTTATCGCCCTCGTAGGGCTTAAAATACACAAATTCGCTCATATTATCCTCCAAAACGGTACGAAAATTATAATCCCCAATGCATTAAATTGCAACTGACTAATTGTAAAAACTCCGTCCTGACATGACTTGTTATTTGAAAAAGAGTATATTCATAACGGCGAAAATGCTTGATTTTCAAGGGTTTTCGCCGTTTCTTTATGTCCGTTTGTCGCTTATTTGTCGCTTAAATCTACAAGAAGATACGAAAAGATAACAGAAGTTCCGGCATGATACCATATTGAGTAAACGGCAGGGGTGTGATATAGTGTTATATGGGTTTTTATGCCTATAATACTTGAAAGGAATTTAATTATGCTTCATTCTAAGGAACAATGGCTCAAAGACTTTCGCAGCTATGCCGAAACAATCCTTTCGCCGCTGCAATCTTCAAGAAAGAGCCGGAACGACAAAGCAAGCGAAATAAATAAACAAATAAAAGCGTATCGTGACGAAAAACTGATTCTCATAAAAAGGCAGGCTATTGCCGAAAAATGGGATAATGAACGTATACTTAATGAAATTTTGTGCATGACCTATGTTTCGTACATTGTCATGCTGGAATATCGAAATAAGGTTTGGCCGTATGAGTATATGGCCTTTGCACGACGAATTGGTGAATTGTGGGAACCCTTTTGCAGACTTGCATTTGAATATCCTGTAAAAGAACTACGTATTATCAACCCGCCTGATTTTGAGGATGTTCAATGGGGAATCAGAAAAAGTGCGACTGAATATATTGACTCCTTAGAAGTATCAGAAGATATTAAGGAAGAATTAAAACGCCATTATTCCATTCCGTGGACAATGGTTGATAGCGGCGGAATTAAGCTTGCGCTGGACTTGCATTTTGAACAAGCAGGAATTCACTATAACTGTGACTTCAAAAGTGGTTTCAGTTCAAATGAAAAAGGTAATACCAACAGGCTGTTGCTTGTCGCAAGCATATACAATTCATTAGGGGATATAGAGAAAACTTTGCTATTTGTTCGTCAGAGCGAAGATGAAAACAATCATTATTTGCAAACATTAAAGAATTCACCATATTGGGATGTTTATTGTGCCGACGATTGTTATGAAGCCATAAAGAGCTTTACAGGGTTTGATATTCGCTCATGGCTGGATAGTAATGCGGATTGGGTACACGATATTAGCGATGAACTCAGAACTCATTTGCGGGCGAACGACTTGCTAAAATACTTGACATGGTAAAGGCTTTGTCCTATAATCCATCTTAAGGATTATCTTAAGTTTCGCCTTAAGGGGGATGATTGAATGAAAGACACTCTTTGCTCTTACTACACAAATTCCGACGAAATAACTTCCTATATGGTTAATCGTCTTGGAATATCAAACAATGATGTAATTTTAGAACCGTCTGCCGGGGAAGGAATTTTTATTGATGAAATTCTGAAAGCTGAACTTCCTGTTCAGATTGACGCTCTGGACATTGACAAAAAGGCAATCTCTATCCTTGAAAAGAAATACAATGGTTATGATTCAATTACGGTCAGAGAAACAGATACTTTGCTCGACGAACGACTTGACGCATTTGGAATTCCTGAACTTTGGCTAAAAAGAACAGACACTCTTGTTGATGAACAACTTGATTGTTTTGGTGCTATTGGTGGTCATTACGACAAGGTTATAGGTAATCCCCCTTATGGAGCATGGCAAGACTATGACAAAAGGGATTTGCTAAAAAAGAAATATCCCGGTCAATACGTAAAAGAAACATATTCGTTGTTTCTTCTTCGCTGTATTTCTGTTCTTAAAATTGGGGGGCGTCTTTCTTTCATCATACCAGATACTTTTATGTTCTTGAATTTGCACGCAAAATTAAGGGAAGTTCTTCTAACCTCGACAAAAATTGAAGAAATAATCACATTTCCCTCTAAGTTCTTTCCGGGTGTCAGCTTCGGTTACTCTAATTTGTCTATTATTACGCTTGAACGCTGTACAAAAGAAACTGCACTCGAAAATACGGTACGGATTATACAAGGTTTTCATTCTGCTGCTGAATTCAGACTGTTATATGAAATAGAAAAGCATCCTGCGCACCTCTCTGAATTCGTACTGAAACAATCGGATGTTCTAAATTGTGAACAGCATAGGTTTATTCTTGCCGATAGGACAATTACGGACACAATCAACAAGGCTTCTTTACGGTTGGGTGATGTCGCGGACGTTGTTACAGGCTTTTACACGGGGGATAACAAAAGGTTCATTCGTGCACTTGATGAAAGTGTAAAGGGAAGCAAGAGTTATGATAAAGTCGATATATCTATGGTATTCCCTTGCATGTCTTTAGCAGGAATTGAATCCGTTCCTGAAGGCTATGTTCCCTATGTGAAAAGCGCTTCAAGTACGCGCTATTATAGATTGGTCGACGAATGGTTTGTTCGATGGGATAAAGATACCATAGATTATTATAATAGCAACAAAAAAACACGTTTTCAGAATTCCTCATTTTATTTCAAAACGGGAGTTGCTATTCCCATGGTAAAATCAAGTAGTATAAAAGCGTTTTTGCTTGAAAACCGTGTATTCGATCAATCTATTGTTGGTATATTCCCTAAAGACACTTCGCGCCTGTACTATATTTTGGCTATTATGAATTCCGATGTAGTTAATAATCTGATTCACACTATTAACCCAACAGCTAATAACTCAGCTAACTACGTTAAGCAGATACCTTATGTAGAACCAGAACAGCAGGTCATAGATTTAATTAGTAGCAAAGTCAAAACCATTATAGAAAATTATCAGAATGGGAATAGTAGCGAAAATGAATCTATACATTCAGAATTAAACGAACTGATTGAACAAGTATATTCATATCAATTCTAATTCAGAAAGCAGCGGCGGGCGTTTAAGCCTGCCGTTTGCAATATAAGGTCAGATCGCTTTTGTAACCCTCGAAAACGTCCACGCGGACGATATTATACTTTACGCCTTTATACAGTATCACGTTTTCGGTCGTTATGTCTGTGCGGTAATTGATAACAAACATTACTTCTTCCGTGGTCTGCGTCGTCACTCTGTAAATCTCATTCCCGGAAAGCTGCCGGAAATACGCCCACAGCGGCGCGTCTATGGGCCCAAGGGTCTTTCTTGCGGCACGCTTTTTGCCGTAGAGTATGATACCCACGCTGTGAACAAGCTGTTAATATTAATAAACTTTTAACAAGTTGACATATACGCCAATTTTGGCTAAAATCGGGATAGAGATTTTAGTTTAAGGAGCAAGAAATGAAAAAGCCGTTTTATATTGGGGCGGTGGTCGGTGTAGTGCTGGTGATGATCATGAGCACCGTTATCAGGCTGCCGTTTTCGGCACCGTTCGACAAAATGTGCAGCGAGATCACCGTTTATGGCGACATTTCCGAGCTGAGCTTTTTGAAGCCGTATGAGACCGAGAAGCTCGATCGCCTGCTGCCGGACGGCGCGCATGACAGCTATTGCGTCGCCGTGAGCTATAAGGGCAAGAGTTTTACCGTCGTGGCCTTTGTTTTCGACAGTGACGAGCGGGCGAGGCGGTACATGTTCGATGTGACGGACGAACGCCTCCCCGTGCCCAATGCGGAATATAACGCAGGCTACGACATGGCCGAGGACGAGGCGTTTGTCGAGGCCGAGCACGGCGGCAACTACTATAGAGTGACCGGCGACTGCTCGGAGGAGTTCATCCGGTTTATGCAGCTTATGTTTTCGAACATGTCCGTGCAGGTAAAGGAGGGCTTGAGCGATGGAACGCTATAGACTGAGAAGCGCGCTCGTGTTCGTGTTTTATAAGACATCGTTCACGCTAGGGCTGCTGGCGGGACTTTCGTTTGCCGTGCCGCTGCTTTGCGGCATGTATATCGGCGCTGAGTATCAGCTGCTGACGCTGCCGCTGGTGTTTGTGGTGCTCATTGCCGGCACCATACTGTGCGGCGGCTGGGCAGAGCGCAAGCTTCAAAGGATGAACGATATTTTATATGTCGACTGCGACCCCGATCGCTTCCTTGAGCTGTTTTCAAAGGAAATTTACAGCCGCAAGAGCGAAAACTGGCGCGGCCTGGTGCTGCTGTTTATTGCGCAGGCATACCATGCGCAGGGCAGGTTCAAGGAGGAAGAGGCGCTGTACCTCCGGTTTCTCAACAACACGAGGCGCAAAAACCCCGACGCCACGGAGGATCTTGAGGTGCTGGCACGCCTGACGATATTGTACGGCGATGCGCAGAATGCCGCCGGAGCGCAGAAGGCGTTTAAAAAATTCAGGGAGATGGCGCAGGCGCTGCCGCCGGCACCGGAGGGACAGGCTCGCACAGCGTATGACGAGCTCAAGGACTTTGTATACAACAGCTACCTCATGGGTATCGGGAAGCCTGACGAGTGCGTCGGCTTTTTCGAGTGGCATTGTCAGAACCGCCCCAACGAGCTGTGCGCGCTGTTGTCGCACTACCGGCTTGCCGAGGCCTACCGTGCGCTCGGAAGCTCGGACGAGGCCGAGCGGGAGTACCGTACCGTTGCCGACAGCGGCAAAAACATCTATGCCGTGCGCATGGCAAAGCAGCGGTTGACCGAGTACAAATAAAAATTTGATAAAATACGACAAGTCTGGTGTAAACGCACTTGACAATTTGCATAAAAAATATAAAATAATTACTATCAGTAGACTGAACCCTGGGGGAAACGCGTTATGTAGGGAGGTGAGACGAGCTGGATCGGAAGCATAGTGAATATATTGAAAATTTGTACATACGGTCGTATGACATGCTGTTTGCCTACGCGGTGACCCTGCTGGGCAATGCGGCCACGGCTGAGGAGGCGGTGCAGGAGAGCTTTCGCATTGCCTGCATGAAGCCGGAGGCGCTGATCCGCTCGGATAACCCTGTGGGCTGGATGGTCAACACGATGAAGCACGCCGTGCGCAACATAAAGCGGACGCAGTTGCGGCGCAGGATAGGTGCTACGCTGTCTTTGGATGATGACGAGGTATGCCTCGCCCAGCCCGGCAGACCGGACGAGTATGCCGATGTTGAGTTTTCGGATCTGATGACGGATGAGGAGTACCGCATGCTCAAGTGGCATGTCCTGCTGAATGTCTCAATCAAGGATATCGCCGAGACTATGGATATATCCGAGGAAGCCTGCAAAAAGCGCATCCAGCGCACCAAAAAGAGAGTCCAAAAAATTTTATCGGAAAAAAATTAAAAACAGTGTCCCCTAATATATCTTCTGGTACATATATTAGTTGACGGGGGTATCCTTGTCGAAGGATACCCCCGTTAACTTTAGCTGATGAAAGGAGAATGCCGATGCCAAGCTTCAGAAAAAACGAAATAAACGCACACGCGGTCGAGAGTATGGATGCTAAGGCGCTGCAGGCACTTTTGCGCGAGGATCTTGAGTGGCCGGGCGGCATGCTTGACAGTGAGCTGCGCGCCCTTGCCGTTCAGACGCTCTGCCGCAGGGAAAAGGAAGGCGGCGCGGTGTATCCCGATGCCGAGGCATCTCTTAAAAACTTCCGGCAAAGGTATGGGCAGCTTTTTGATACCGGCGACAATGTTGCCCCGATGCCAAGCGGGGCACAGGGCAGAAAGCGCAGCGGGCCCATGCGTGTGCATAATGTTCTCGTGCGCTCGGCAGCGGCGATCGTTGCCGTGGTCATGCTGCTTTCCATGTCGGCTCTGGCCGGCAGACAGGATGCGGGTGACAGGGGTGCCAGATGGACAGACGGCGAGTTCTGGTTTGATTGGACTGCCATGGACATTGAACCCATGGAGCAGGGCTCAGGGCAAGTGCAGCCTCAGCTTGAAAAGCTGCGTGAGCTCCTGACGGGGTATGTGGCTCAGCCGGAGGACCTGCTCCCGAGTTACCTGCCCGAGGGCTTTGCAGCGTACGAAACGAAGATAACCGACGACACCGAGTTGTTTGCCCAAGGCATGTGCTGGCTGTCCGACGGCGAAAGCGGAAGGTATATGACGGTCGGCTGCAAGATCGTTTACGACAAGACCATGAAATTCGGCATACCTAAAAACAGCGGCGCGCCCGAGGAGTATGTCAGAAACGGCATAACGCACTACATCATGCCGAACGCAAGTTATTACGAGGCCGTGTGGGTCAACGGTGATGTGCAGTGCTCCATCGGCGGTCAGGTATCGCATGATGAGATGATAAAAATTATAGATTCTATATACGGAGGAGTAAAATGAATAAGTTTAAAAGATTTTTGGCCGTTTTTCTTGCAGCGGTCATGACCCTGAGCGGCGCTTCCTATGCCGACAGCGCAGACCTGAACGCCGTCCCCACCGAGACGGAGAATGACGCAGTTGCTCCGTTTTCAAACAGCTACTACTATACCCCGACCGTAAAGCTCGCGCATAAGGGCAATGGCAAATTGAGCATATATTTCTCCGTCTCGGCAAGGTATAAGATGAAGAAGCTCGGCGCAAGGACGGTAAACATCTATAAGGACGGCAGGTTCTACACCTATTTCTTCTACACCCTGAGCGGGTGGGAGGACATAATGGGCTATAATGTCACATCCAAGAGCTTTACCAAGAGCTATGCCGGCTCGACCGGCGCATCGTACTATGTGGTCATGGAAGCCTTCGCGTATGACGGCAACGGCGAGTGCCTGGAGAGGGCCGTAACAAACACCGTAAAAACGTAAACCAAAAGAACGCATTGCTGATGCAATGCGTTCTTTTTATATATCGATTATTTTGATATCATAAATATCCTCGAACAGCACCTTTTCGCCGTCGAGCCTGAGAAATTTAAACGGGATGCTGACCTCGGTTATGCGCCCCTCGACGACGATATCGTGAAAGGCACGGTAATACTCCATGCGCACCCGCATGCCGCGCGTGAGCACGGATATCACGCGGCAGTTTGCCTCTATCGCCTCGTCTGAAATGTCGTGCCTATCCACCCGAGAGTGACGCTCCTCGCGGTCGCGCAGCGCTTCGCTCAAGCCCTTCATCGCGTCAAAGGCCATGAACTGCTTAGCCCTTTCCTGTCTCGTCATAGCCTGCTCTGTGACCTCCTATCATTCCGTTGCGCTCGCGCTGTGTTGCCCCGGGCATGAAATTTGTGCCCCGCAGCACGGCATTTTTGCCGTATTTGTCCATGATGCCGAGCACCGCCTTCTCCCGCGCCTTCTCGCTCTCGACAGCGTCAAGATCGGTGAAAAAGTCGTAGCCCTCGCACTGCTCGTCGCACACGTCGCCGAAGCTTATCGACAGCTTGCGGATGGGCGTATCGCGGTCTGCAATGCGGTCAAATATCTCCAGCGCATGGGGCAATATGAGCGAGTTTAATGCCGTTGCGTTTATCATGCGCACCTGCCCGTGTGCGCTCGGCAGCGTGTCGCGGCTGTAGCCCACGCCTATCCACACGCTGCGGCAGATGACCTTTTGGCGCATCATGTTCTGGCAGCCGTGCAGCACCATCTCGCTGAGCACCGTCCGTGCCTCGGCAAAGCCGTAATCGCAGGGCAGTATCTGCGAATTTGACAGCGAGCGGCTTTTCGACCGATAATTTTTGATATCCTCTATAAGGCAGCTTTCCCGACCCCATGCGTGGTCGATGAGAAGCTCGGCGTTCACGCCGAAGGTCTTGTATATGAGCTCCTGCGGGCACTCGGCGAGGCTGCGCATCGTCGTCACGCCGAAGCGCTCCAATCGCCGCGCCGTGCCGCCGGATATCTGCCAGAAATCCGTTATCGGCCGGTGATCCCACAGCGTCTGCTTAAAGGTCTCCTCATCGAGATAGCCCAGGTGCTCCTTGTTGTGCTTTGCGGTGATATCAAGGGCGATCTTGGCAAGAAAAAGGTTCGTGCCGATGCCGGCGGTCGATGGGATGTGCAGCCTGCGCGCGATCTCGTCCATGAGCTTTTTGGCAAGCGTTTTCGCGTCCATGCCGTAGGTCTTGAGATAGCTTGTCGCGTCTATGAACACCTCGTCGATGGAGTAGACATGGATATCGTCCGGCGAAAAATAGTCAAGGTAAATTGAATAAATGTCGGCAGCATACTCGATATAAAGCTGCATCCTCGGCGGCGCGGCCTCGTATTCTATCGTTTTCGGTATCTCGTAGAGCCTGCATCGATTGCGCACGCCCTGCGCCTTGAGCTTCGGCGATATGGCAAGGCAGATCGTGCCGCTGCCGCGGCTGAGGTCGGCCACAACTAAATTTGTCTCAAAGGGGTTGAGCCCGCGCTCTGCACATTCGACCGAGGCATAAAAGCACTTCATGTCGATGCAGAAATATGTCCTTTGCTTCGGCATAATGCACCTCAATCCAAGTCCTTGAGCACCTTCACCGCAACGCCCTGTATGATGCAGTCACGCACGATGATATCGTCATAGCTCGGGTTTTCCGGGTGCAGATGTACGCAATCTGCCTGCGGGCGGAAGCGCTTTAGCGTCGCCTCGTCGTCAACGAGCGCGACAACTATCTGATCATACATCGCCGTCGGCTGCTGCCGCACGACGACAAGGTCGCCGTCGTCGATACCGGCGTTTATCATCGAGTCGCCCTTTGCCCGCAGCAGAAAAAATTCGCCGTGTCCGAAAAGGGAAAGCGGGAGCTTAACATACTCCTCAATGTTCTCCTCGGCAAGCTTAGGGATGCCGCAGGAGACAGCACCGAGGACAGGCGCGCGAAAGCAGCCGTCATTTTGCATCTGCCGTGTCGCGGCGCTTCGGCAGCCGCCCATTTGCAGCATGTCCCGCTGCTTCATGAGGTTTAGGTACTTTGACACCGTAGACTTTGAAAGCCCCACTCCGGCGGCGATCTCCCGCACCGTGGGCGATACACCGTTTGCCTCGGCATAGTCGTTTATGAAATTTTCAAGCAGCGCGAAGTTTCCCTCATTCAAACGGCGCATATCGGCAGCTCCTTTCTATCTCGGACAAATGTCCACGATAGAATTGTACCACCGATATGCGCCGAAGTCAAGGGGTCACAGCTCGGAAATAAAATCCATTGCGTAGGCCGCAAAGCTTTTTGCCTGCGCAAGGGGATGATTTGGCGGCAGCATGTCAACAAGGAAGTGAGCCGTATGAGTGCAAAACAGGCACAGATACTGATGGCGGTCGTCATTCTGACCCGCTCGAGCGCATACATATTCAGCAAAACGGGTCTTGAGACCCTTGGAACGTTTAATCTTCTCGCAGCAAGGTTCCTGCTTGCGTTTTTGGTCTTGGGCGTTATCTTTTTTAAGCGTGCAAAAAAGTCTTGCAGACTTTTTTGACACGCTGAAAAACAGGCAGCATCACCGATGCTGCCTGTTTGTTTTTGAGCGGGCTAATTTCCGCGCATGCTGCGTTGAAAACCCAGGAAATACAGGTCAGTATTCCCGTCGGCTTTCGCCTTGCCTGAGCGAAAATTATCGCCGTCCGGTTAAAAGCAGTTACTTCTCCTGACGAAGCTTGCGTATCTGAATTTTCTGCTGCCGCTCGGCGATGAACTCCGGCAGCACCTTTTTGCGGATGGGGTACTCGATGCTCTCGACGTTCGTGCGTTTTCTCAGATGGATAGCGTCGAACTTGCAGCGGGTGGTGCAGATGCCGCAGCCGAGGCACTTGTTCGGATCAACGACCGAAGCGCCGCAGCCGAGGCAGCGTGCGGTCTCTTTCTTGAGCTGCTCCTCGGTGAAGGTCTGGCGGTTATCCTTGAAGCTTGCGACATCGATGGTGTGCGGCACCTGCCTGGGCGTGCTGTCGTAATCGGCCTTGATGCCGTCAAAGTCGAGGTTATCCTTATCAAGCGAACGGTATTCGAGCCTGTCTCTGCCGATGGTGAGGCTCTGCCCCTCCTGCACATAGCGGTGGATGGAGATCGCGCCCTGCTTGCCTGCGGCTATCGCATCAATGGCAAACTTGGGACCGGTGTAGATATCGCCGCCGACAAAAATATCGGGCTGCTTTGTCTGATAGGTCATGCCGTCTGCCACGGCGTAGCCCTTGGCGGTTTTCTCGAGCGCACCGATATCGAGCTTGCCCCAATCGGCGGTCTGGCCGATGGCGGCGATGACGGCATTGCACTTTACCGTGCCCTTGTCGCATACAAGCTCCGTGACCTTGCCCTTTGCGCCCTTGAGCTCAACAGGCTTGTGCTCGAAGATAAACTTCACGCCCTCGGCCTTTGCCTCCTCGACCTCGGCGGGGTCGGCGGGCATATCCTTTTTCTTTCTGCGGTAGACGACCGTGGTATCGGCACCCAGGCGCACCGCTGTGCGGGCGACGTCCATTGCGACGTTGCCGCCGCCGATGACGACGACCTTTTTACCGAGCTTGAGCTCCTGCCCGTCGTTGACGGCGCGCAAAAAGTCTATGCCGCCGTAAACGCCCGAAAGCTCCTCACCCGGGATGCCGAGCTTTGCAGAGCGCTGTGCGCCGATGCCGAGGTAGAACGCCTCAAAGCCCTGCTTGCGCAGCTCGTCGATGGTGATATCTTTTCCGACCTCAACGCCGCACTTAAATTCAACGCCCAGCTCGCGCAGGACATCGATCTCGGCATCGATGACATTCCTTTCGAGCCTGAATGCGGGGATGCCGTAGCGCAGCATGCCGCCGGGCTCGGCATTTTTGTCAAACACCGTGACCTTGTAGTCATCGCAGGCGAGATAGTATGCGCAGCTCAAGCCCGCGGGACCGGCACCGATGACGGCAATCTTCTTATCAAAGTGGTGCAGCTTCTTAGGCACAAAGCGGGTGGCGCGGTCAAGCTCCCTGTCGGCGATGAACTTCTTGACCTCGTCGATGGCGACGGCCTTGTCGATGCTGCCTCTTGTGCACTCATCCTCGCAGCGGCGGTTGCAGATGCGGCCGCAGACGGCGGGGAAGGGGTTCTCTTTCTTTATAAGCTCGAGAGCGTCCATGTACTTGCCCTGCGCTGCGAGCTTAATATAGCCCTGCACTGCGATGTGCGCCGGACATGCTGTCTTGCACGGCGCGGTGCCGGAGTCGGCAACGTACTGCCTGTTCGTGCGGTGCTCGGGGTTCCAGCGCTCTTCCGGCCAATCAAGGTCATCCGGCAGATCCATCTGCTTATACTCAACGGGCGTTTTCGTGCACAGCTTCTGACCCATCTTAATGGCGTTATTTGCGCACTTGTCGGTGCACTGGCCGCAGGCAACGCACTTATCCTTGTCGATCTCGGCGACATAGTTGCTCTGCGAAAATGCCGGAGTGTTGTAATACTGCGTAACTCCCAGGGCAAGGCAGCTTTCCGGCTGGCAGTTGCAGATGGCAAAGGTGTTGCCGCTCTCGAGTGTCGTTATCTGATGCACGCAGCCGACCTCCTCGACATGGCGCATCATTTCGTAAGCTTCCTCTTTCGTGAGCTTTTTGCCCCTGCCGAGACGGATGAACATATCGGCGCAGTGCCCCATGAACAGGCAGAAGCTCTCGTCCGGATCGCCTGCACCCTCGTTCATGAGCTTGCGCACACGGCGGCACTGGCAGGGCAGAGCGCACAGGTGGTCGGCGTTTAGCTCGATGTAGTGGCTGACCCTTTCGTTGTCTATCTGCTGCGCCTCGGCGGGGATTGCGGCCTCCACGGGGATAACGCGCATGATGCCGGCTCCCATGGGCGTATTCATGGCATGCTCTGTCTGACTGTCAGTCGCGTGCTGCTCAAATGCGTAGGCTATCTCGGGATGCGCGCGGCAAAACGGCTCGTTTAAAAGCAGAAACTCGAAAACACCCGGGGTGTACAGCGGCTGAAGATATATCTCAAGTCCAACCTTCGGCACGATCACCTGCACCAAAAGTCCGATCTCCGTAAGCTCCTGAAGCATCGTGCGAGCCTTGTCCTTGGGGATGCCTGCCCGCCTTGCGATGCCGCCTAAGAAATTCGGCTTCATTGCGCCCTTTATCGCCATGAGCAGCGCTATCTGCTCATCGGTTATCCATTTTTCAAACACCTTGTACTCGGCGCAGTCGGGCGTTATCTTATAATGTCCATCGCCTATCTTTTCGCAGAGCTTTATAAGATTTTCTCTAACCTCCATCAAATGATCCCTCCTTAATATATTTGACCGTTCGATGTATATACAAAATATATACACCTGTTACATAGACTATATATTAAATCGTATTAAATCGCAAGGGCGATTAGCAGAAAAATTAACAATTTGTCCGTTGAATCAGAATTTATACGGGGTTAAACTTAATGAAAAAAAGAAAAACGAAGATAGTACTATGGCAGTAAAGCAGACCGCAGGCGCAGATCAGTTAGGCGACTTTGCCCCTGAATTTGCACGGCTAAACGACGATGTGCTTTTTGGTGAGGTTTGGAGCCGGGAGGACAAGCTCTCCCTGCGTGACCGCAGCCTGGTAACGGTAGTTACACTTATGGCGCAGGGGCTTACCGATTCGTCGTTTAAGTATCACCTTTTAAGCGCAAAAAATAACGGCATCACGAAGGCCGAAATAGCCGAGATACTCACCCACGCAGCGTTCTACGCAGGCTGGCCGAAGGCATGGGCAGCCTTCCGCATGGCGACCGAGGTCTGGGCGGAAGATAACGCCGACGATGCCAAGGCCGAGCACGAAAATTCCATGGTGTTCCCCATCGGCCGGCCCAACACCGGCTTTGCGAAGTATTTCATCGGCCGGAGCTATCTTGCGCCGCTTTCCACCTCGCAGGTCGGCATTTTCAATGTCACCTTTGAGCCCGGCTGCCGCAACAACTGGCATGTCCACCATGCCGACAAGGGCGGCGGTCAGATCCTCGTGTGCGTTGCCGGCCGCGGCTATTATCAGGAGTGGGGCAAGCCCGCGCAGGAACTGCACCCGGGCGATGTCGTGAACATCCCCGTCGGCGTAAAGCACTGGCACGGTGCTGCACCCGACAGCTGGTTCTCGCACCTGGCAGTAGAGGTCCCGGGCGAAAACGGCTCGAACGAGTGGCTCGAGCCCGTAACGGACGATGTATATTCAAAGTTGAAGTAAAGGAGCAAATTAACATGAAAGCATTAGTCGCATATTTTTCCGCAAGCGGCTCGACCGAACATGTCGCAAGGACGATAGCCGAGGTCACCGGCGGCGTGCTTTTTAAGATAAAGCCCGAGACCGAGTATAAGCCCGCAGACCTCAACTGGAACGATCCAAAGAGCCGCAGCTCCGTCGAGATGAACGACGAAAAGAGCCGCCCCGCCATCGCAGACAAGGTCGCAGACATGGCGCAGTACGACACCGTGTTCGTCGGCTTCCCCATCTGGTGGTATCAGGCACCCCGCATAATTGAGACCTTCTTGGAAAGCTACGATTTTTCGGGCAAGACCGTCATCCCCTTTGCGACCTCCGGCGGAAGCCCTCTCGGCAAGACCGAGAGCATCTTAAAGAAGCTCTGCCCGCAGGAAACCAAGTGGCTGCCCGGCAAGCGCCTTAGCAGCAGAGAATCCGCCGCCTCGTTGCGCAAATGGATATCCTCGCTGGGCATTCAAATTTAAAATAAAAAAGAGGAAGCAGTCAGATGCTGCTTCCTCTCAGACTGTCAAAGAACTAGGAAAAACAGACGCAACGGGTATAATCCAATACGCAGCAGGGGGAGTGTGAGGGGGACAAGGTCCCGCCTCAAATTCGATAAATAGCCATCAAAAACGCCTGAGTTATCAGGCTTTTTGACGAGCATAGCGAGGTTTTTTGTGAAGCTGCGCTTCACAAAAAATGTGGCGTGTTTTGAAGCGTGCAAAAAAGTCTTGCAGACTTTTTTGACACGCTGAGAGGAAGCAGTCAGATGCTGCTTCCTCTTACTTTTTTAAGTAGTACACAAGGCCGCTGCATCGGCTAAGAACCGGCTGATGGGGACAGACCGCCGGATGCCCACAACGCCGACGGCAAGGGCGTTCTGCTCCAAAAAGCGGCCGACAATAAGCGTGCGCACCGAGGCACTCATGGGGGCGGAGCTTATCCTCATTCCCACCGTCAACACCAAGGCCGAGCCCTCGGAAATGTTCGAATGGGAGCTCAAGGTGCAGGCATTCCACAGCAGCGTGTTCATCGCCATGTGCAACCGTGTCGGCACGGAGGGCGACATGGACTTCTCCGGCGAATCGATAGTCGTCGACCCAAACGGCGACACCGTCATCAAGGCCGACGACACCGAGCAGCTTGTCTATGCCGACATCGACCTGTCGAAGGCGACTAATATCCGCCGCCACCGCCCCTACACCACCCTGCGCCGCCCCGAGCTGTATAAGTAAAACGAAAAGACGAGGGAATTTCCCTCGTCTTTTAAAATTCAATGATGTGCGGCTGAATACCTGCATCGTGGTTTGCAAGCGACGCCACGCAGTCGGGGCTCAGACTCTGAGTGCGTATCCACTCCGGCGAGCGCTTCTGCACCGCATACCTTACTTTTTCAGCTTCAAGCCGTCCCGGAACGCCTCGCCCACGCGCTCGGTGACCTTGTAATAGCCGTGGGTGTAGGGGTCAAACGCGATGGCGTTGACCTTGGACATATCAATTTTTCCGTTCACCATGACGATCTCATCGGCGGTGACATTGACCACCTTGCCGATGACGCCGCAGCCGTATGCATTGTTCTGATACTCGATAAACTTGCATTCCAAACAAATCGGGAACTCGTTGATGACAGGGGCATCTACGGTCTCGGCTTTGCCGGCGGTCAGACCGCTGCGGGCAAATTTGTCGGAAACCTTGTTGCCGGACTCCACGCCGAAATAGTCTGCTTCCACTATGTGGGCAGCATCGGCAATGCTGACGGTGAATGCTCCCCGTGCCTTGATGTTCTGCACGGTCTTGTGGGTCTCGGTGAGGTTCAGTGCAACGGTGCCTCGCTCCTGCATGGTACCCCATGCGGCAGTCATCACATTGACGCTGCCGTCGTCGTTATAAGTCGCAACCATCAGAACCGGCATGGGGAAAATGCCCTCGGTAATTTTCAGCTTTGTTCTCATGATAACTTCTCCTTATGTTCGTATTGACAGGACTCTTTGTCCCGCTTATAATTATACGCAGGAAAAGCAGAAATTCAAGTACTGGCTAAAAAGGCAGGTACTATCCTTGGATAAAGCAAATGATTAAGAACTATATTGAGAACGCCAATTTTGAGGACACCGGTTTTGCCTACACGCTGTCGCTGATCTCCGGCAAGCACAAGATGGTCATTCTTTACTGCCTGATGGAGTTTGAGACGGTGCGATTCAATGAGCTGAAGCGGTATCTGAAAACCATTTCCGACAAGACTCTCAGCACGAATCTCAAGGAGCTGGAGGCCGACAAGCTGATCGTCCGCACCGAGTATCCGCAGATCCCGCCGAAGGTGGAGTATGCGCTCTCCGAGCGTGGAAGGTCGCTGATGAAGGTGCTGGATCAGCTCTGTGTCTGGGGCGAGAAAAACCGGCTGGAGAAAGATAAAGGCAGGGAGTGAACGGAATGAACCGCACAGAGCTGAAGCAGTTTATAATGTAAAATTACAGCGTCGAGGCGGACTATCCGTGGCTCACCGCTGCACTGGACGGCAGCGTGTCGGACGAGCAAATCAAAATGTTGCTTGATATGAGCTACGTACTGACCGCGACGAAGCCGAGAAAGAGATAAAGCAGAACTTGCAAAGGAGTGAGGATAGAAATGTTTTGGCTTGTCATGGCGGTGTTGTCTGCCGTTTTTGCGGGTCTGACCTCGGTATTAGCTAAATGCGGCATTAAAAAAACGGATTCGGATGTAGCAACCGCACTGCGTACCATTGTCGTTTTGATTTTTTCATGGATCATGGTATTCATTGTCGGATCGGCAAATACGATAACCGCGATAACACCGAAGTCTTTGATTTTTTTAACTCTATCCGGACTTGCGACCGGTGCCTCCTGGATATGCTATTTTAAGGCATTGTCGATCGGAGATGTCAATAAAGTCGTTCCGATCGACAAATCAAGCACCGTCCTTACGGTTCTTCTTGCGATCATTCTCTTCAAAGAAACCAATCACCTTGCCGTCAAATTGATCGGCACGGCGCTGCTTGCCGCGGGTGTGTTTCTGATGATCGAAAAGAAGAACCCCGACGCGAAAAACGAAAGGCCTGCGTGGCTGCCGTATGCGATCGGCTCTGCTTTGTTTGCGGCGCTGACATCGATACTTGCCAAAGTGGGCATCAGCAATGTAGAGTCAAATCTCGGTACGGCGATTCGCACCGGCGTTGTATTGGTGATGGCATGGCTCATCGTGTTCATGAAAGGCAAACAATCGCAGGTAAAAAGCATTGACAAAACAGAGCTTGTATTTATTGCTCTTTCCGGACTTGCCACAGGAGGCAGCTGGCTGTGCTATTATTATGCGATACAGAACGGCATTGTCAGCGTCGTCGTTCCGATCGACAAGCTGAGTATCTTGATATCGATCGGCTTCTCGTACTTTGTATTCAAAGAAAAGCTCACAAGAAAGGCGCTCGTTGGTCTTTTGCTGATGGTTTGCGGTACGCTGGCAATGGCAATCTGGGCATAGACGAATTCCGGCTTACTTACCTGTGGCAGCCGTTTATCGGGCCGCGGCAGGCATTTATTTACGAAATTCGCCGTAAAAAAGTGCTGATTTACTGCGAAAGTTCATTGCATTTTTTGCGATTCGGCGGTATACTCCGGGCAAGAGCCTGAAAACCTATCAGGAAAAGTTTGCACCCGAAATTGCCGCCCGTACTTCGATGGCGGATTTCAAAAAAGAAGACCGGCTTGTGAATCTGCCGCTGTATGCAGTAGAGCAGATTGCCGAGCTATAACTCGTGATCTACCGCACCGCCGCCGCGATACGCAAGCCGGAAAATGTACCGAGTGTGCGATAGAATGAGGCTGGCAAATCGGGATTTTTGAAGGAGTGAAACTGTCGTTATGAAGGACATCAAAACCACTTGTAAAATCGCATTAGTGCAGGCAGAGCCTGTTATGTTCAACAAAAGTGCATCGCTTAAAAAGGCACTTCAATATATTAGTGAAGCTGCAAGTCAAAAACCGGATTTGATCGTTTTTCCGGAGCTGTTTATTCCGGGATATCCTGTTGGAATGAATTTCGGCTTTAGCATGGGAAAGCGAAGCGAGGAGGGCCGAAAAGACTGGAAACGATACTACGATGCCTCCGTTGTTGTCGGAGAGACAGAGTTCCAACAACTCGCAGAGGCAGCCAGAAAAGCTGAGGCATATATCAGCCTCGGATTTTCCGAGCGAGATGCTGTTAGCGGAACGCTCTACAACAGCAATGTCATTTTTGAACCGAATGGGGCATATAAGGTACACAGAAAATTGAAGCCGACAGGCTCTGAGCGTGTTGTATGGGGAGATGCGAACAAGGATTATTTCCCTGTTACCGAAACGCCGTGGGGACCAATCGGCAGCATGATCTGTTGGGAAAGCTATATGCCGCTTGCTCGGGTGGCGCTCTATCAAAAGGGAATCACCATTTACATTTCGCCAAATACCAATGACAATCCGGAATGGCAAGCCACCATTCAGCATATTGCAATCGAGGGGAAATGCTTCTTTGTAAATGCTGATATGATCATCAGACGCAGTTCGTATCCTTCCGACTTGTGTGAGAAAAATATCGTATCGGAACTTCCGGAATTTGTGTGCAGAGGCGGAAGCTGCATCATTGATCCGTATGGTCATTATTTGACAAAGCCGGTCTGGGATGAAGAAACCATCATCTATGCAGAGCTCGATATGAGCCTGCCTGCCGCCTGTAAGATGGAGCATGATGCGATCGGGCACTATGCTCGTCCGGATATCCTTGAACTGAAAGTCAACGAAAAATAATAGTCCGTTACGGCTGGTGCTTCCGGTTTTCCTACTTACGGCAGCCTTTCAACAGGCTGCCGTATTCGCGTTGGATAGCAAATGCAACCCCGGCTCTGACGGGGACAAAAATAGCCTATCTGAAGGCGCACCACCGGGTGCTGTATTATAACCTGCTGACTGCCGGGACGCTGGACGGGCACCTCGCAGACATCGAGGAGCAGGCGCAGGAAATTGTATATAGGTAACGAGCAAGCGGGGGTCGATGACCTCCGCTTGTTTTGTGCGCAGAAAAGAACAATGTTGTTTTGAAACGACATTGTTCCGAACTTTGTTGACGTTGTTCTTTTATTCGGGTATAATGTACTTGTGATTTTATGCGTGGAGGTATCCCCTATGGCTGAAATGATCTCGGTAAGAGAAGCAGCAGTGCGCTGGAATATAACGGAGCGGAGAGTTGCGACGCTCTGCAAGAATGGGAGAATCGCCGGCGCGAAAAAGCAGGGCAATCGTTGGCTGATCCCCGCTGATACGCAGAAACCGGCGGATCAGCGGCTCAAGACGGGCGCTTTCCGCAAGACGGAGCGCGCGCCGAAGCTGCCCCTGCCCATCGGCGTATCCAATTACTGCCTTGCATCGTCGGAATACTATTATATCGACAAGACGATGATGATCAAGGATTTCATCGACGAGCGTCCGATGGTGACGCTGTTTACCCGTCCCCGCCGCTTCGGCAAGACGCTGAATATGGATATGCTGCGCACTTACTTTGAAAAGAGCGACAAGGATACCTCCGTCTACTTCCGGGATAAGAAGATCTGGGCCTGCGGCCAGAAGTACCGGGATTATCAGGGCAAGTACCCTGTGATCTTCCTGACCTTCAAGGATGCGAAGTTTGATACTTGGGAGGAGACCTTTGCGGCCATCCGGGATATTTTCGCAAAGGAGACCCGACGGCACAAGGAGCTGCTGGTTAGCGATAAGTGCGACGAGTACAGCAAAAAGACCTATGCAAAGCTGGCAGACGGCAGGGTCAGCGAGGTAGAGCTGGCTTCTGCACTGCTGGACCTGTCCGCTATGCTGCACAAGCACTATGCCGTTGCGCCCATTATCATCATCGACGAGTACGACACCCCCATCCAGCAGGGCTACCAGAAGGACTATTACGACAAGGTCATCCGGTTTATGCGGAACCTGTTTTCCGGCGGTTTCAAGGATAATCAGCACCTGTCCTTCGGCTTCCTCACCGGCATTCTGCGGGTGGCCAAGGAGAGTGTTTTCAGCGGGATGAATAACCTGTCCATCAACTCCGTGCTGGACAACAAATACAGTGCCTACTTCGGCTTCACCGCCGACGAGGTGATGGAGATGGCGGAATACTACGGCGCTGCCGATAAGTACGACGAAATTTGCCAATGGTACGACGGCTACCGCTTCGGCAAGACGGAGATTTTCAACCCGTGGTCGGTGGTCAACTACTTCAGCAACGAGTGCGAGCCGAGGCCCTTCTGGGTCTCCACCGGCAGCAACGATATTATCGGGGAAGTGCTTGCTCAGGCGGACGAGGAGATTTATAACCGTCTGACGGCTCTGGTCAACGGCGAGACCTTTACTACCTTCATCGACACCGGCGTGATCTATCCGCAGATCAAAAGCAATCCCTCCACCATTTACAGCTTCCTACTGGTGACCGGCTATCTGAAGGCACTGAAAACCACGCCCTCCTTCAGCGGCGATTTTATGTGCGAGGTCTCCCTGCCCAACCGGGAGATTTCTCTGGTGTATAACAAGGAGATCTTGCAGCGGCTGGAGAATCTGATCCCGCCGTCCACGGCGATTTCCGTTCAGGAGGCCATCTTCTCCGGCGATAACGCACGGCTGAAAGCGAAGATTCAAACGCTGCTGACCCAGTCGGTCAGCTCCTTCGATACTGCCGGGGAGAACTTCTACCACGGCTTTATGCTGGGACTGTGCGCCTTGCTGGGCGGCGCTTTCGTGACCTCCAACCGGGAATCGGGCGACGGGCGCTATGACATTCAGCTGAAGCCCACGCAAAAGGGTCTTCCGGGCATCCTGATTGAGCTGAAAGCGGAGAAAAATTGCAGCGACGAAAAGCTGAAAAAGCTGTCCGAGACGGCCTTGCAGCAGATAAACGATAAGAAATACGAGACCGAGCTGACGACCGCCGGGGTCAGGACGATTTATAAATACGGCGTGGCCTTCAGCGGTAAAAAAGTCGAAGTGGCAGTCGGATGAGGAGAGAGAATTCCAAAGTATCAAATTGATACCTTGGCGAAATCCCAAAGTGCCAACACGGTGGTTCCAAAGTGCCAAATTGGCACTTTGGGGCAGAAATTATGAATTAAACCATATTGGAGGATGCACGATGAGCACCAATATTTCAAAAAAGAAGCGGGACGATCTGCTGGACAAAATCAAGCAGATTCGTGCCTTTATCGCCGCAGCACCGCAGGACGAAAACACGGGCAACCTGCTCTCCTACCTGTCCGAACTCGAAAAAGATGTGAACGGGAAAAAGTACGGTCTCGTGTTCGAGGAGCATCGGGAGGAAATTGACGAAGTGCTTGCCACCCACACGCCCGTCCTGACTGAGCAGAGCGACCTCTTTATTGATAATGGCGGAGAAATGAACTTTCTCATTGAGGGGGATAATCTCGCTTCACTGCAGTTGCTTGAAAAGACACACAAAGGTCGCATACAAATGGTCTATATAGATCCACCGTACAATACCGGTAATAAGGATTTCACTTATGATGATAGCAAAGTGGACGGTATGGACGGTTTTAGACATAGCAAATGGCTATCTTTTATGGACTCCCGACTGAAAATTGCTAAAAAGTTACTTTCCACACAAGGTATTATTTTCATTTCTATTGATGATAATGAGATGTCAACCTTAAAAGCTTTATGCGATACCATTTTTGGAGAACAGAATTTTATAGCTAATGTAATCGTAAAAAGTAATCCTCGTGGTTCGCAATCAACAAAAGAAATTGCAAGTGTTCACGAGTACATATTGGTATATGCACGAGATATAAATTCCGCCGCTATTATCGGCCATAAACTTACTGATAATATGCTTTCCGAATATAATCTTTCTGACCAAAAGGGAGCATATAGATTACTTGGTTTAAGACAGCGAGGGGGATTTTGGCGAGCAACCGAAAGACCAAAGTTGTTTTACCCATTCTATGTAAATCCAGACGATGCAACTCTATCTCTTACTGAAGATGAAAAGCACACAGTTGCAGTTTATCCGTACCAACCGTCAACTGGCGAAAAAGGAACTTGGCGTTGGAGTCGAGAAAAGGTTGAAAAAGAAGGCGAATATCTTATTGCAAAACCTGTAAAAAGAGGAACGGATATAGTTTGGGATGTTTATCAAAAAGACTATGTTGCCGCAGGAGATGAAGTGCGTAGAACAAAAGCAAAATCCTTGTGGGACGAAAAAGAAATGAATTACCAGAATGCAGCCAACGAGCTAAAAGCTCTTTTTGGCACCTCTCCGTTTACTTACGCAAAACCAACCTATCTTGTGCAGAGAGCAATGGAAATGATGGATTTTTCTGAAACACCTTTTATTCTTGATTTCTTTGCAGGTAGCGGAACAACGGGACATGCTGTTATGAAAGCTAACGCTGAGGACGGTGGAAACCGCAGATTTATCCTCTGCACCAACAACGAAAACAATATCTGTCGTGAGGTTACGTACGAGCGTATCAAGCGTGTGATCGACAAAGAAGGTCACGCCGCTTCGCTGAAATATTACAAGGTGGATTATATCCCCGTCAGCGAGCGTATGTATTACGAATATGCAGATGAACTGCTCTGCCATATCCGTGAACTCGTTGAACTTGAAAACGGCATCAATTTTACGGGCAACGAGGAAATTGCCATCGTGCTGACCGAGGATGAATTAGCCGCATTTATTGCCGACAAAGACCGCTTTGCGAAATGCCGCCGGCTCTATATGGGTCACGATCTCTTACCCGACGAAGCACAGGAAACGGCACTTTTCAAAAACAAAATTGAGATTAGTATTATTCCGGATTACTACTATAGAGATTTACAGGAGGGCTAAAATGGTAGAATTCTTAAAAACACTTGCGATAGCTTGTATTCCAGCCATTATAACAGGAATTGTGACATATATTGTTGCTCGCAAAAATGCTGCTTCGCAAATCAGTATAATTAAAGAACAAAACAAGCACGATTTAGAAAAGCTTATGGAGCAGCACAAGGTTGATATTGATTCATTAAAAGAAAAATATCGTCTTGAAACAGAAGAAAAAGATAGAGAACATGTTCGCAAATTGGAGTTAATGCAAAAGGAATATGAATTAAAACTTAAGCAACAAGAAAGCGAAGCTGAGAACACCGCTAAATATGGAGCAGTGAAAGATATCTTCAGCGGACTTATGGGTGGCATGGTTTCTTCTGCTATAAATACTCCTGAAGTGCAACAGCAAATGTCAAAAGCATTTATAGATGCTTTCAAGGCAAAGGATGGTGAGAAATAAGTATGGAGCTGAAAGAATTCCAACTCAATGCAGTAAAGTCATTGTTCGAGGCGATGGACAAGCCCGTCAGAGATATTATCCTGAAAAGTCCTACTGGAAGTGGAAAAACCATCATCCTCACTTACTTTATGCACCAATACATACAGTCTTACCCGAAAACGGTGTTCGTTTGGCTCACTCCCGGCAAAGGCAATCTTGAGGAACAGAGCAAGGCAAAAATGGATAAGTATATCCACGCTTCGCAGACAAAGCTGCTTTCCGATGTGATGACGGCGGGATTTGAAGAAAATGACAGTTGCTTTATTAACTGGGAGAAACTCACGAAGAAAGGCAACAATGCTCTCAAAGACAGCGAACGGACAAACTTTCTGGAACATATCGAGCACGCACTGAACGACGGCCTGCGCTTTATCATCATTGTGGATGAGAGCCATCAGAACAACACAATCAAAGCAGATGAAATTATCCAGTATTTCCGCACGGAGAAGATTATTCGCTGTTCTGCTACGCCTAAGGGCATTGCCAAAGCTGAAGTGATCGAGATTCCTGAGGAAGAAGTTATTGCAGCTGGCCTTATCAAGAAGATGCTGGTTATCAATCAGGATTTTCCGCAGACCGTGGAGACCGAAGATCAAACCGCATATTTGCTGGAGCGTGCCCTGCAAAAGCAGCGTGAACTCCGGGCGGCGTATCTGCAAATGGATGTGGATATTAACCCCTTGATTATCGTGCAGATACCGAACAAATCGGAAACCTTGCTGGACGGTGTGGAGCGTTGGTTTGAAGCGCAAGGGCTTACCTATGAAAACGGTCAGCTTGCGGTTTGGCTTTCTGACCGGCACGAAAATCTGGAGGGCATTGATGCACCTGCCGCACCCTCTACAGCTGTTATCATCAAGCAGGCCGTGGCCACCGGCTGGGATTGTCCAAGAGCGCAGATACTCGTCAAACTGCGTGACAATATGGATGAGACCTTTGAAATTCAGACCATTGGCCGTATTCGCCGTATGCCGGAGGCGAAGCATTATGGCAGTGACCTGCTGGATAGCTGCTATCTCTATACATTTGACGAGAAATTCACTGCTGGCGTCAAGATGGCACTGGATAATGGCGCACTCAATGCCTGTACACTGTTTCTCAAGAGTGAGTACAAAGACATAACCTTGACCGGCGAACAGCGTTCGATGATTTCGCATCCCAGAAACTCACAAAAAGCTCTGCGGGCAATTTGGCTCTATGCAGAGAAAAGCTTGGGTGTCGGGGCAGACAAAGAGGAGAATCGGATTCGCTTACAGGCTGCCGGATATATTCTTCGGGATGATGTGGTGCGCCATACTGTTTCTGGTGAAACCGCTACGCTCGATTTTTCTTCTTCGGATATGAACACGATAAGTGTGACGGAAAAGCTGAATACACACAAGCACGGGCGCGATTATCATCAAAAAATCGGCAGAATCGGTTTGGAAATTGGTATGGAGTATTCGTTTATGAATACTATCATCCGTAAGCTCTTTGATAAGAACTTCAACTATGCTCACAAAATACTTGCACTGGAACCGAGGGAAGTATATGCCTTTGTATTAAACAATGCTGATCGCCTTCGTCATCTGGTTCGAGAAGCAATGGCGGCAGAAATGGCGCAGATGCAGCTCGATGTTCAGACCAAATCTTTGTTTGAGTTTCATATTCCACAGTCCTGTTTGTTTACCTACAACGGAGAAGCCAAAACCCAGATCATTTATAAAAAGAATGTTTATCAGAATTACCTTTCTTCTGCTGCGCCTCGCTCTACGCCGGAAGTTAAATTTGAGAAATTCTGTGAACATTCCGGCAATGTGGAGTGGTGGTATAAGAACGGCGATAAGGGTAGTGAGTATTTCTCTATCGTTTACGGGGACAACTCCGAGAAGCAAAAGCTGTTTTATCCGGACTATATTGTCGGCATAAGCGGTGAGATCTGGATTATTGAAACCAAGGGAGGTTTTGATCGCAGCGGCAACAGTCAGGACATCGACATCTATACGCCGAAGAAGTTTGAAGTGCTGAAAGCATATCTGGATGCGCACGGGCTAAAAGGCGGTATCGTTCGGAACGACGCTACAACGGACGAGCTGTGCATCTGTATGGAGCACTATTCAGATGATATCGGCAGCGATGATTGGGTGCTTCTGGAGGAAATTATATGAAAGTTCTTTTAGCGTAATCGCTTTATTGGTTGGACGGGCTATGTCGAGAAAACATAGTTTATAGAAATGAAGGGGGATAAAAGTGAAAAGAGAGAAAATATCGCTTGAATTGTTACTGTTATCCGATGGTAATCCTAGATTAGAGCCTTCTTTCGGTGTGGATGACCACAAAGCTCGCCGGAAAGAACACCTATTTCCTGCCCTTTAACCAGGGCTCCAACGGAGCCGGGCATAATTACCTGATCCAGCACAACGCCGGAAGCGGCAAGTCCAATTCCATTGCGTGGACGGCAGACCGGCTGGCACACCTGAGTTCTTGCCGAAAATCATGTACGCCGATGTGATCTTGAGAGAAAAGAAAAACCCAGTCATATGGGCAAAAGCCTTGATATGACTGGGTTTTTGGCGGATAGGGTGGGATTCGAACCCACGAGCCGCTTGCGCGACTACCTGATTTCGAGTCAGGGCCGTTATGACCACTTCGATACCTATCCATATATACAAGCGGCGCGAGCCGTTTGCTTTTCAGTTCATGTCCTCGAGGTCGATCGTATCGTCGTCGACATCCATACTCATCT
>SAMEA3663283__coassemble_756_pt1 | contig 89406 bp, 89 predicted proteins | sample SAMEA3663283__metabat2_low_PE_027 | metagenome-assembled genome bin SAMEA3663283 (sample SAMEA3663283) | pig gut metagenome | biome: pig gut; feature: pig-associated habitat; material: faeces | place: China | collected 2013 | reverse complement strand
CGGAGCGTCTGCGCTCGTCTCTTCGTGATAAAGGCGTGTTTCTGCTCAATTTGATGTCAAGCCCGGGAAGCGGCAAGACAACGACCTTGACAAAACTTATTCCGATGATAAAAGAAAAGTACCGTGTCGGCGTTATGGAAGCGGATATCGACTCCGATGTCGACGCTCACACCATTGCCGAGACCGGCGCAAAGGTCATCCAGCTGCACACCGGCGGCATGTGCCATCTTGACGCAGGGATGACAAAGCAGGGGCTAGAGGGCCTTGGCACGGAGAATATCGATTTTGCAATCCTCGAAAATGTCGGTAATCTCGTGTGTCCTGCCGAGTTTGACACCGGTGCTGTCAAAAACGCGATGATCCTTTCTGTTCCCGAGGGACACGATAAGCCCCTCAAGTACCCGCTGATGTTCTCCATCTGCGATGTGCTTCTGGTTAACAAGATCGATGTCATGCCGTACTTTGACTTTGACCTTGAAGCTTGCAAGCGTTATGTTACAAAGCTCAACCCCAACATCAAGATCATCCCCATCTCCGCAAGAACGGGCGAGGGCATTGATGAATGGTCAAACTGGCTGCGTGAGCAGGTCAAGCAGTGGAATAGCTGAAAAAACAGACCCGATGAAAAATCATCGGGTCTGTTTTTATAATCAAAGTTATGCAGGGTCGTAGGACTTGCTGACCTCATTGCCGTCTGCGTCGTAATCGATGCACTCCATGAGCTTCGGGTCAACGCGGCTCTGCTTTTTTATCGTCATGCCGACACCCTTATTGTTGAACACCCAAATGTAGTTGTTCCACACGCCGGGGTCTTTCTTTCTGAAAACGGTCGTCTCGTTGAGTCTGCAAAACTTTGCACGACCCTCGGCGGTATCCAAAAGATCGCCCTCGCCGGTGTAAAACAGCTCGTCGTTATAGTGGTAATTATCTTCCTCTTCAATCTGCTTTTTGACCTCTTCTCTGCTCATTAAAGCACCTCCGCAATTTTTTTTAGATTGTAACACGATATTATTATTCTTTCAAGAGCGATAAGGAAAAAACGGGCGTGTTCGACCGATTTGTTTCGCCTGAACGGATATAATTGTATATGAACGAATTGCGTTCATAGCCTTTTTGTGTTGAAAAAATGCTCGATGTAGTGTATTCTATATACAGTGTTTGGATTTGCCTGCGGGCCTGATGCCTGCGAGCCGATCAAAGATCATTAAATTGAGGAAATTGATTTGAATTTGCATGATTTTTTTGAAAACGGACAGTATTTAGCTTCAAAAGCGTGGAACAGCAAGGGCTTTTGCCCGGTGCTATTTGTGTTATCGCTGTTTGCGCTTGTGACGGAAACGCAGCTTCCCGTCATGTATCTGCTCGTTGCGGTCACGGTTTTGCTGCTCGTTTTCTGTGACGATCTGCTGTCGATAGTCTGCCCGCTACTTTGCATTTTTCTGCTTTCAACAAAGTATTACACTGACTATACTTCACTCGTGCCGTATGTGCCATATGCTGCCGTGCCGTTTGCTATAGCTGCCGTGTTCAACCTTGTACATTACCGCAGACCAATTGTAAAGGGCAGGTTTACCATGCCGCTGTGCGCAGTTTCGGCGGCGCTGCTCATCGGCGGTGTCGGGACTATCTCGGCAAAGGATTATTTCAGACCGACTAGCCTTTATTATATGCTCGGTCTCGGCGTTGTTATGCTCGGCCTGTATTTTCTCGTTAATTCCCGACTCGAAAACGATAGAGAGTACGACCGTGTTGAACGCATGGCGGACATTCTTTTCACAGCGGGCCTCGTTGCCTCGGCAGTGGTGCTCAGTTTCTATGCCGTTAATCTTGAACGCTTTATCGAAAAGGGGAGCGTACTGTTTTTTAAGCCGAGAAACTATGTCGCGAGCGTCCTTCTAATGACGCTGCCTGCATCGTGCCTTTTGATCGAGCGGCGCAGGATACATCTTATAGGTTATGCCGTTATGTGCCTTGCACTTGTCATGTGCGGGTCGAGAAGCGGCCTGCTTTTCGGCGCAATGATCGGCTTTGTCAGCGGCGTTTATATTTGCCACCTCAGACGGGAGAGTATCGCCGAGCACAAATGGTATAACTGGGCGTTTCTTGTTTTAGTCGCCGTGCTTTGCTATGTCGGTGTTAAGTATATTCCCGTTTTATATTCGAGCAGACTTGTCGAGGGCAGCTTCATATCCTCCAGTGAGACAAGAGTAAGCTTCATTGAACTTGGAATTAAGGATTTCCTTGCCTGCCCCATAAACGGTGTCGGCCTCGGAAACACAAAAAATGTAGGAATATTCAAAGCTATCGTACCCGGCAGCCTCGTGTTTTATCACAATGTCATCATTCAGGTCATTGGCTCTATGGGCACTATCGGTGTAATGGCATACTGTTGGCTGTTCGGAGAGAGAATGCGCCTTATAGTCACAAATCTGCACAGCAAGCAGATAATCTTCGGCTTTTCCTACGCCGGAATACTTGCTATGTCGATGACTAACCCGGGCATATTCTGCCCGTTCCCCGAGGCTGCACTTCTCATCATCATGTTCTCGATAGCTGAAAAAGAGGCGAAAAGGCAAAATCAAGTATATATGGTGGAGGATAGTGTATGAAAAAAGCCATAAGCATCCTGCTGGTGCTAGTGCTGCTGGTTTCCCTTGCGCCGCTGTCGGTGTTTGCGGCGGGGGACGAGTATGAGACTATCACCGGCACGGTCATGTTCAATGCCGGACATGACGATTCGAAAACGGATCACCCCTGCCCGTTTACCTATAGCGATGAGTATTTTGCTCAAACAGGCTATAACTACAGGCAGGATCTCGCAACCGTGACCATGGCAATGTGCTTTGCGGCGGGTAATGTTGCCGATCCCGCAAGGTACAAGGAAGGCCCTGCAAACCTTATCGATTTCTTTGATCAGATAGGCTTCAAGGATTTCGAGGCCAACAAGGACTATACCGAAAGACCCGGCAGAAACACCTTCGGTGTAGGCATTGCAAACAAGGTCATATACATAGACGGCGAGAAATACACCGTTATCGGTATCGGCCTGCGTGGCTGCGGCTACTATGCCGAATGGGCAGGTGACCTGAATGTCGGCCTTGAAGGCGAGCACACGGGCTTTGCCATCTGCCGCGACACCGCGCTTGCGTTCCTGAAGGAGTATCTTGCCAAGCACACTGAGATAAGCGGAAAGATCAAGCTCTGGTGCACCGGCTACAGCCGTGGCGCGGCGGGCACTAACATGCTCGGCGGCGCGATAGATGATATCATTGCCTCCGGCGGCAGCATCGGCAAGAATGTTGAGCTGACGGCAGACGATGTTTACTTCTACTGCTACGAGCCGCCCATGGGTGCAGATGTCAATAAAATCGGCAGCAGCATCTATAATAACATCCACAACATCGTTAACTACAACGACCTCGTCGTCAAGGTTGCACCCGAGTGCATGGACTTCGGCAGATACGGTGTCGATCATGTCCTGCCCGGCGCAAAGCTCGACGATAACTACGACGCACTCAAGGCAGATATGCTTGAGGTGTTCTCGACATTTGAAAACGCGGGCAAATATCGCATTGATGACTTTAAGTATGTGACTGTCACGCCCAAGGCGACGATCTCAAAGATATTAAACCTCAAAAACGGCATTACCATGACACAGGGCGAGTTCCTCGATCGCTTTGTCCAGAAGTTGTTCACCGAGGTGTTCACCAAAAGAGCTGAGGTCTACGCCGCTCAGGACGACATTTCAGAGATCGTCCTGCCGCTCATCGGCACATATCCCGACCAGTGGGATACATTCGTTGATATACTCAGCAAGGATGCGGCAAAAAGCATCGGCGAGCTTATCTATGTGATAAAGAACAAATCCACTGAAGAAGTCGTGAACTTTGTTGCAAACCTGTTCCTTGATGCCATGCGTGAAGCCGGCATAACCGAGTATAATTTCGAGCAGGTCAAGAAGATGGTAAAGCCCCTTACGCTTACCGTCATCAAGATAGTCACAAAGTGCCCCGACGAGTTTGCAACGCTCATTTTCAACATTGTCGGTATCATGTCCGCCCACTACGGTGAGCTCGGCATGTCATGGATGATGTCCATTCCCGACGACTACATGAACTCCAAGCCTGATGCAATCATCAACAACCTGCCGTTTACCGATGTCAGCATGGGCTCGTGGTTCTATGACAATGTCAAGTACTGCTACGATAACGGACTCATGATAGGCGCCGATGCAAAGAGCTTTGCTCCCGAGGGCGCGGTGTCAAGGGGCCAGGTCGTCACCGTACTGTACCGTCTTGCTGGCTCTCCGTCCGTTGCAGGCAAGACCTGCCCGCTGACCGATGTTGACTCAAGCTGGTGCAAAGATGCGATCATCTGGGGCTATAATGCGGGCATAGTAATGGGCTATGACGACAACACCTTCCGTCCCGATGAGAGCGTTACCCGCGAGCAGCTTGCCGCATTTGTGTACAGATACGCAAACGACGGCTCGGCAGCTTCGGGCAAGACCTCGGCCTTTACCGATGCTGAATATATCTCAGATTACGCCGTGCCGGCAATGAACTGGTGCATTAACAAGGGCGTTATCATCGGCATGGGCGACGGTACGCTGTACCCGCAGGGCTGCTCTACAAGAGCACAGTTTGCCGCAATGATCTCAAGACTTGCTCTTGCCGGTTAAAAAGAATAAAAATATCAAAATCAGCCGTTTCTAAAACGGCTGATTTTCTTGTGATTTGGAAATAAACATGATATAATATTATGATAAATTTAAGCGGAGGCTCTCAATGGATAAGTTCAAGCTCGTTTCGCCGTATGCGCCCATGGGCGACCAGCCTGAGGCGATAGATACGCTTGTAAACGGCATAGAAAACGGCATAGATGAGCAGGTGCTTTTGGGCGTTACCGGCTCTGGCAAGACCTTTACCATGGCAAGTGTCATTGCAAGACTCAACCGCCCGACACTCGTTCTTGCACACAACAAGACCCTTGCTGCGCAGCTGTGCGCCGAATTTAGAGAGTTTTTTCCCGAAAACGCAGTTGAATACTTCGTTTCATACTATGACTACTACCAGCCCGAGGCATACATCCCGCACACCGATACATTCATCGAAAAGGACAGCTCCATAAATGACGAGATAGAGCGCTTAAGACACAGCGCAACGTCCAGCCTTTTTGAGCGGCGGGATACCATCGTTGTGGCTTCCGTTTCCTGCATCTACGGTCTCGGAGACCCCATTGACTATAAAAACATGGTCATCTCGCTCAGACAGGGTCAGACCAAGAATTTTGACGAGCTTTTAAAAAAGCTTATTGAGATACGCTATGAGCGTAACGATATTGCCTTTGAGCGCAACATGTTCAGGGTGCGTGGCGATACCGTTGAAATTTTCCCCGCCTATTCAAGCGATAAGGCAATAAGGGTAGAGTTCTTCGGTGATGAGATCGACCGCATCAGCGAGGTCAATGTCGTGACCGGCACAGTGCTCAGATACTTAAGCCACGCTGCCATTTCCCCTGCGAGCCACTATGTCGTCAGCAAGGAGAGAATGGCAAAGGCGATCGGCGATATCCGCGCCGAGTGCGAGGAGCGAGTGAAGTTTTTTGAGGAAAACGGCAAGCTTCTCGAAGCACAGAGAATATCGCAACGTACAAATTATGATATCGAAATGATGCAGGAGCTCGGCTACTGCACGGGCATAGAAAACTACTCGAGGATAATATCCGGCAGACCTGTCGGAAGCGCGCCGATGACGCTGCTTGACTATTTTCCTGATGATTTTCTGTTGTTTGTCGATGAAAGCCATGTGACACTCCCGCAGGTGCGTGCAATGTACCGCGGCGACAGGGCCAGAAAAGAAGCCCTTGTCGATTACGGCTTCCGCCTGCCTTCGGCGTTTGACAACAGACCGCTTAAGTTTGAGGAATTTCAGGAGAGGGTACACCAAGCTGTGTATGTCTCCGCAACACCGGGCGATTACGAGCGTGAAAGGGCGGGGCAGGTCGCAGAGCAGATAATCAGACCCACGGGACTTCTCGACCCCGAGATATCGGTGCGCCCCATCGAAGGACAGATAGACGACCTCATCGGCGAGATAAACCGGCGCATTGAAAAGCAGCAGCGAGTGCTTATAACGACCCTGACTAAGAAAATGGCGGAGGATCTGACCGAATATCTCGGCAATGTCGGCATCAAGTGCCGGTACATGCACCATGATATCGACGCTATCGAGCGTATGGAGATAATCCGCAGCCTGCGCCTCGGCGAATTTGATGTGCTCATCGGCATAAACCTTTTGCGAGAAGGACTTGACCTTCCGGAGGTGAGCCTTGTTGCCATCCTCGATGCCGATAAGGAGGGCTTTCTGCGCAGCGAAACGAGCCTTATCCAGACCATCGGCAGAGCAGCAAGAAACGCAGACGGCTTGGTCATCATGTATGCCGACACTGTCACTCGCTCTATGCGGCTTGCCATCGACGAGACCGAGCGCCGCCGTGCAAAGCAGACAAAGTATAACGCCGAGCACGGCATAGTTCCCAAAACGATAATCAAAAGCGTCCGAGACATGATAGAAATATCGTCCGACGCATCGAGCGCCGCCCACAGAAAAGACGGTGTAAAGATGACGCGAGGCGAGCGCAAGGCACTTATAGCCGAGCTTGAAAAGCAGATGAAGGCCGCCGCAAAGATGCTCGAATTTGAACTTGCGGCAGAGCTTAGAGACAGAATAATCAGACTTCGCGGCGAGGAATGATAATGAAACTACTGATATTAGACGGAAACAGCATAGTAAACAGAGCCTTTTACGGCATTCGGCAGCTCAATGCACCTGATGGTACACCCACAAACGGCATATATGGCTTTTTGGCAATCTTGCATAAGCTGCTCGACGGCGAAAATCCCGAGTCTGTCTGCGTGACCTTTGACCTTAAAGCGCCGACCTTCCGCCACCTGCGCTATGACGGCTACAAGGCACAGCGCAAGGGCATGCCGGAGGAGCTTGCGGTGCAGATGCCGGTTCTGAAGCAGGTGCTTGATACTATGGGCATCCTGCGCCTTGAGCTTGAGGGCTTCGAGGCCGACGATCTTCTCGGAACTGTGAGCAAAATTTGCGAAAATACCGGCTGGGACTGCCGCATTGTCACCGGCGATAAGGACAGCTTCCAACTCATTAGCGAGACAACGCATGTCTGCCATGTGAAAAGCCGCATGGGGCAGACAGAGACTAAGGAGTACACGCCCGAACTGTTTAGGGAAGAGTACGGCTTTGACCCCATACACATTGTTGACCTCAAAGCCTTGATGGGCGACTCGTCGGATAATATACCGGGCGTTGCCGGCGTCGGAGAGAAAACCGCAATGGATCTGATCCGGCGCTACACGAGCATTGAGTATATCTACGCAAACCTCGACGAACTGGAAATTAAAGAGGGAGTGCGCAAAAAGCTCAGAGACGGCATGGAAAGTGCCGAGCTATCATATGAGCTTGCGACCATATGCACCCAAGCGCCGATAAGCTTTAAGCCTGAGGATGCACTTTGGAATAAAAATTATAAGCCTGAGCTTTATAGCCTTTTTAAAAAGCTCGGATTTAATAAATTCATTGAAAAATGGGGCATTGCAGAGACCGAAGCGAAAGTCGAAAGCGCAGCTATTGAGCACTTCCCTGTAATTGACGATGCTGATTTCGAGACGATATCTGCGGCAGTTAAGGCGACGGAGCTTGTCACAGTGCAGATGAGTGACGATTTTGACAGCATTGAGCTTTGCGACGGAAAAAGCGTCTACACGGCTCACTGGGACGGTTTGGGCGATGACTATAACAGCCTGCTTAAACTCGTGTTTTCTGCCGAGACCAATAAAGCGTCCCACAATGTAAAAGACCTAATGTCTAAGCTCATTACTGAAAACTTGCCCTTGGACGGCTTTGTGTACGACACTGCTCTGGCTGCGTATCTTCTCGAATCCACCGAGAGCGACTATCCCTTAGAGCGGGTGAGCATGCGCTATCTCGGCACCGAGCTTCACGGCACGGAGGCAATATACAAGCTCAAACCCGTGACCGAGGAAAAGCTTAAGCAGCTTGATATGGAAAAGCTTTATTACGAGATCGAGCTTCCGTTGTGTCAGGTGCTCGCCGATATGCAGTCGGTCGGCTTTTTAGTCGACAGAGCGGCACTCAGCGAGTTTGGAGCAAGCCTTAACGATGATATAGAAAAGCTTCGAAATGAGATATGGCAGCTTGCCGGAGGTGAGTTCAACATTAATTCGCCAAAGCAGCTCGGCGAGGTGCTGTTTGACCGCCTGATGCTGCCCTCGGGCAAGAAAACAAAGACCGGCTGGAGCACAAATGCCGATGTTTTGGAAAAGCTCAGGGGGAAGCACCCGATAATCGAGCGCATTTTGGACTACAGAATGCTCACAAAGCTCAAATCCACATATGCAGACGGCCTTTTAAAGCTCATTGAGCCTGACGGCAGGATAAGAACGAACTTCCAGATGACTGTTACGGCAACGGGCAGACTTTCAAGCACCGAGCCCAATTTGCAGAATATACCCATCCGCAAGGAGCTTGGCGGGCAGATACGAAAAATGTTTATCGCCTCAAAGGGCAAGGTGCTCGTCGATGCAGACTACAGCCAGATCGAGCTGCGCTTGCTTGCGCATATCTCAAACGACAAGCACATGCAGGAGGCGTTTGCAAGCGGCGAAGATATCCATGCAGTTACCGCATCGCAGGTGTTTGATACTCCGCTTTCCGAGGTCACGAGCCTGCAGCGCAGCAGAGCAAAGGCAGTAAACTTCGGCATCGTCTACGGCATTTCAGCATGGTCGCTTGCACAGGATATCGGCGTTTTCCCGAATGAGGCAAAGGCATATATGGATGCTTATCTTGATAAGTATAACGGCGTGCACGAGTATATGAAGCACATCGTTGAGCAGGCCAAGGCCAACGGCTATGTAAAGACCCTGTATAATCGCCGCAGAGCTCTGCCTGAGCTTAAATCCTCCAATTTCAATATGCGTTCCTTTGGTGAAAGGGTAGCGCTCAATATGCCCATCCAGGGCACGGCGGCGGATATTATCAAGCTTGCGATGGTCAATGTTTATAGGCGCCTCAAGGACGAGGGACTTAAGTCAAAGCTCATCCTCCAGGTGCACGACGAACTTATATGCGAATGTCCCGAGGAGGAAGCGGACACGGTCGTAAGAATTCTTTCAGAGGAGATGAGCGGAGTTACAAAGCTTTCGGTGCCGCTCATAGTTGATGCAAAACGAGGACATAGTTGGGCGGAGGCACACTGATGTTAAGCTATGAACAAGCGGGGCTCGTGCTCGACGAGCTGGCGGACGAATTGCCCGAGGGCATTTTTGAAAACTTAAACGGCGGAGTTAACTTTGTCGAGGAAGCGGTCGTTGCCGAGGATGGCAGATATACTCTCGGCACATATTTCCGTAACGGCATGGGCAGATACATCGAGCTGTACTACGGCTCGTTTGTCGAGCTCTATGGCGAGATGGACGACGAACTTTTCAAGCGCAGGCTCAAAAACACGCTGCACCATGAGCTGACGCACCACATCGAAAGTATGGCAGGTGACAGGAGCCTTGAGCATTGGGACGACAGACAGTCCGAGCTATGCGGCTTTAACGGCATTGATGTTGGCAGCATACTCTTTGTCTGTGACGACAATGCGCTCTCTATGGCGGCCGAAGCGGTGTTCAACGCCAATAAGCAGGGACACAGCGCTGTCGTGACGGCGTATTCGGCTGGGCTGAGCGCAGGCAACGTACTTGCGCCTAAGTTCGTCAAAGCCTGCGAGAACTTAAATATCGGCTTGCCAAATCGTATACCCGTTGAGATAACAAGGGAGCTTCTTTCGTCATATGATATTGCACTGTGCATGACACTTGCGCAGACCGATGAGTTATCAAGGCGATATCAAGACCTTGACGAACGCGTCATGTGCCTTGCTGAGGACGATATTAAGCCACCTGCGCTGGCGCTTGGCTGGAAAAAGACGCTGGAGCGCCTTTCGGATGAAGTCCTGGCGGTAATTGACGAGCTCGAGCAGGAGGCAGCCGATGCATTTTGAAATTGCAGATGTGAGCCTTGAGCATATAGCTGAGATCAATGAGCTTGAAAAGCTCTGCTTTTCGCTGCCGTGGTCAAGGCAGGCACTCATTTCGCAGCTTCCCGATGACATGCACATGTTTATCGCAGCCATCGGAGACGATGGGCAGGTGCTGGGCTATGTCGGTATGATGTATGTCCTCGACGAGGGCTATATTTCGAATGTTGCCGTCTCGCCCGAGCATAGAAGACTCGGCATAGCTGACGCCCTTATAAACGCCCTTATCGACAGGGCAAATGAAAAAGACCTCAGCTTTGTGACGCTTGAGGTCAGAAAGAGCAATGTTCCGGCAATTGAGCTTTATATAAAAAACGGATTTTCCGAAGTCGGCCTGAGGAAAAACTACTATACCAAGCCGACCGAGGATGCCATATTGATGACAAGATTTCTTAAGTGAGGATAAAACAGTGAAGATATTAGCGTTTGAATCTTCGTGCGATGAAACAGCCGTTGCGGTAGTTGAGGACGGCAGAAAGGTTTTGACCGATCAGATATTCTCTCAGGCGGATCTGCACGCCATTTATGGCGGCGTTGTGCCGGAGATAGCGTCAAGAAGCCATGTCGAGGTCATATCCATGCTATCCGAGAGAGCAATTCAGGCCTCAGATATCAAAAAAAGCGACATTGATGCGGTTGCGGTGACCTATGCGCCGGGGCTTATCGGCACGGTGCTCGTGGGGCTCAACTTTGCCAAGGCTGTTGCGCTGAGCCTTAATGTGCCACTCATACCGGTGCACCACATAAAAGGCCATGTAGCGGCAAACTACATAGCCTATCCCGAGCTTGAGCCGCCGTTTCTCTGCCTTGCGATCTCCGGCGGCAATACGCTCATAATCGATGTTCGCAGCTACACCGACCTCAAGGTCATAGGCTCTACCCGTGACGATGCGGCAGGGGAGTGCTTTGACAAGACTGCGCGCGTTCTCGGCCTGCCTTACCCGGGCGGCAAGCCCATTGACCTTCTGTCCCAGGGCGGCGACGATAAAAAATATCACCTGCCCAGAACGCATATCGAGGGAAGCCCATATGACATGAGCTTTTCCGGTCTCAAGACTGCCGTTATCAACATCGTTCATAACGCCGAGCAGAAGGGCGAGGAGATAGACAAGCCTTCGCTCGCAGCTTCATTCACCGCTGCTGTCAGCGACAGCTTGGTACCACGCACGATGATGGCTGCAAAGGAGCTTGGCTATAAAAAGATAGCCGTTGCAGGCGGCGTTGCGGCAAATTCGAGGATAAGGGCGGATTTCAAGGCCGCCGCCGAGAAAGCGGGATGTGAACTATTTGTGCCGCCGCTTAAGCTCTGCGGAGACAATGCGGCTATGATAGGCTGCCAGGGCTACTATGAGTTCCTTGCCGGAAACACGGCCGGAAGCGATCTGAACGCATACGCCAACATGGAGCTTTGAGAGGTGCGCGATGGGAATTCACGACGGTCACCGTCAGAGAATGAAAAGCCGCTTCTTAGAGGTCGGCTTAGATGGATTTAACGACCACAACGCGCTGGAAATGCTGCTGTTCTACGCTTTGCCCCGCAAGGATACAAACGAGCTTGCACACGAGCTTTTAAACCACTTCGGCTCACTTGCAGCCGTGCTCGAAGCTGATCACAAGGCTCTCAGCGAAATCGACGGAATAGGGGAGAACGCCGCGGTCTTACTAAAGCTCATTCCCGATATAAGCCGCCGGTACATGGAGGAAATCACTGCTCCGAGGAAAAGCGTTGAGTCGGCAGATCAGATCGGAAGATATTTTATGGCCAAGTTCATGTACTTGCAGGACGAGGTCTGTTATGCGCTGCTTTTGGATAATGCAAACAGAGTCATCACCTGCAAGCCGATAAGCAAGGGCGTTGTCAATGCGACCGAGGTTGGCGTGAGGATGCTCATTGAGCTTGCAATGAAGTATAAGGCTACGGGTGTTATAATTGCTCATAATCACCCGGGCGGTATGCCTGATCCCTCCAGAGAGGACGAGGACTGCACGGAAACTGTCAAAAATATGCTTGATGTTGTTGGCGTTAAGCTGCTTGACCACATCATCGTTGGAAGCGGAGTATACTACTCACTCAAGCAGAGCGGAGTTATGTAAACAATTTTCTGTTTCTATTTTGTTATCTGTTTCGATTTCAGGGCTTGCGGGTTTATAGCAAAACCGAAAAAATTGTTGATTACATAGGTGGTTTTGCGTGTTGAAAAACCTGTTGAAAATGTTGATAACTATATGAATAATAATTATTGCGATATGTTATGGTAACTAATTTGCAACCTTTTACACACAAAAAAGCCTTGTATATCAATGCCTATAATTTTTGAATTGTTCATAGTTTGCAATTAAGTTACAGCAAATAATACAAGTTGTAATTATAATTTCGATTGACTTTGTTTGCACATTATGTTAAAATATCAAGGCTGTGGTTTGCTGGTGTAGCTCAGTCGGTAGAGCAGCTGATTCGTAATCAGCAGGTCAGGTGTTCGAGTCACCCCACCAGCTCCATAAAAAACCTGTTGGCTTCTGCCAACAGGTTTTTGCTTTTTTACTTCTTTCTTAAAACTATTGAGATGAAATTAAGGTACTTGCCGCCGCCGGCCTCCATCGATTTGCGGTCGCCGACTGCGTATTCGTTGTCTTGCTTTAGCCAATCAGACCAAACCTCGTCGTTACTCTCCATCTCCTTAACGCTCAGGACTTCTGCTCCAATGCACTTTGAGACCATGTCAGTCCAATACTTGACATCGTGCATGTATTCAAGCTGCTCCGGCGTCCATGAAAGCAAAAGCTCGGGCGGCAGATCATCGTGACAGTCCTTTTTCATGCCGGGGATGGCGATATAGACATAGCCGCCGGACTTTACGAAGGGAAGAAGCTTTTCGTCCAGGAAACCCTCGTCTCTCCCGAAATAGTTGTACGAGTCGGTGCTGACGATCGCATCGAAAAAGCTCTTTTCAAACGGCAGAGCGGTCGCATCGGCTTTGACGGGTATGAGCCTGTCAGGGGACACGCCCATACTGTCAAAGAACTTCCTGTTCTCGGTAGGATCACTCCAAAGATCGGCGGCGTAAACGGTGAAGCCGTATTCCTTTGCAAGAAAAACACTTGTCAACCCTTGACCGCTGCCAAGGTCACATACAATGGCGTTTTCGGGTATCTTGTGCTCAAGTAAAAGTTCCTCTTCGAGCTTTATGGGGTTCGGCCCCATTATCATTTTCATAAGATCGGGAGTACAGTATTTTTCACTTATTATATATTTCATTGTATTTCCTTTCATGTGTGTTCGATAATAAATCGGTCGATGTGTTCTTTGAGCAAGGCAAGGCTTTGCCCTTTATCCAAATAATCTGAGCTGCTTATGAGCAGGAACATCGGTGCGTAGTATTCGAGTGCGAGAAGTCTGGGATCGGCGCTTATAGGCATACCATCAGTCATCATTTGTGTAAATATGCTCTCCATGTAGTCAACGGGGCCTGTCATGATGCAGCTATGATATAGCTGTGCCATTTCCTCGTCACGGTACTGCTCCAATGAGAGCATTTTACGGAAGTTTCGGGCAAAATCATCCTGCGTCCAAAAAATGTACTGCGCCAAAGTAAACCGCCTGACGCTGTCCCACGAAACTGATTGCTTGCAATCTTGCTCCTCGGGTACTTGATATTGCTTCGAGCGTTCAGCGTCGATTTCAAACATTCTTTCGACGATGCTGTCAAAAATGTCCCTTTTGTTTTTGTAATGCTTGTATAGTGCGCCCTTTGTCATGCCCAGCTCGCCGGAAATGGTGCTGACCGAAACGGCATCAAAGCCATCTCTGGCAAACAGATGCAGCGCGGTCATCAAAATTTTTTCCTTTGTGTCAGTCATCAATACACCTCCAATGGTAAACGACCGTTTACATTATAGTAAACGGTCGTTTTCTTATCAAGTATTATTTTATATTAAACTCGATTTTAATATCATTGATCATCAGCTCGGCCTTACCTGCAGAGCCGGTCGTTTTGACGTATGTGCCGCCGCAGCCACCCTTGAGGGAGATGACATGCGGCCCGATGATATCAAGCTTATCGGTGCAGCTTAAAATGACGGGCTCCTGATAATACACGGCGGGGTTTCCGAACTCATCTCTCGCGTATATCCTGACGGCGGCGACATCGTAAGTGTCGCCATCGGTGAGCTCAGTATGGCTGAGTTCGACCTCAAGATGCGCTACCTGCCCGGGTTTTTTGATGACCGATTTTACGACTTTGCCGTTTTTCACTGCATCAAAGCGCCATTCGGTTGCTTCGCCGCCCCAGTTGCTCACATATTTGCCGTAGAGCTCAACGCCGTCGGAAAATCTAAGCCCATTGAGCAGCATCAGCTTTCCGAGCTTCAGCAGATACTTCGGCGGCAGAGCACTTGTGCCGTACTTTGCGACCGCACACAGGCACTCCTTGAGCTGTTCTGCGGTCTTGCTGTCGAAGCTTTCCTGTGTTTCGAGCAGATCACCGATGAAATCGTCAATGACGACAGGCGGATGGGGCAGCGCCGGATAGCTCGAACTATCGGGGTAAAACTCCTTTACGAGCAATCCATTTTTATAAAGTCTCACGCTGTCGGCATTGGTGAACACAAAGACGCTGCCGATATTACCGGCGGGGTGCTCGCCTATATCCATCGACGAGGAAACGACACAGCAGGGCGCTTCCTCGGACTGACTTGCATATACGGCGGCTGCCAGCTTCGGGTTTCTGAACATGTCCATTACTCCGTGGTAGCAGATGCCATCGCCGCTGCCGAAATCCTTATGGGTGTTGTAGTCGATCATACACCACGGGAAAATACCGCAAATATCGTCGGCTGCATACATTGCATCAAGCACCTTTGTGTGGCGCATAGCGTGGCTCAGACGATGACGTTCGTCATCAAAGGGTTTGGTGGGGAACATGTGCCCATTGCACTCGGAAACAAGATACGGACGGCGCTTGTTAGATGTTACTCTCTTTTTTGCCTTCAGACCGGCGTTATCGCCGCTGTGCGAAAAATCGTTAAATGCGTATACATCCTCAAGCAGGCTGCTTTTTTCAATAAACCTGACACCGCTGGTCTGCCTTGAGCAGTCTAGCTTGTGGGCAACAGCGTTTGTTTGCTTATACAGCTCGTCGTCGTCCTGCGATTCGTTTATCCTGACACCCCAAAGGATTATTGAAGGGTGATGCATGTATTGTATGACCATATCGCGCGTGTTTTCGACCGCCTGATCCTTCCATGCGTTGTCGCCGATGTGCTGCCAGCCCGGTATCTCGGTAAACACTAGCAGGCCGAGCTCGTCGCACCTGTCTAAAAAGTGCTGCGACTGCGGGTAGTGCGAGGTGCGCACGGCGTTGACACCAAGCTCATGCTTGAGGATATCCGCATCAAGCCTTTGCATGGACTTCGGCATCGCATAGCCTACATAAGCAAAACTCTGGTGCCTGTTAAGGCCGCGAAGCTTCATTTTTTTGCCGTTCAGATAAAAGCCGTTGTTTTCAAATTTCGCAGTCCTAAGACCGAAACGATATCTTTTTTCATCGAGAACCGTGTCGCCATTGATTATTCTTGACCTCAAGGTGTATAAATACGGTGACTCCGGCGACCAGAGCTTGCCGTCAGGAACGGTGAGCATGGACGTTGCACCCTCTGCCGAAGCTGCAACGTTGCTGTCGGCATCGAGGATATCGGTCACCAGCCTGCCGCATTTCAGAGGCTCAGAGGTATCGATGTTGACAGAGATGTCCCGCAGGCCGATGTTTTCAATGCGTACATCCTTTATATATGTGCTGTTTCGCACCTCAAGCTCGACCTCACGGTACAGACCACCATAGCATAGATAGTCGATTACGAAGCCGAAGGGCGGAACATTAAGGCTTTCTCTCGTATCGAGCCTGACCGTGATGACATTATCCTGACCAAAGCATACACACTCCGTCAGGTCGGCGGTAAAGGCGGTGTAGCCGCAGGCGTGGTGTGCAACCACTTTACCGTTGCAGTAGACGGTAGCATCGTGCGCAGCGCCGTCAAAGCGCAAGAGTATACGTTTGCCTTGCCACTCGTCTGGGGCGAAGAAGCTCTTTTTATAACCGCAAAGCATCTGATAATCTTTGCAGTCAATGTAATTGTACGATATCTCACGCACGGTGTGCGGCAGCCTGATGCGCTCGGCGTTATCGAAGCCTGCGTCATAGTCGCAAGTGAACAGCCAATCGTTGTTAAACGGAATAGTCATTTTCGTTCTCCATATTAAACATATAAGTGAATAATATCACACAACTTTGTATTTGCATAGATATCTGTTGATTTTCGGGAAAAAAAACTATATAATAGCCACATTCGGACTATAGGAGATTTGTGATGGATAAGCTTTTAAACACAAAACTTTTTCTGCTTGATATGGACGGCACCCTTTACCTTGGCGACGAGGTGTTTGATGGTGCGATCGATTATATAAACACCATAAAGGCAAGCGGCAGACAGTACATTTACCTTACAAATAACTCGTCGAGAGCCGGCATAGACTATGTCACAAGGCTGCGCAAGCTCGGCTTTCCTTGCGATATGGAGAATGTTTTCACATCCGGAATGGCGACGGCCATGTATCTAAACTCAAGATTCCCGGGCTGCACAGTTTATCCTGTCGGAACGAAAGCATTCATGGGCGAGCTTGAAAGCTACGGCGTGAAGCTCGGCGAGGATGATGTAAAAGTCGTCTGCGTCGGATTTGACACTGAGCTTACTTATGAAAAGCTCAACAAAGCGGTGCATTACCTGCGCCACGGCGCGGCATTTGTTGCCGCAAACCCCGATTGGGTCTGCCCAATGCCTGCAAACGAGGTCTTGCCTGACTGCGGCAGCATATGTGCTCTGCTCACGGCGGCAAGCGGTGTAAAGCCTGAGTACATCGGTAAGCCTAACAGGAAAATGGTTGACATAATATCAGAAAAAACCGGAGTTCCCAATGAGCAGATCTGCTGTGTTGGCGACAGACTCTACACAGACATTGCCGTTGCGCAGAATGCCGGCGCCGTGTCCGTGTGCGTCCTTTCCGGCGAGAGCACGCTTGAGGATATCGAAAATGCCGAGCGCAAGCCCGATTATGTCCTCAACAGTGTTGTTGATATTGCAAATATCTTAAAATCCAATATGTAATAATATCTAATAATGTAATAAAATGAAGCCTGCATCGCAGGCTTCATTTTATTATTATATCGTCGTTCGGAACAAGTGCCCAATCGAAAGTTTGCAAAAGCTTCTGCGCACAGACGGGAGTTCCGTCACCCAAACCTAATTGAGCGGCAAGATATCCGAGAATTTCTTCCGACGAGTGGTTTTGCCTTAAACTGAGTATATTCAAGTCACCATCGCGCTTTGAAAGCTTTCTTCCGTCTTTGGAAAGTAGCAGGGGAGCGTGACAGTATTCCGGCGGTGTGCCGCCGAGCTGGCTTATGAGCCATATCTGCCTTGCCGTTGAGCTCAACAGATCACGGCCGCGGACGACACGGTCAACGCCCATATCCATATCGTCAAAGGAAGCGGCAAGCTGATATGCATAAACACCGTCTGATCGCCGGATTATAAAATCACCATCGTCGGCAAGGTTTTGGCTTATCACACCGTAATGCCCGTCGGTAAAGATTATCACCTTTTCCGGCACATGAATTTTCCACGCAGGTCGTTTGCCTTGCTTTTCAAGCTCCAATCGCTCGGAATGGCTCAGGTGCCTGCACCGGCAACCTGTGTCACGCGTGCATTCGCCCGGATGCGGTGCGGAAGCGGCCAAGCGCTGGCTGCGGCTGCAATAGCAGGGATAGAGCATGTCCCGCTTTAAAAGCCGCTCGAATACATCTTCGTAAAGCGCTGTTCGGCTGCTTTGGTAATACTCATCGCTGAGCTTGTTGTCCCAGTCAAGACCGAGAAAACGCAGGTCATCTGCAAGCTGCTTGACATAGCCCTTTGAGCATCTGTCTGGATCAAGATCTTCTATTCGCAATATAATTTTTCCGTCCTTAGAGCGAGCATCCAGCCATGCAAGCAGGTAAGATGACAGATTTCCTAAATGCATAACGCCGCTCGGACTCGGTGCAAAACGCCCGGTTAAATTAGCTTTTTTGTACATTTTTAGCCCTTTGTTTAGAAAGATTCAATATATTTTATCATATTTACGAGAAAAATTAAATAAACAACTATCATTTTTCCTAAACATGTGGTATAAAGAGATTATAATAATTATGTATGGAGGGCAATTATGGCTACTTCGACGAAAGAATCCCTTGGTAATGCGCTTAAAAAGATGCTTACCATCAAGCCTATTGATAAGATAACCGTAAAAGACCTTGTTGAGGAGTGCGGTGTTAACCGCCAGACCTTCTATTATCACTTTGATGATGTTTATGACCTGCTCGAGTGGGTGTTCGAGGAAGACGCGAACAGGACTTTGCCGCAGGAGATACTGTATGAGAACTGGCGTGAAAATGTTCTCACGTTCTTCCATTATCTCTACAACAATAAGCTCTTCGTCCTGAATGTCTATAACTCCAACAACCGCTCATACTTCCTGCGTTACTTTAAGCGCAGACTGCACTATTGCATCCACAGCTTTGCTGTCATCGTTGCAGAGGGCAAGAATATCGAGTGGTCCGATCTTGAGTTTGTTTGCGAGTTCTACGCAAACGGTGTTGTCGGTCTTATCTCGCAGTGGCTTGACAGGAACATGGAGCTGCCTCCCGAGATAACCGAGGAGAAATTTATCAAGGTGCTTGACGGCAGTATCGAGAGCATGCTGTCGAGGTTTCAGAAAAAATGAATAACAGCAACATGAGGGTCTTCGTATTAGGCGGAGACCCTCATTTTTTTCTGTTGAAAGAAAAGAGAAAAAAGGATATAATAATTCAGTTAAGAAAGAGGTGACGAGATGAAAGAGCAAAAAACAAATGTTATGCGTTTGCTTGAGCAGAAAAAGATAAGCTATACGCCGCACGAGTACCCGCACGGTGATGGGGCGGTCGACGGGCAGACCGTTGCGCGAATATGCAACCAGAATCCCGAACAGGTGTTCAAAACGCTTGTTGTAAGAGGCGCAAGCAAGACGATATATGTGTTCGTAATTCCCGTCACGAGCGAGCTTGACCTTAAAAAGGCGGCAAAGGCCAGCGGAGAAAAGTCTGTTGCGATGATTCATGTCAGCGAGATTAATGCTCTGACGGGCTATGTTCGTGGTGGCTGCTCGCCGGTCGGGATGAGAAAGCAGTACAAGACATTTTATAATATAAGTGCAGCGGATAAACCGACCATTATGGTTAGTGCAGGCAAAATCGGCTATCAGGTCGAGCTTGCACCGGATGAGCTTGTGAAGCTCACCTGTGGAAGCTACGCGGAATTGGTGTAAACTAAATGGAAAACAGCATTGTAATCAAAGGCGCAAGAGCTAACAACCTTAAAAATATCGATATCGAAATACCAAGAGACAAGCTCATTGTCATGACCGGCGTATCCGGCAGCGGTAAATCAAGCCTTGCCTTTGACACCATCTATGCCGAGGGTCAGAGAAGGTATGTCGAGAGCTTATCTTCGTATGCAAGGCAGTTTCTCGGCCAGATGGATAAGCCCGACCTAGATAACATTCAGGGCCTGTCTCCGGCAATATCCATTGACCAGAAGACCAGCTCGAGAAATCCCCGTTCTACCGTCGGTACGGTGACGGAGATATACGACTATATGCGTCTTTTGTGGGCACGCATAGGTGTGCCGCACTGTCCGAAATGCGGCAAGGAGATAAAACAGCAGACGATCGATCAGATAATTGATCAGCTCATGCTCCTGCCAGAGGGGACTAAACTTCAAATACTTGCACCAGTTGTTAGAGCGAGAAAGGGCGAGTATGCAAAGGTTTTCGAGGATGCAAGAAGGTCCGGCTATGTAAGGGCAAGGGTCGACGGCAGCATTTATGACCTGTCTGAGACCATTAAGCTTGAGAAAAACAAAAAGCACAATATTGAGATAATCGTTGACAGAATCGTAATTAAGCCCGATATAACCCGCAGGCTCACGGATTCTGTCGAAACTGCAGCCTCGCTTGCAAACGGCCTGATTATCGCAGATGTTATAAGCGAAAACCGGGAGATACTCTTTTCGCAGAACTACGCTTGCGAGGAATGCGGCATATCCATAGAGGAGCTCACGCCGAGAATGTTCTCGTTCAACACGCCTTACGGCGCGTGCCCGACCTGCGACGGCCTCGGTATGCAGCTTCTGGTTGATCCTGAGCTTATTGTGCCGGACGAAAGCCTGAGTCTTTCAAGCGGCGCAGTTCAGGCAAGCGGCTGGGCATCGGGCGGCAATGATTCTATCGCGAAGATGTACTACACGGCACTTGCAAAGAAGTACGGATTTAAGCTTGATACCCCCTTTAAGAAGCTCCCCAAAGAAGCCAAAGACGCACTGTTCTACGGCACAAACGGCGAGCCGCTTGACCTTTTATACGAAAGGGAGAGCAAAAACGGCTCGTTTTCCGGCAAATATTCCAAGCCCTTTGAGGGCATTTGCAATAACCTTGAGCGCCGCTATCACGAGACGCAGAGTCCAGCGATGCGAGCCGATATCGAGGAGGTCATGTCCGAGATAAGCTGCCCGACCTGTGGCGGCTTGAGACTTCGTAAGGAAGCACTGGCGGTCACCGTCGGTGGCAAGAACATTGCGCAGATGAGCGACATGTCCATCACTGAAGCGATAGATTTTGTCGACAGCCTGGTTCTGACCGAAAAGCAGCAGATAATTGCGGCTCAGATACTTAAGGAGATCAAAGTCAGACTCGGATTCCTAAAAAATGTCGGTCTGCAATACCTCACGCTTTCAAGAGGCGCTGTGACGCTCTCTGGCGGTGAGAGCCAGAGAATAAGGCTTGCAACACAGATAGGCTCGTCGCTCATGGGCGTTTTGTACATCCTTGATGAGCCGAGCATCGGTCTGCACCAACGTGATAACGAAAAGCTTCTGAAAACGCTCAAAGATCTGCGCGACCTTGGTAATACGCTGATCGTCGTCGAGCACGACGAGGACACCATCCGTGCAGCGGATTTTGTCGTGGATATAGGCCCTGCTGCGGGCGTTCACGGCGGCGAGGTCGTCTGCGCAGGAACGGTTGACGAAGTATGTGCCTGTGAGCGCTCAGTGACAGGGCAGTATCTTAGCGGCCGAAAGGTCATACCTGTGCCAAAGGAGCGCAGGCCTACTGGCAAGGGCTTTATCACCGTTCACGACGCAAGAGAGAACAACCTGCGTGGCATCGATGTATCGTTCCCCAAGGGTGTCGTCACCTGTGTGACCGGCGTATCAGGCAGCGGAAAGTCCTCACTTGTAAACGAAATACTGTATAAGACCATTGCTCTTGAGAAAAATCGAGCGAAAACAAAGCCCGGCAAATGCGGTGGCGTGACGGGGCTTGAGGATATCGACAAGGTCATAAACATTGACCAAAGCCCTATAGGCCGAACGCCACGCTCCAATCCGGCGACATACACGGGTCTGTTTAACGATATTCGTGAGCTTTTCGCCTCAACCGAGGACGCAAAGCTCCGTGGCTATCAGTCGAGCAGATTTTCCTTTAATGTCAAGGGCGGACGCTGCGAGGCGTGCAAGGGCGACGGACTGCAAAAGATAGAAATGCATTTCTTGCCCGATGTCTATGTACCCTGCGATGTATGCAAGGGCAAGCGCTATAACAGAGAAACACTCGAGGTCAGGTACAAGGGCAAGAATATCTACGAGGTTCTTGACATGACTGTTGAGGAGGCAAGAGAATTTTTCGCAAATCTCCCCAAGCTCAGAAGCAAGCTCGATACGCTTTTTGATGTCGGACTTGGTTATATAAAACTCGGCCAGTCGAGCACGACATTGTCCGGCGGCGAGGCGCAGCGAGTGAAGCTTGCGACAGAGCTTTCAAAGCGCAGCACAGGCTCGACTGTCTACATCCTTGATGAGCCCACCACCGGCCTTCACATGGCGGATGTGCATAAACTTATCTATATAATCAACCGCCTTGCCGATGCGGGCAACACCGTTGTAATAATCGAGCACAATCTTGATATCATAAAAACCTGTGACTATATCATCGACCTCGGCCCCGAGGGCGGCAGCGGCGGCGGAACGGTCGTTTTCACCGGTACACCCGAGCAGTGTGCTGCCTGCAAAGACAGCTTCACGGGTCAGTTTCTTAAAAAAATGCTTTGACCCGACCATGCTCAGCCTCATATAATACACAAAGGAGGTTGGGCATGTTAGTCGATTTTATAGTAGGACTTTCGTTAGCAGCGATACTTCTTATCATGCTATGGGCGCTCAAGGGTCTGCTGCTTACGCCCATAACGAGCGGTGAGAACACCGGCATAAGCATTGAGCTTACTGTGCGCGATAGCGAACCGAAGCTTGAGCAGACGATAAAGGGCTTTGTGTGGCTGCGCGATAACGGAACGCTGAAGGCGAACTTATACATAGACACACATGACGCCGATGCCGCTACGGCGCATATTGCGGAGGCTTACGCTGAAAAATACGGCTATATTAGACTTTCAAAAGATGGAGAGACCTATGGTAGAGCAAACTGAGATAAATGGAATAATAAGCTCAGTCATTTATCTAAACGACGAAAACGGCTATGCCGTTGTGCGCATGGAGACTGACAGCGGCGAGATGGTCACCGCCGTCGGCTGCCTGCCGTATATCGCACCGGGTGAAATGATTTCTGCCGAAGGCTCGTGGGTGACGCATGCTCAGCACGGCAGGCAGTTTAAGATAGAGCAGTCAAACAGACTGCTGCCGACCTCTGCCGACGGGATTTATGAGTATCTTGCCGGAAGCACCGTCAAGGGCATCGGCCCTGCCACTGCGGCGCTGATAGTCGACAGATTCAAGGAAAAGTCGCTGGATATACTCGAAATGCACCCGGAGAAGCTTGCCGAGATAAAGGGTATCAGCCTAACGAAAGCAAAGGATCTGAGCGCAAGCTTCAAAAAACAGGCGGGAGTGAGACGACTCACGGAATTTTTGTGCGCATACAACATTCAACCGCTCGTTGCGCTTAAGCTTTACAGAGCATATGGCTCGGCGGCGCTTGAGACGGTGCACGAAAACCCGTACATAATCTCCGCAAGCCATATCGGTGCAAGCTTTGCCGAGGCAGATAATCTCGCCCTTGAGCTCGGAGTCGAGGGCGACAGCATGAACAGAATTTCGGCCGCCGTATTGTTTGAGCTTCAGCATAACAGCGGAAACGGCCACTGCTTTATCCCGAGAGATAAGCTCATTGCAGCGACCTCGCAGCTCATCTCCGTACCGCCTGACCTGGTATCCGATGCCATCGACAGCCTGTCTGAAAATGGCGGCATTGTCTGCGATACGGTCGCAAACCTCAACGTCTGCTACCTTGCTGAGCTTTTTGATGCCGAGACTTACACGGCCGACAGACTCAAGAGCATGATTGGGCTCAAGACAAAAAGCAGCGCAAACGTGGAAAAGCTGATATCAAAGCTTGAAAATATGTACGATATCAGCTATGCGCCGCTTCAAAAGCAGTCTATTGAGCTTGCACTCAATAATCGCATACTTGTCATCACCGGCGGCCCCGGTACGGGTAAAACGACGATCTTGAAGGGCATTTTGAGCTTATATGACGAGCTTGAGCTCGAAACGCTGCTTGCTGCACCGACCGGCAGAGCTGCAAAGCGTATGAGCGAGCTCACCTGCAGGGAAGCGTCAACCATACACAGGCTGCTGGGTGCTAAAATGTCCGAGGACGGCGAGTCTGTCGTTTTTTCCAAGCACGAGGGCGACCCACTCAACTGTGATGCATTGGTGCTGGATGAGTGCTCAATGGTTGACATAACGCTTATGTGCTCGCTGCTGAAAGCATTAAAACCCGGATGTAGGCTCGTTCTCGTCGGCGACGCAGATCAGCTGCCGTCGGTAGGCCCCGGCAATGTGTTTTCAGATATCATACGAAGCCAAACTGTGCCCACAGTGCGCTTGACGGAGATATTCCGCCAAAAGGGCGACAGCCGCATCGTGCGCAACGCGCACATGATCAACAGGGGAGAGCACCCTGATTTTGAGGCCAACACCGGTGATTTCTTCCGCCTGCGCAGGCTCAATGGCGGTACGGCAGTCGAGACGATCGTCGAGCTGTGCGCACGCAGACTTCCCGATAATATGAATATCCCCTCTGCGAGCATTCAGGTGCTTTCGCCCACGAGAAAAGGCGAGACCGGCACAGTGAACCTTAATAAGCGCCTGCAGGCGGTGCTCAATCCGCCGAGCGAGAGCAAAAAAGAAAAGCTTTTCGGTGAAGTGGTATTTCGCGTCGGCGACAGGGTCATCCAGACAAAAAACAATTATGATACCATATGGAAAACCAAGGGCGGCGTGAGCGGCGCCGGTGTTTATAACGGCGATATAGGAACTATAGCGCAGATAGACCCCATAACGGAGACACTGACCGTTGATTTTGAGGACAAGCTTGCAACTTATAGCTTTGAAATGCTCAACGAGCTTGAGCACGCGTGGGCGCTGACGGTGCATAAATCACAGGGCAGCGAGTATAGAGCCGTTGTGCTGGCGCTCAGCGGCGATGTTCAGATGCTCCTCACAAGAGGCGTGCTGTATACGGCGGTCACGAGGGCAAAGGAGCTGCTCATTATGGTCGGCGATGATAATATTGCCCACCGCATGATAGACAACAACAAGCAGTCAAGACGCTACAGTGCGCTGCGTTTGAGGCTTATTGCGGATGAATAAGATATTTGACTACATACTGAGCCTTATCTATCCGCCAAAATGTGTGTTTTGTGGCAAGGTGATAGATAAGTCGGATATATGCAGCGAGTGCGAGAAAACACTGCCGTACACTAAAGGCGACAGCGTCTATCAGAAGTTTCTCTTCGTGGATAAATGTATATCGCCGCTTTATTACAAGGACTATGTCCGCCGCGCCGTGCTGCGCTTCAAATTCTCCGGCTGCTCGTGCTACAGCCGCAGGCTGGGCGCAATAATGTCGGAATGTGCCGAAAATAATCTTGATTGCGGCAGTATTGATATGATATCATGTATACCGTTAAGCAAGAAGCGGCTTCACGACAGAGGGTATAACCAAGCTGAGCTTTTGGCAAGGGAGATATCCAAGGCTGTCGATGTTAAGTTTGTGCCGACGCTAAAGAAGATAAAGAACAACACTGCACAGTCGACTATAAAGGACGCAAAGCTCAGGGCTAAAAATGTCGTCGGAGTGTACACGGTCACTGATCCTGAAACGGTCAAGGGAAAGTATATCCTGCTCGTTGACGATGTGGTCACCACGGGCTCGACCGTCTCAGAATGCGCACGGATGCTCAAAAAAGCTGGTGCAAAGGCGGTTTACTGCATAACTCTTGCACGCCGTGAAGATTGATATTTGATCAATAGGGATAGAATTATAACAAAAGTCGCCGATAAACGCTCGGCGGATTGGAGAAAACTATGGTTATATTTGAAAGAGATATCGCAATAGATATGGGAACCTCGTCAACGCAGGTTTTTGTTGCAGGAAGCGGCGTTGCACTGCGTGAGCCTACGGTCGTTGCTGTTGATAGGAATAACGGCAGAATGCTCAAGATAGGCGAGGAAGCCAAGAAAACGCTCGGCCGCACTCCCGCGAACGTCGTTGCGATACATCCCATTAGTAACGGTGTCATATCCGACTATGACATGTCTGCCATGATGCTTCGTGAGCTTGTCAGCCGTGTTACCTCGTTCAGCCTCTTTAAGCCCAGACTCCTTATGTGCGTTCCGAGCAGCATCACCGGCGTTGAGGAGCGTGCGATAATCGATGCAGCCATCGAGGCGGGTGCAAGAAAGGTGTATCTTGTTGAGAACGCTGTTGCTACCGCTGTCGGTGCAGGTGTTGATATCAACAAGCCCGACGGCCACATGGTCATCGACATCGGCGGCGGGACGACGGATGTTGCTGTGGTGTCGATGGGCGGTGTCGTCGAGTGCGAGTCAATAAAGACAGCAGGCTATAGCTTTGACGAAGCTATTATCAGATACATTAAGAAAAAGCACAATCTGCTCATCGGCGAGAGAACTGCCGAGGAGCTGAAGATAAGCATAGGCGGTATTGAACTCAAGGGCGGCGTTGACTCTTACGAGGAGGTCAAGGGCAGAGACCTTATGACCGGCCTTCCCAAGACCGTAGAGGTCAGTGCATCCGAGCTCGTTGATGTCCTCAGAGAACCCGCAGAGCTCATTCTCGAGAGCGTTCACGCTGTTTTGGAGAGAACTCCGCCTGAACTAATAGGCGACCTTGCTGACAACGGCATCATCATGTCCGGCGGCGGGAGCATGATCTTTGGCATGGATACCCTCGTTCAAAACAGCACCGGCATAAGCACCATGCTCGTTGACGACCCCATTGCATGCACAGTCCACGGCGCAGGCAAAATGCTTGGCAGGCTTGACTATATGCAGGACGGCATGATGAACTTCCTGAGAAACAGAGAAATGAAAAACTAACTTTAGGCAGCAAAAAGGCACACCACACGGTGTGCCTTTTTGCTATCCTATCTGCCTAAAAAAGCGTGAGAGTATCAGATCTTGCTGCCCAGCCAAGTGAGAATGTCGGAATAGACCTCGTCCTTGTTTATCTCGTTTAGCATCTCATGTCTGCCGCCGGGATAGAGCTTGATGCTGACATCCTTCATGCCTGCCTCAAGGAAGTTGTTGTATGCCTTCTGAACGCCCTTGCCGCACTCACCGACAGGATCCATGTCGCCGGACATGAAGTACACTGGCATATCCTTGTTCATTGCGGTGAGATTTTTCTTGTTCGTAATGAACTTTACACCCGTCATCATATCACGGAACAGGCTGCAAGTGGGGATAAAGCCGCAGAGAGGATCGTCAATGTATTTCTGAACATTGGCCTCGTCTCTCGACAGCCAGTCATATTCGGTCTTGGGATTTTCGTATATCTTATTGTAGCTGCCGAATGCGAGGTTGTTGAGGAACTTGCTGTAATGGTGAGCGCCCTTGAGACCGGTCACGAGGTTGCCCATGAAAAGGCCGCCGTTTACAAGGGCTGAGCTTTGGTTACCCGTGCCGCTGATTATCGCTGCGTTGAACGCGTCGGGGTAGCGGATGAGCAGTGTACGGGCCATGAAGCTTCCCATGCTGTGGCCAAAGACGATGATGGGCAGCTCGGGGTAATTTTCGTGCATGGCAAGTCTGAGCACTTCCTCGTCGCGCACGGCATAGTCCCAGCCGTTTTCATACGCAAAGAAGCCCGTCTGCTCCTCGCTCTCAATGCTCTTGCCGTGGCCGAGATGGTCGGTGCCGACAGCGATGATGCCGTTATCGGCAAGAAAGCTCATGAACTCGTCGTAGCGGTCAATGTACTCGGCGATGCCGTGGATGATCTGCACGATAGCTCTCGGCTCGGTGTCGGGAACGCACATGCGGGCGTGGATCTTGTTTTTGCCTGTGCTCGAATTAAAATAGAAATCCTTGAAAGTAGGCATGGAAATAATCCTTTCTTTGTGTTATAGTGTTTTCTAGAAATGATTTTATATCGAGATAATACATTAGTCAACAAAAAACTGGAGGAATAGACATGAACGGTTATGTTATAGCTCTCGATCAGGGCACTACCAGCTCAAGAGCGATTATCTTTGACTCGAACGGTATCCCCGTTTCCATAGGGCAGTATCCCTTCCCGCAGATATTCCCGAAGCCCGGCTGGGTGGAGCACGACCCCATGGTTATCCTTGACACACAGCTTCGCGCGATGGCTGAGGCTTTTGAGAAAAGCGAGCTTTCGCCCACGGACATTGCGGGCATAGGCATTACAAACCAGCGCGAGACCACCATCGTTTGGGATAAGAATACCGGCAAGCCCGTGTATAATGCGATAGTCTGGCAGTGCAGAAGAACAGCACAAATGTGTGAAGAGCTTGAAAAGGCCGGTATTGGCGACTACGTACAGGAAAAGACGGGGCTGCTCATCGACGCTTATTTTTCCGGCACAAAGATAAAGTGGATACTCGACAATGTTCCCGGTGCAAGAGAAAGAGCGGAGAGGGGAGAATTGCTGTTCGGCAATGTCGACTCGTGGCTTATCTGGAACCTCACCGGCGGCAAGGCTCATGTTTCAGACTATTCAAACTGCTCGAGAACTATGATCTTTGATATAAACGAACTCAAGTGGGACGAAAAGCTCTGCAAAGCGCTCGATATTCCCATGAGCATGCTGCCCACGCCCGTACCCTCGTCGATGATCTATGGCAATGTAGCCGCAGGCATAAGTGGTATCGAGATACTTGCCGGCACTCCCGTTTGCGGCAGCGCAGGCGACCAAGCCGCGGCACTTTTCGGTCAGGGCTGTATCGACCGTGGTCAGGCAAAGAACACCTACGGCACAGGCTGCTTCACCCTTATGAACACCGGCAGCCAGTCTGTCAGAAGCAAAAACGGCCTTGTAACGAGCGTTGCTTGGTCGATCGGCGGCAAGACTACATATGCACTCGAGGGCAGCGTGTTTAACGCAGGCAGCACCATTCAGTGGCTGCGTGACGAGGTCGGCCTTCTCGGTACATCGTCCGAGTGCGAGGCACTTGCGACCTCGGTTCCCGATAACGGCGGCGTTTACCTTGTGTCTGCCTTTACCGGGCTTGGCGCACCGAGATGGGATATGTACGCAAGAGGTGCGATAGTCGGCCTTACAAGAGGTTGCACAAAGGCACATATCGCAAGAGCAGCGCTTGAAGGCATCGCCTATCAGGTCAAGGATCTTCTCGACGCTATGGAATCCGACGCAGGAGAAAAGCTCTCTGTTTTGCGTGTCGACGGTGGCGCTTCGGTCAACAACTTCCTGCTGCAATTCCAGTCGGATCTACTCAGAAAGCCCATTGACCGTCCGCAGATGGTCGAGACTACGGCGTTCGGAGCTGCGTTCCTCGCGGGTCTTGCTACCGGCGTTTGGAGCAGCGTTGACGAGATAAAGAAGCTTAGAAAATCAGACAGAGTTTTTGAGCCCATTATGGACGAAAGTGATGCCGAGAAGCTGCACGCAACATGGCTGCGTGCCGTCGAGCGTTCGGCAAATTGGGAAGAATAATGGAACAGGTTTTAGTAGTAAAAAGAGAAAAGATCGAAAAATTTATTGCAGGCAAAAACGGCCTTATAACCGAAAATGCGCCGGAGCTGCTTGAAGTTATCCGAAATGAGCATGAGTATATGCCCAGAGCCGATGCCGAGGGACAGCCGGCTTTTAAGCAAATCATACCCTATGTCATCTTGCACCAAGGTGACAAAATATTCGTCACCCGCAGGCTCAACAAGGGCGGCGAGGCAAGGCTTCACGGCAAGATATCCATCGGCATCGGCGGTCACATAAACCCCGTTGACGAGCAGGGCGATATGCTCATGAAGGGGCTGTGGCGCGAGATCCACGAGGAGGTCGAGCTCCATAGCCACGGTGAGCTCTGCTCCTGCGGCTTTATAAACGACGACTCAAACAGCGTCGGCAGCGTACACCTCGGTGCATGCTTCACGCTTGAGACCGAGGGCGAGGTGGCCGTCAAGGAGACTGAAAAACTAGAGGGCTTGTGGATGACCCTGCCCGAGCTTAAGGCAAACTACGACTGCATGGAAACATGGACGCAGATAGCGCTGGAGGTGCTTTGAGTGGACATTTTTAGACCCGCTGATGTACTTCTGCCGAATGTTGAGGATATGACTGCGTGGAGCGTTGTTGCCTGCGACCAGTTTACATCCGAGCCCGAGTATTGGCAGCAGGTGCGAAAGATAGCGGAGGACAAGCCCTCGGCGCTTAACATGATACTGCCCGAGGCCGAGCTTGGCATCAAGGACACCGAGACTGAAATCAAGAAAATTTACTCCGTTATGCGCAGTTATCTCGAAAACGGCGTGTTTACCGAGCTCAAGGACAGCTATGTTTATATCGAGCGAACCCTTTCCGACGGCACGATCAGACCGGGGCTTGTCGGAATGCTCGATCTTGAAGCCTACGACTGGACGGAGGGCTCAGTTTCGCCTATACGGGCGACCGAGCACACGGTCGAGGACAGACTGCCGCCTCGCATACGGGTACGCGAAAAAGCGCTTGTCGAGATGCCACATATAATGGTTTTCATAGACGACCCCGAAGACTATGTCTTTTCTTCGGTCAAAAAGGGAAAGCTGCTATATGACTTTGAGCTTATGCAGCACGGCGGTCATATCAAGGGCTGGCAGGTCTTGGACAATGCCGCGGTTGAAGCTGCCGTAGATAAGCTCGGTGATAAGGATGAGCTTATAAAAAAATACGGTAGTGCAGATGATCCGATAGTTTTTGCTATAGGCGACGGAAATCACAGTGTTGCTGCCGCAAAGCAGTATTGGGAGGAGATAAAGCCCATGCTCAGCACCGAGGAAAGGGCGACGCATCCGGCGCGCTTTGCGCTCTGCGAGATAAACAACATCCACTCGCCGGCGATAACCTTTGAACCGATACATAAGGTGCTGTTTGACACCGAACCCGAACAATTTATTTCCGAGGCAAAGAAATACTTTGCGGATGACGTAGGCAAAGGCAAGGCGATAACCATCGTTATGCATGATGTGACCGAGACCATAGAGCTTGCGGACATGACGCTCGGCGAGCTTATCGACTCATGCGAAAGCTTTTGCAAGGCGTACATCGAGCGCTTCGGCGGTAGGATAGACTATATCCACGGCGATGAGGAATGCATTGGTATGGCAGGCAAGGAGCATGATGCCGGTATTTTGATGCCGAGAATGAAGAAATCCGAGCTGTTTACATCAGTCTACAAGAGCGGTCCGTTCCCGAAAAAGAGCTTTTCGATAGGTCACGGACCTGACAAGCGCTATTATCTTGAATGCAGGATAATTAATCCTTGTCATAAGGCTGAGAATGTGATAAAATAACTGCCGTTAATTCGTAATTATACATTTAGAGGAGCTGTTAAAAGATGTCAGGACATTCCAAATGGCACAATATACAGAAGACAAAGGGCGCGGCGGATGCAAAGCGCGCACAGGCGTTTACCAAGATCGCAAGAGAAATGATCGTTGCGGTCAAGGAAGGCGGAAGCGGCGATCCCAATAACAATTCGCGCCTCGCAGCGGTCATCACTAAGGCAAAGGCTGCAAATATGCCTAACGATAACATCAAACGCACGATCGATAAGGCGCTCGGCGCAGGCAATACCGACAACTATGAGAAGATCGTTTACGAAGGCTATGGTCCGAACGGCGTTGCGATTATTGTCGAGACCATGACCGATAACCGCAACCGCACTGCAGGTGAAATTCGCCACTATTTCGATAAGTACGGCGGAAACATGGGTGCAGCAAACTGCGTTTCATGGTCATTCGACAAGAAGGGCGTTATCGTCATCGACAACGAGGACGAGGAACTTGACGAGGACACCGTCATGATGGAAGCTCTTGACGCAGGCGCAGATGACTTTGAGCCCGACGGGGAGACCTTTGTCGTGTACACCAAGCCCGACGATGTTACAACTGTCGCCGAAGCTATCATTGCAAAGGGCTACAAGCTTCTCTCCGCTCAGGTTGAGATGCTGCCTCAGAACGGCTATATCAAGCTCACCAACGAGGATGACATCAAGAACATCACTAAGATGCTCGACATGTTCGAGGACAACGACGACGTCCAGAACGTCTGGCACAATTGGGAAGAGTAATTTAATATGCAGTAAGCCCTCCGGCTGAGCCGGAGGGCTTATTTTTTATCTGTATTCCGGGACGAGCGAATCGCCTAAAACGATCTTCTTGACCGTGAACTCGGGTGTCCCCATAAATCCGGGTGCGGCATCGTATTTGTTAAAGACAATTACAAGGTCGCCGTCATCGTTCCAATAGAAGTTGCCGTTTTCGCCCGGCTCAAGGTAATACACGCCGAATGGATCATCTTCGAGCCAGTACTTGATATCCTTATCAGCATCCATTTCGACCTTCATTTGGCGCTGAACCTCGGCCTTTAGTTTACTGTAAAAGCTGTCGTCAACCGCAAGATCGCTCAGTTCAACGATGCAGCCCTTGATTTTATCGATGTGATAATACCTATAGTAGGTGTTGCCGCTCCCGTATGCCTCACAAACACGGAGCTTCAGAGTAAACCAATTGTCGGTATTCGTGACCACCTCATAGTCGACATGCACCGTTCCGTGACCCTTGCCCTTGGTTAATTCAATATCCTTGTAAAACAAATCGGAAATAAGCTCCGTCATCTCGTCGACATCTTTGTTTATATAGTTTTCAGCGTCGCCGTTTTGACCCGTGACATGCGGCACATTGATATCAAGAGAGTAGTTGTCGTCGGAATATTTGTAATTTCTGACTGTGACGACCTCGATTATGCTGCTTATGACAGGAATATTCTCCAGCGACTGCGCATATGCGGGGCTACAATTAGGAAGAACTACGAGAAATACGAGCAGAAGGCAAGCTGCTGCACTCAAAAAATGCTTTACATAGACCTTTTTGCGCCAGTGGCTTACATTATCGGGCAGGGAGGAGAGCGTGTCATCTATCGCCTTTTTCACGCTTTCCGGAACTTCAAGATCATCTTCCTTTGCGCATTTTTTTAAATGGGAGTCAAATTTGTTCATTTCAGAAAGTCTCCATTAACATATCTCGCAGCATTTTTCTTGCACGGGAGAGTTGCTGCTTCGCGGTCACGACCGATGCACCGGTGATTTTTGAAATTTGAGCTATTGACAAGTCTTCGTAGTAGTATAAAACAACGACCTCTTTGTATGGCTGTTTAAGCTGTTCGACTGCCTTTCTCAGCGTGAGCGCAGTTACAATATCGTTTTCGCCGCTGCTTTCCTCGACCTCAACATCGTCTATGGAAAGCAGATTTTTATTGCTGCGGACGAGCTCTACAGCGCAATTGCGGACTATCCGCAGTATCCATGGTTTGAATGCGTATTCGTTCTTGAGGGTGTCCAGATTCTTGTAAGCCCGGTATAACGCCTCGCTGATGGCATCGGCTGCATCGCTTTCGTTTGATAAGATAGAGAATGAGACAGAATACATTGCTTTTTCGTTTTGCCTGACCAATCGGCAAAATGTATCCTTATCGATCAATGCAGCACCTCCGGTTTATATTATATATACTTTGCCGATTCCTGACTGATCCATTCAACCCACGTGGGGTAGTATTTAGCGTAAAGATGCGTGCCATCGGATGTCTTTTCCGAGGAGAGAGAGCCGCTTTCATCGTCAAAAATGCTGTTGGCATCGATGTAAAACACCCTGCTGCCGTCCGCCAAAGCGGAAAGCTTTGTGTTCAGATCGTTTATTGCCGCGTTGTTTACAACAGAATCGCTGTCGGAACGGGACTTGGAAACGTGAAGATTTGCCTCAATAAAAATGCTTGCATCCGGCTGCTTGGCCTTGATCATATCCAAAACCTTGCTGTACTTATCAACGATAGAGCTGTGCGGATATCCGACCTCATTGATGCCGAGCATGATGTATATCTTGGTGTATTTCTTCTGCGACAGCAGACTTGAAAGCGTCACATCTCCAACGTTTTCGACAGAAAGTGTTTCGTTGGTTGCATCAAAGATGTTCAAGCCGACGCTGCAGAAAAAGTCGGCGTCCTTAAGCCCTGAGTACTCTCTTATGCCAACAGTCCTCGAGTCGCCGATAAACAGAGTGTCGTTCATGCTGACGGGGGCGGGGGCCTTGCTGGGCTTGGGAGTTTTCGTCTCAACGGGCTTTGTCGCGACCGGATTCGTAGGCTGAGGCGCTACCGTAGGCTCGGCAGTCTGCATCGGTGTCGTGGTCGGCTCGGGGGTGGGTGTCACTTCGGGCTCGTCATTGTGGGAGCAAGAGGCGAAAATAAGTACGGCTGCTGTTACGACAAACAAAATTGCAAAAGTAATAATATTGGATTTTTTCATTGTTGCATCCTCAGAATCTGAAATATAGGAATGGGTCGTCTAGACCACGGTACATGCAGTAAATGCTTCCTGCCAGAATAGCGGAGAGCAAAACTGCAATGACGATCTTACTTTTTATCTTCTTTAAAAGCTTATACGGAAGCTTCGTAGAAAACAGAACAGCTATTATAAGGAACGGATAATACTGGCCAAGGTACTTGAGATAGTCATACCTGAACACCGACCAGACACCCTGCCCGAAGAACGGGAACAGACGTGTAAACAGAACGCCAAGCTGCGAAAAATCGGTGACGGCGAACACAGCCCAGCTCAAAGGTATCAGCAATATCATATATATATGACCGATAAAGGGATGAGCATTCAAATACTTGCCGATGAAGAATTTCTCGATGACAAGTATGCAGAAGAGCATAAAGCCCCATAGCATGAAGTTGTATCCCGCTCCATGCCATATACCCGTGAGCAGCCAGACGATGAGCAGGTTTAGGATGATCCTCGGAACACTTCTTCTGCTTCCTCCAAGGGGAATGTAGACATACTCCCTGAACCACGAGCCGAGCGTAATGTGCCATCTTCTCCAGAATTCGGTCATCGTAAGACTTGTATAGGGGTGGTTAAAGTTTATCGGCAGTTCAAAGCCGAGCATTTTACCCATACCGATGGCCATGAGTGAATAGCCGAAAAAGTCAAAGTACAGCTGGAACGAATACGCTACAACGCCCATCCATGCAAGCGGGGTGGAGACGCTTTCAAAGCCGATGGCGAGCGTCTGCGACCAAAGCTTACCCAGGGGATTTGCAAGCAGAACCTTAAGTCCGAGACCGAAGACAAAGATACCTATGCCTTTGAGTATATCCTGGAGCCAAATATTTCTCTTGTGCAGATCGCATTGCACTTGCCCGTATGTAACGATCGGGCCTGCGATGAGCTGCTCAAACATTGAGATATAAACGCAGTAGCATAAAAGACTTTCTTCGGCCTCAACATCGCCTCTGTAAACATCCACAAGGTATGAGATGCCCTGAAACGTGTAGAACGAGATTCCGATCGGCAGAATGATGTTTACTGTGATATTAAAACTATCCGATAGCTTTCCAAGCTCACCGATAATAAAGTTTGCATATTTAAATGTGCACAGGCATATAAGGTGAAAGATGATGCCAAGAACCAGCAGAAGCTTTTTGTGCTTTTCGGATCTGCTGATACCGAGACCTGCAAAGAAGTCTACGAGCATGCAGGCGATGAGCAGAACAAAGTGGTATGGTGCATTTAAGGTTCCGATAAAATAAAACGCAAGACTGCCTAAGAGTAGGGTGTAGTTCTTATACTTGTTCGGCGTTAGATAGTAACAAGTGAAGAAAATCGGGAAGAAGATCAATAAGAAATTAATACTGCTGAAAACCATGGCTCTTTATATCCTTATGCTCAAGCGAAAGTGCGTCTCATTTATCTATAATATAGACAATTTAACGGGTAAAAAGGTGACAAGAAAAATATTTTTTTACAAGGAATAATTTTTTGCTTACCATAATAATTATAGGACATAGGACGGTGAGCAAAAATGAACAAACTAAACAGCGCAGCGTCGATGCTTCCGATAGCCTTAAACAGCGAGATACTGATACTTCCGGAAACCGAGCGCGAGCTGATCGAGGAGATACGCCTTAGGGCGGGGCAAGCTATGACAGTGCTCATAAACGGCTGGGAAAAGACGATTGCCGAGGAGCATATTGTAACAGTTAGTGATCTTGAAAGCGTGCTAGAATGTGCAACGGGCGCTTCGGTGCATGCCGTTGAGACAAGCATGGCAAACGGCTACATAAATGTTGACGGCGGTATACGCCTTGGAATATGCGGAAAAGCAATAATGCGCGCGGGGACAGTCTGCGGCATCAGGGATCTAAGTTCATTATCGCTCAGAATCCCAAAAGAAATACGCGGGGTCGCTGCAAACGAGCTAAGACTGATGAACCGGAATGGCCTGACCGACATTTTAATCGCCTCTCCGCCCGGCTGCGGCAAAACGACCTGCCTGCGTGAATTTGTAAGAGTTATCTCCGACAGTGGCAAACGGGTATCGGTTGCCGATGAACGAGGCGAGATAGCGGCTGTAAGCGATGGAGTCGCCCAATTCGATGTCGGCAGACACACGGATGTTATAAGCGATGCGCCGAAGGCAAAAGCAGCAATGATGCTCATAAGAGCTATGAATCCAGATGTTCTCGCAATGGACGAGGTCAGCTCAAGCGAGGACATGCAGTCAGTTTTCGAGGCTTCCGGCTGCGGTGTACACCTGCTTGCAACGGCCCATGCGCGGGACGCCAAAGACCTCTATTCACGCAAGCTTTATCGCCGTCTCATGCAGATGCGAATATTCAAATACTGCCTGTTTATAGAAAACAGCAGCGGCAGCAGAAGCTACCGCGTCGAGGAGCTGAAGTGATGAAGCTTATCGGCGCAATCATGCTGACCGCAGCAGCCTCCGTTATGGGATTTTTCAAGGCTCGCGACCTGAAAGCGGCATCACAGGCACTAAGAGAAATTATATCACTTTTAGAGCTGATGCGCAATGAGATATTTACAAGAAGAACACCCTTAAGGCAACTTTTTTCATGTTCAAACATGCCGAGATATCAATACATAAACAGCTTTATAGGCAGCCTTGAGGCGGGACTGGCGAGTCTCGGCAGCAGAAGCTTTGCACAGATTTGGTGCGAGTGTGCCGAAAAAGAGCTTGCGCTGCTTGATAAAAGCGGCAGACAAGCTGTAAAGGACCTCGGCAGCAGCATCGGTAAATACGATGCCGAGCTTCAGGCGGCGTGCATCGATAGATGCATGAGCGAACTTAACAGTGAATATGCAAAGCTTAACGAAGGACTTAGAAACAACGAAAAAATGTACATCGGACTTGGAACGGGAATAGGGCTTATATTCGCTATAATACTGGTCTGAGAAGGAGAAAAAATGGAAATTGATCTGATTTTCAAAATCGCCGCGGTCGGTATACTCGTTGCGGTACTCAATATTTTGCTCAGCCGCTCCGGCAGGGACGAGCAGGCTCTCATGACAACAATTGCGGCGCTTGTCGTTGTGCTTATTGTGGTCGTTCAGAAAATAAGCGAGCTGTTCGGCCTTATAAAAACCCTGTTTCAGCTCTGATGGAGATAATTGCAAAAGCTGCTGCGGTGGCTGTTTTGTGCGCAGCGTGCAGTCTTTTGATAAAGACGAAAAATCCGGAGTATTCCTTCGTCTTGAGCACTATATGTGCCGTGTGCGTGTGTGCAGCTGCCGTGGGGATGATATCATCACTTGCCGACTTCGTGTCCGGCATCATCAAAAGCTCGGGTCTGCCGTCTGCGGTATTCGTACCGATAATCAAATGTGTCGGCATCGCCGTGCTCACAAAACTTGTCTGCAATTTGTGCAAGGACGCAGGGCAAAACGGCACATCATCCGCCGTTGAATATCTCGGCAGCGCCGCAATGGTCTACACTGCAATGCCGCTGTTGGGAACATTGCTAAAGACATTGGAGGGACTGACATGAAACGGTTTTTGATCATTGTACTCGTCATGCTCCTTATCCTGTCCGGCACCTGCTATGCCGATGGGCTCGATACACACGAAGTAGAAAATGCTGTGCCGGATGACGCAAGGGAGCTTGCCGGTGATCTTGATGATGCAGGGGACGCTCAGGCATTTTTTGAACGCATGGGCGATACCGTTAAGCAAAAGTTCATGGATAATGCGGGCGGCATTTTGAAAAAAGCGGTCAGCGTTGTCATTGTTGCCGTCATGTGCTCCATACTTTCACTGTTCGGCGGAGATAAAACGCCGGAGCTCGTTACCTTGTGCGGCTGCGCTGCGATAACAATGCTGTGTGTGAGCGACACAAATTCATATATAAGTCAGAGCACAAAGGTGATAAATGATATATCTGCCTTTTCAAAGATACTTCTGCCTGCCATGTGCACGGCCTCGGCCGCCTGCGGCGAGATAAGCTCGGCTGCTGTCAGGTATGCGGCATCGGCGATGTTCATGGATGTTTTCATAGCCCTGGCGCAGAACCTTATCGTGCCGTTTATATATGCCTACCTTGCCGTGAGCATAGCTTCAGCTGCATTTGACAATCCAAGCCTCGGCTCAGTTTCAAAGCTGCTCAAGTGGGCAAGTACAAGCCTTATGACGCTGCTTTCACTGGGCTTTACCGCCTACATCGGCGTGAGCTCCGCCATAGCCTCCGGCGGGGACAAGCTGGCCTCGAAGATTGCCAAGACTACAATTTCAACGGTGCTTCCAGTAGTCGGCGGGATAATCTCGGATGCAGCTTCAAGTGTAGTCGCCGGAGCGGAAATTGTCAAGAACACTTTGGGCGCTTTCGGAATGATTGCTGTGCTTGCATTGTGCATTTCGCCGATGGTCGTGATCGGCCTGAATTACCTGGCTTTTAAGGCTGCCGGAGCGTTCACATCGACTTTAAAGCTGCCTCAGATCGCATCCCTGACGCATAGCATTGGGACAGCCTTCGGAATGCTGCTGGGGCTTGTCGGATGCTGCGGCGTGATGATGTTTATGTCCCTGATTTCCTGCATGAGAGTGGTGGTGGGCTGATGAGCGAATTTGTGCATAATTACATACAAACTCTTATGTGTTCCGCTTTGTTCTGCTTCCTTGCACTTTCTCTCACTCCCGAGGGCAGCGGCAAGAAAGCCGTCGGCATAGCATGTGCTGCGGCAATGATGATAGCGGTCATAACACCGGTAGCCTCAATTGATTTAAGCGGCTACTCAAAAACGCTCACAGAGTATAAGCTAAAAGCCGAGAAATACGCCGACAGCGGGATAGCTGAAAGCGAAAATTTAAATAGATTGTACATACAAGATAAATGTCAGGCATATATATTGGATGAAGCCAAAGAAATGGGAGCTGATATAGACGAGGTCAAGGTCAGCGCCGAATGGTCGACCGACGGCTTCTGGTATCCAGTTAGCTGCGAGATAAGCTATAGGTGCAACGATGCAAAGCGAGCTGAACTTGAAGCGCTTATCGGCGCTCAGCTTGGTATTAGCAAAGAAGAACAAAAGTGGTGTAAAACAAATGAACAGTAAAAAAGTTTTAGATAGTCTTGCAAAGTATAAATATCCGCTCATTGTGCTGATAGTGGGGCTGGTGTTGCTTCTAATCCCGAGCGGCAGCACCAAGAGCAGCTCTGACGGCGGCTTAAACGACGATGAGCAGCGCTTGGCTACTATATTGGAAAGCAGCCGTGGTGTAGGAAATGCAAGTGTTCTGATATCCGAGCACGGTGCGGTGGTCGTATGCGACGGCGCAGCAGATCCCGAGGTGAAGCTGAGCGTTGTTAAAAGCGTGGAAGCTTACACAGGACTTGGCTGCGATGAGATACAGGTATTAATTACGATGCAAAAATAGGAGGGTAAAATGAAGAATATCAAAAGAAACATTACTATAGCATCCGTGCTGCTGCTTGTGTGTGCGGCGGTGTACCTGAACTGGTCATATAACAACCGATGGGGCGAGGCGGATGCGGCAATGGTCAAGGCTGAGGATGCGGCGATGAAGGCAGCCGACGAGGCATACGAGGCTGCTAACACAAAGGGAAGCTCCTCAGGTTACTTTGCCGAAGCAAGGCTCAACCGACAGGTCTCCCGTGAGGAAGCAATGAAGCTTCTTGAGGAAGCGTCCAAAAAGGACGGTGCCTCAAAGGAAACTATCGATGAGGCGATGAAGTCGATATCGGCCATGGCAAACTACTCCATGAGTGAGACACAGCTTGAAAACAAGCTGATCGCAAAGGACTTTACCGACTGCGTCGTCTACATGAGCGAGGATAAGATTACAGTTGCCGTGCCTGCACCTGCCGACGGCCTCAGCGAAGCGGCAGTTGCAAGGATAACCGAAACGGTGACATCGGAAACGGATTATAAAGCAGCGCAGCTTAACATAATTGAGATCTCAGCATAAAAAGACGGGAAATCCCGTCTTTTTATGCTTTATTTTTTTGTTATGATGTGGTACAATGTCATGAAATCTATTTGGAGGCATAAAAATGGGCGATAATTATATAAGCTGCAAAGCAGAAAACGGCAGCATTAATATTTCCGAGGACGTAATCTCCACCATGGTCCGTACCGCTATCACCGAGATAGACGGTGTTGCCGGCATTTCCAATACCGCCGGTGCTGAGCTCGCCGAGCTCATCGGCATCAAGACTGTGTCCAAGGGCATTAAGGTGCAGATAGTTGACGATACCATCAAGGTAGACGCTGTCATTCTCGTTCGATATGGCTGCAACATAGTCAATGTTGCAAAGGAAGTTCAGAACTCCGTTACCGAGGCTGTTCAGGCTATAACCGGCATCGACAAGGCTGAGGTCAATGTCCATGTCTCCGGTGTAGCCTTTGAAAAGTAATCATACGAGGGTCACAGGATGAAGAGGACTACTGCAAGAGAGATAGCGGTACAGCTTGGGTTTTACGCTGCTCAGACAGGAAAGCCCGTTGCGGAAATTGCCGAGGAGTTTTTCAATAAGGATTACTACTCGACCCTTTCCGATGTGGACGAGCTGTATGCCGAGTATCCCGAGAAAAAGCAGATGGATTATATAACTCGCCTTGCAAGCCTTGTTGAGGATTACAGGGTGCAGATAGACCATTATATAAATGAGTACTCAAACGGTTGGAAGCTCAGCAGAATATCGAAAACGGCCATCGCTGTCATGCGCTGCGCAATTTGCGAAGTGCTGTACATGGACGATATCCCGAACGCAGCTGCCATCAATGAAGCGGTCGAACTAGCAAAGGGGTATGACGAGCCGGAGACCGTAGCATTTGTCAATGGCGTTCTCGGCGGCTTTATGCGCGGCGAGCTCGGTGACGAGGCAACCGTCAATGCGGAGACGGAAGAATGAACGAAAGAACTCTGACCGTATCGGAGCTTAATAATTTAATAAAGACGCTTATAGACTGCGAACCGCTGCTCACTAATGTCTGTATCCGAGGGGAGCTTTCCAATTACAAGATCTATCCCTCGGGGCATCATTATTTTACGCTAAAGGACTCGGAAAGCAGTTTAAGGTGCGTTATGTTCAAAAGCAGTGCATCAAAGCTTCGCTTTCGCCCTGAGAGCGGTATGGGTGTCACTGCTTTTGGCCGTGTATCGGTGTTTCCGCGTGACGGAGCGTATCAGCTTTACTGTACAGATCTGATACCAGAGGGTACGGGCGATCTGCAGGTTGCCTATGAGCAGCTAAAGGCAAAGCTTGCAGCAGAAGGACTGTTTGACCCGAAGCACAAGAAAAAGCTTCCGCCGTTCCCGAAAAAGATTGCAATTATAACTTCATCTGCCGGTGCTGCTGTGCACGATATGATAAGGATACTCGGTCAGCGCTGGCCTATGACTAAGATTGTGCTGCTGCCTGTGAGAGTGCAGGGCGTAGAAGCACCGCCGGAAATAGTCGGCGCCATAAGATACGCAAACCGACACAAGGTTGCAGACCTCATAATCACCGGCAGAGGCGGCGGCTCAATTGAAGATCTGTGGGCGTTCAATGACGAACGTGTCGCGAGAGCAATTTACGAGTCCGAGCTTCCTGTGATATCCGCAGTAGGCCACGAGCCGGATGTTACCATTGCCGACTATGTCGCCGACGTACGAGCATCAACGCCGTCAAACGCAGCTGAGCTTGCCGTCCCGAACGTGAGGGACATCTGCGAGCTTCTTGATAACCTGAGCATCCGCCGCACACAGGCGATGCGCAAGAAAATATTAACACTCGAATCGAGGCTGGAGGAGCTTAAAAAGCGCAGAGTTCTGCAAACGCCTATGGCGTATGTTGACAGCAAGCGCGCCGAGCTTGACTATATGAAGGACAAGTTCATTGCCGCTGCCGACAGGTCAAATTCGGCCAAACGGCGCGAATTTGTGCGCCTGGCTGCATCCCTGGACGCAATGAGCCCGCTCAAGGTACTAAGCAGGGGATATGCCATTGCATCAGATGATAGCGGCAAGCTCGTGCGGAGCGTAAGCGGCGTAAAGCCCAATGATAAGATAATGCTGAGTGTCAGCGACGGCGTTATAAGATGCCGCGTAGAGGAAAGTGAGGAAACAATACATGAGTGATAAACTGAGCTTTGAGCAGTCGATAACAAGGCTTGATGAGATAGTAAAGCTGCTTGAAAAGGGTGATGCACCGCTGAGCGATTCGCTCAAACTATTTGAGGAGGGTACCGCCCTTATAACCGGCTGCGATGCCATGCTCAATGAGGCAGAGCAGATGGTCGTTAAGCTTAAGAAAGGCCCGGACGGCGAGCCTATCGAGCTTCCGCTTGAGGATAAGGACTGATATGACTTTAAAAGAATACAAAACACTGATAGACGCAAAGCTCGCTGAATATTTCCATGCCGATGATATGCCTCAGGCAGGACTTTTCGAGTCCATGCGATATAGCCTCAACGCAGGCGGTAAGCGCATAAGGCCAATACTTGTTCTGGAGTTTTGCAGAATAACCGGCGGTGACTGTGATAAGGCACTCCCAGCTGCATGCGCGATCGAAATGCTGCATACATACAGCCTTATACATGACGACCTGCCGTGCATGGACAATGACGACCTGCGCCGTGGCAAGCCGACAAATCATGTCGTTTACGGTGAATGTACGGCGACCCTTGCGGGCGATGCCCTGCAAGCCGAAGCCTTTGGCACGATACTTCGCAGCGAGCTTCCCGCGGAAGCGAGAGCAGAGTGTGCCCGCATACTTGCTGATGCCGTGGGTGCCGACGGAATGTGCGGCGGTCAGTTTCTTGACATGATAGGCGAGAATAAAAAACTCACTGCGCAAGAGCTTGACGAGATAAACAGCCGCAAGACCGGCGCGCTTTTGATAGCTGCCTGCACCATGGGCGTTGCCGCAGCAGGCGGCAGCGATAAGCAGCTTGAGGCGGCTGCGATGTTCGGCGCTGCCATCGGTGCCGCGTTCCAGATAAGAGACGATATGCTCGATGTCATAAGCACGAGCGAGCAGCTTGGTAAGCCCATAGGCTCGGATGTGCAGGAGCATAAGAACACCTATATGGCGCTCTACGGTGCCGATCGCTGCATGGAAATGATAAAAAAGCTTACCGAACAAGCCAAAGCTGTGCTCAATGAAGCGTTTGATGATACCGCATTTCTCTGCGAACTTGCCGATTCCATGGTCACCCGCATGGCTTAATTGTAAATAAACTTAAAAACCACACCGATTGCATCTTGTAATATTCGGTGTGGTTTGTTATTATATAAAATAGCAAATTATGCGAATAAATAGTTATATATTGAGGCATTGTTTTGAATATTTTGAATAAAGTTAATTCATCGAACGATATAAAGATGCTCGATGCAAATGAGCTTAAGCCGCTGTGCGAGGAGCTGAGACAGTTTATAATAGAAAATGTCTCTAAGACCGGCGGCCACTTGGCATCCAATCTCGGGACGGTCGAGCTCACCGTTGCACTGCACAGAGTGTACGACAGCACGCGAGACAGGATCGTTTTCGATGTCGGGCATCAAAGCTATGCTCATAAAATCATCACCGGCCGCAGGGATCGCTTTAATACCCTGCGCTGCCACGGCGGCATATCTGGCTTCCCAAAACCATATGAGGCGGCGGATGATGCGTTCATCGCAGGTCACGCATCTGATTCCGTCTCGCTCGCGCTCGGAATGGCAAGGGCGAGAACACTGAAAAAAGAAAAATACGATGTTGTTGCCGTGATAGGCGACGGTGCACTCACGGGCGGACTGGCCTATGAGGGGCTTGCAAATGTCGGAGGATGCGATGAGCCTATTGTCATTATCCTTAATGACAACGGCATGTCTATAAACAGCAATGTTGGCGGTATGGCAAAGCTTTTGTCGCAGGAGCGCATCAAGCCCGGGTATATTAACTTCAAACGCTGGTATCGCCGCACCGTCGGCAATATTACGCCGCTTTATGAGATGAACCATAAGCTCAAGGAAGCACTCAAAAAGTCAATTTTGCCGTCAAACCTGTTCGATTCGATGGGGATTTATTATCTCGGCCCTGTTGACGGGCACGATGTTGAACAGCTTGAGACCGTTATCCGCTGGGCAAAGGAAATGAAAACCACCGTCCTCGTCCATGTCCTGACAACTAAGGGCAAGGGCTGTGATTATGCCGAAAAGCACCCGGATAAGTACCACGGCATCGGTAAATTTGACCCCGCGACCGGTGAGCTCCAAAAAAGCGGCACTTGCTTCTCCACCGTCTTCGGTCACAAGCTTGTTGAACTTGCGGAGAAAAACAAAGATATAGTTGCCATAACTGCCGCAATGTCATCGGGAACGGGGCTGAATGAGTTTTCGGAGGTATACCCCGACCGCTTTTTCGATGTCGGCATTGCCGAGCAGCATGCCGTATCAATGGCAGCGGGAATGGCAAAGCAGGGACTCGTGCCGGTCGTTGCGATATACTCAAGCTTTTTGCAGCGTGCATATGACATGCTCATCCATGACGTGTCGCTGCTGAACCTGCATGTGGTGCTTTGCGTTGACAGGGCAGGACTTGTCGGCAGCGATGGCGAGACGCATCACGGCGTTTTCGATGTCGACTATCTGTGTTCCGTGCCGGGAATGCAGGTGCTTTGCCCGGCAAGCTTTGCCGAGCTTGAAAAGATGCTCGACATGGCGATAAACGAAATGGACGGTCCTGTAGCTATTAGATACCCCCGCGGCGGCGAGGGTGCATATAAAGATGTAAGCCACGGCATCACTGAAGCGCTTACGCATGGCGGCGATATAACACTCGCAGCCTATGGAACGATGGTCAACACGATGCTTGAGCTATCACAAAAGCTCGCAGCCGACGGCATTTCGGCCGAGGTCATCAAGATATCGCAAATAAAGCCGATGCGTACGGATGAGATTGTTGAGTCACTCAGAAGGACCAGAAAGCTCCTGACTGCCGAGGACGTATGCGAGCACGGCTGCGTTGGCGAAATGCTGCTTATCGCAGCGGAGAAAGCCGGAGTGTGTCTTGATGGTGCAAGCATATGCACGCTTGGCGGAGGCATCGTTACGCACGGCACTGTCGCAGAGCTTTATAAGGACTGCGGCCTTGACAGCGATACTCTTTATAAAAAAGCGATCACGCTTGTAAGAGGTGCAAAGTGAAGAAAATTAGATTGGATCAGCTGGTTTTTGACCTCGGCCTTGCCGAAAGCAGGGAGCGAGCTAAAACGACCGTCATGAGCGGACTTGTGTTTGTCAACGGCCAGCGCGCGGATAAGCCCGGAATGCAGGTCTCGCCTGATGTCAATGTCGAGGTCAAAGGTACGGCTTTGCCGTATGTCAGCCGCGGCGGCCTGAAGCTTGAAAAGGCACTAAAGGTGTTTCCCATAGATGTAAAAGATAAGGTGTGCATCGATTGCGGAGCCTCGACCGGCGGCTTTACCGATGTGCTTTTGAAAAACGGCGCTGCCAAGGTCTACTCCGTCGATGTCGGCTACGGCCAGCTTGCATGGAGCCTTCGTAACGATGAGCGAGTTGTCAACATGGAGCGCACGAATATCCGTTATATAAGCTCGGAACTGATACCCGAGCCGCTCGATATCTGCGTCATGGATCTGTCGTTTATATCTGTAAAACTCGTTTTGCCTGCCGTTTGCGCACTTTTGAAGGATAATGCGCAGCTCGTGTGCCTTATAAAGCCGCAGTTTGAAGCCGGCAGGGAAGAGGTCGGCAAAAAAGGCGTTGTTCGTGATAAGGCGGTGCATCTTTCGGTCATCGAGAGCGTGCTGAGCTTTGCACCGACTGTCGGCATGACGGTCATGGGACTTGATTTTTCACCCATAAAGGGACCCGAGGGCAACCGAGAGTATCTTTGCTATATGAAAAAAGGCGTGCAAGAGGCAGGCCCTATCGATGTCGCAGCGGTCGTTGAAGCCTCGCATGAGAGCCTTTAAGGAGCAGTATTATGCCAGATCTAATTGTTTTGTGTCCCAATCCGTTCAGAGATACGGGACTTGAGCTTACGCTCAAAGCAAAGGCTTTGCTTGAAAATAACGGCTACAGAACCGAGATTTGCCCTGTTTTCGGGGCTGATGACCCCGAGGCCATACCGGCAGATGTAAAGATAAACGACTGGTCAGCGGTTTCAAACGAGGCAACGCTCTTTATCATCATAGGCGGCGACGGCACCATGCTCCATGCGGCAAGGTATCTTAACCATACCGACACGCCAATGCTCGGCATAAACCTCGGAACCAAAGGCTTTATGGCTCCGCTTGAGCCGGAAAAGCTTGATCTGATCCTTGACGCAGCTGCCGGAAACTATGTTTCCAGCCACCGCATGATGATAGATGTTGAGCTTAAGCGCAACGGCAAGGTCATTTACAGCGATGTCGGCCTGAACGACGTCGTTATCCACGGCATGGGCGATTGCATCAAGCTCACCGCATGGTGCGACGGGGATATGATGGTGTCTTTTTCCGGCGACGGTATCATAGTTGCGACCCCGACGGGCTCCACCGGCTACTCAATGTCGGCAGGCGGACCTATAGTAGAGCCGGAAGCAAAGAATTTTATAGTGTCGCCAATATGTGCGCATGTCATGGGAGCAAAGACCTTTGTCCTTGGGCCTGACAGGAAGGTCACTGTCAAGGCCGAAAAAATACATGACCGCAGGGCTTATGTTGCGGTTGACGGCGCAAAGGGCATGGATCTTGCAAACGATGATATCGTCACGGTACGCCAGTCAAAAAAAGTCGCAAATCTTGTCCATATGGGTCTGAGCAGCTTCTATGATTCCACCTTTGATAAGCTGCTGTATAAGAATCGATAGGGGAGACGGAATGAAAAATACCAGACAAAATGTGATATTGCAGATAATAACCGAGCAGGAGATAGAAACACAGGCGCAGCTTATAAATGCGCTTGCAGAGCACGGCATAACCAGCACTCAGGCAACGCTGTCAAGGGATATCAAGGATCTGCACCTTATAAAGGAGCTCGGCTCAAACGGCAGGCACCATTACGCCGTCAGCGGCAAATCCAAGAATAACGACCATGAGCAGAGGCTGCGCAAAATATTCCGCGAAAGTGTTACTTCGTACACCGTTGCGCAAAATATCATCGTTATAAAAACGCTGCCCGGTCTTGCAAATGCAGCCTGTGCAACGCTTGATAATATGCATATTGAGACCCTTGCAGGAACGCTTGCGGGCGATGATACCGCGTTTCTTGCGATGGTTAGCAACAAGGCGGCTGAGGACTTCTGCCACGAGATAGACGACATGATCTAAAAGAGGAACTGATATGCTTACACAGCTGCATATAGAAAACATAGCAGTCATTGAAAAAGCGGATATTGAATTTGGCAAGGGGTTGACGGTACTCACCGGCGAGACCGGCGCAGGTAAATCTATTATTGTCGACTCGCTCGGCGCTGTTCTCGGCGCAAGAACGAGCCGCGAACTCGTGAGAACAGGAGCCGACAAGGGGCTTGTCTCTGCTGTTTTTGAGTCAAACAATGCCGACGAGTGGCTTAAGGATAATGACATTGACCCTGAGGATGAGATAATCATTCAGCGCAGGATAAGTGCGGAGGGCAAAAACAGCTGCCGTGTGTGCGGCACTCCCGTGTCCGTGTCTCAGCTGCGTGAGCTTGGCGCGCTGCTTCTCGATATTCACGGCCAAAACGACGGCAGACAGCTCATGGACGAGGCAAATCACCTTGCGTATCTCGACAGCTACGGCGATTACGGCGAGACTATCGAGCGCTTTAAGGCCGCCTACGCTGATTATAGGGCGTGCAAAAAAGAAATACAGCGTCTTTCAATGGACGAGATCGAGAAAGAGCGCATGGCAGATAGCCTCCAGTATCAGATCGATGAGCTTGAAAAGGCTCAGCTCAAGGTCGGCGAGGAGGACGAGCTTTCGTCTAAGCGAGATCTTCTGAGAAATTCCGAAAAGCTGACCGAAGCGCTCGACGGTGCGTACAATGCCTTGTACGGCGCTGATCAGAGCGCACAGTCGCTCACCGATGAAGCATCGGCACTCATCGGCAGGGCAGCCACTATAGCCGACGATTTGAGAGAAACTGCCGACATAATCGAAAATGCATCCTTACTGCTTTTTGACGCTTCCGAGCGCATACGAGATTTCAGAGACAGTCTTGAATTTTCGCCCGACGAGTACGACAATATTGAAAGCAGATTGTCGCTGCTCAAAAAGCTGCGCCGTAAGTACAATATGGACGAGGAAGCTATGCTTGCGCACCTTGATGACTGCCGCAGGAAGCTTTCCGAGCTTGAATATGCTGGCGATATGATTATTAAGCTTAATAAGCAGCTAGAAAAGCATACTGCAAATTGCAAAAAAATCGCTGCAGAGCTTACCGAAAAACGCCGCGCCACTGCCGAAAGCCTTGAAAAGCGCATTGTGAGCGAGCTTCGAGACCTGAGCATGCCGTCTGTCCGCTTCTCGGTATCCATTGAGCCGCTTGAAAGCGACATAGGCTTTGATTCTACGGGAGCTGACAATGTGAAATTCCTCATTTCAGCTAACGCCGGAGAAGCACTCGGCAGGATATCGAAGATAGCCTCCGGCGGTGAGCTGAGCAGGATAATGCTTGCCATGAAAACGGTGTTTTCCAAAAACGATCCCATCGAGACAATGGTATTTGACGAAATTGATACCGGCGTTTCCGGCATAGCAGCCCAGCGCGTCGGTGAAAAGATGTCAGACCTGTCAAGAGGTAAGCAGGTTTTGTGCATTACCCATCTTCCGCAGATCGCGGCGATCGCCGATAACCACGATCTTATCGAGAAGACAGAGCGTAACGGCAGAACATACACCGAGGTACGGGAGCTTGACCGAAATGGAAGGGCACTTGAGCTTGCCAGGATGCACGGCGGCGAAAATATCTCCGAACTTACGCTTGCAAGCGCCGAGGAACAGCTCTTGGCTGCGGATAAATATAGGTTGACAAGGAATAATTAATTTTGTATAATCGTGCAAGTAAACGCAAAGATGAGCACAAGTAGGTTTGATTTTGCTGCACAGAGAGACCCTGTTTGCTGAAAAGGGGAGAGCATGTCATATCGAATACGGCTTGGAGCGGCACACCGAAATTATAGTAGGCTGTGACGGGATGCGCCCGATATTGCGCTTGAGTTTCATACTCACCGAGGTCGACTCTGCGAGGATTCGACGCATAGAGGTGGTACCGCGTTAATTCGCCCTCTGTCATTAGGACAGAGGGCTTTATTTTTTGGAGGATAGAAAAATGAGCGTTAAAGATAAAGCTTTGGAGTATCATCTGAACGGCTATAACTGCGCGCAGTCAGTTCTGGCTGCGTGCCGTGATTATTATGATATCGATGAAAAAACGGCGCTTGCTATATCCGCTGGCTTCGGCGGCGGTGTGCGCAGCGGCGAGATATGCGGCGCAATATCCGGCGCAGTTATGGCAGCTGGTCTTGCCTGCCCGTTTAACGATTCGCAGGACACCGAGGCAAAAAAGAAGATAGCAGCAATAGCGAGCAAAAGCGTTGATATCGTCCGCGACAAATATGGCTGCGTCCGCTGCATTGACCTCAAGAAAAGCGGCGTTAGATGCCCCGAGATAATCGGCTTTATGGCCGAGGCCGCCGAAAATATCATCAAAGAGAACAAATAATAAGGAGAGAATGAATGAATATTTACGAAGAACTCGTTGCCAGAGGCCTTATCGCTCAGGTTACAAATGAAGATGAGATCAAGGAAATGATAAATAACGGCAAAGCCACCTTCTACATTGGCTTTGACTGCACCGCCGACTCGCTGCATGTCGGCCACTTCATGGCGCTGTGCCTAATGAAGCGCCTGCAGATGGCGGGCAACAAGCCCATTGCCCTTATCGGTGACGGCACGACTCTTATCGGCGATCCCTCCGGCCGTACCGATATGCGTCAGATGCTGACAGAGGAGACAATTGCTCACAATGCCGAGTGCTTTAAAAGACAGATGGAGAAATTCATTGATTTTTCCGACGGTAAGGCGCTCATGCTTCGCAACTCTGCCTGGCTCAAGCCGCTTAATTACATTGAGCTTTTGCGCGAGGTCGGTCCCTGCTTCTCTGTCAACAACATGCTCAGAGCCGAGTGCTACAAGCAGCGCATGGAAAAGGGCCTGAGCTTCCTTGAGTTTAACTACATGATCATGCAGAGCTATGACTTCTACTACATGTTCCAGCATTACGGCTGCAACATGCAATTCGGCGGCAACGACCAGTGGAGCAATATGCTTGGCGGCACGGAGCTTATACGCCGCAAGCTCGGTAAGGACGCACAAGCAATGACCATCACGCTGCTTCTCAACTCTGAGGGGAAGAAGATGGGCAAGACCGCGTCCGGCGCAGTTTGGCTCGACCCGAACAAGACCTCGCCGTTTGAGTTCTACCAGTACTGGCGCAATGTTGGCGATGCAGATGTTCTCAAGTGCATCCGCATGCTGACGTTCCTGCCGCTTGAGCAAATCGAGGAGATGGACAAATGGGAAGGCTCGCAGCTCAACCGAGCCAAGGAGATCCTTGCGTACGAGCTTACCGCACTCGTCCACGGTGAGGAGGAAGCAAAGGCAGCCGAGGCGTCCTCAAAGGCACTTTTCGGCGGCAGCGGCAATGACGAGAACATGCCAACGACCGAGATAATGGCAGCTGACCTTACCGACGGTGTTATCGATATCATGACTGCGCTTGTCAAGACCGGCCTTTGCGCATCAAAGTCTGAGGCAAGGCGAAATATCCAGCAGGGCGGTGTGTCCGTAAATGATGAAAAGATTGCAGATATCTCCGCTTCCTTCAATGCCGATGCCCTCAAAAATGGTATTGTCATTAAGCGTGGCAAGAAAAACTTTAACAAGCTAATTTTGAAATAACGGTGAATTAATATGTCAATAGAAAAAGGTAGAGCATATTTCAGACAGTTTGGCATGGAGGACAGGGTGCAGGAGTTTTCCGTATCCAGCGCTACTGTTGAGCTTGCCGCCTTGGCATTGGGCGTTGATGGCGCAAGGATCGCAAAGACGCTTTCGTTTAAAAAGGGCGACAGCTGCATCCTTATCCTTGCGGCAGGTGATGCCAGAATAGACAATAGAAAGTTCAAGGAAAAGTTCCATATGAAGGCCAAAATGCCCTCGCCCGATGAGGTGCTTGAGCTTGTCGGCCATCCTGTCGGCGGCGTGTGCCCGTTCGGCATAAACGACGGCATCGATGTGTATCTCGATGAAAGCCTCAAACGTTTTACGACCGTTTTCCCCGCAGTCGGCAGCGGAAACAGTGCGATTGAGCTCAACTTGGATGAGCTGTTTAAATATTCAAACGCAATAGAATGGATAGATGTCTGCAAGCTCCCCGAACCGCAGACGTAAAGAATGAAAGCAGAAAAGCGGTCGCTTTTCTGCTTTTTTCACAATATATAATCGGTCTTAAATGCTTGCTAATCTATATATTGTGTAGTATAATGTATAAGTAAAAGTTTGAGCAGCCCGGGGGATATCCATAAACAGGCATCCCCCGGATATATAAAAGCGGCGGTGCGCACCTGACCGCTGGATCATTTTATGCTGCATACTAAGTTGAGGTTAATGTCATGATAAAGATAGCTCCTTCAATTCTCTCTGCCGATTTTTCAAAGCTAGGGGCGGAAATTGAAGATATAAAGCAGGGCGGAGCCGATTATGTCCATTTCGATGTGATGGACGGCGAATTTGTTCCCAACATTTCGATTGGAGTACCGGTTTTGAAGTCTGTCCGCAAGACGACCGACATGTTCCTTGATGTTCACCTCATGATAGACCGCCCGGTAAGATACGCCGAGGTTTTCTGCAAAACGGGCGCTGATTTGGTCATGTTCCATGTTGAGGCTGATACGCCCAAGAAGATAAGCGAGGCTATCGATATCGTAAGGCGCTGCGGCAAAAAGGTCGGCCTTTCAGTTAAGCCTAAGACCCCTGCCGAGGCATTGTACCCGTATCTTGATAGGCTTGATATGGTCCTTGTCATGACGGTCGAGCCCGGCTTCGGCGGCCAAAGCTTCATGCACGACCAGCTTCCGAAGATAAAGCAGTTTCGCAAGGAGATAGACCGGAGAGGTCTTGATTGCGAGCTTGAGGTCGACGGCGGTGTTGACCCCGTGACGGCGAAGCTCGTAAAAGAAGCCGGAGCCAACGTCCTTGTTGCCGGCAGCGCGGTATTCGGCAAGCCCGATAGAGCCGCACAGATAGAAGCTATCAGAAACGCATAATTGGAGATACATACCTATGGCATTTTTCCCTGCATCACTCGAAAACCTCATAGACAAATTTGCGTCTCTACCCGGCATCGGCAGAAAAAGCGCACAGCGTCTTGCGTTTCATGTCCTCTCGCTGCCCGATGGTGAGGCGGAGAGCTTTGCTACGGCTATCATGGAAGCCAAGGCTCATGTGAGCTGCTGCAAGATATGCCAGAACCTGACCGAGGGCGATATCTGCCCCGTTTGCCAGAGCAACAGGCGCGATAAAAGCACTGTGTGCGTCGTTTCAGAGCCTCGCGATGTGCTGTCTATTGAGCGCAGCCATGAGTATAATGGTGTGTACCATGTTCTGCACGGCGTTTTGTCGCCCATAAGCCATGTTGGACCTGATGATATCAGAATAAGCGAGCTTGTAAAGCGCGTTTCGGCTGATGATAGCGAGATAAGTGAAATTATCATGGCAACAAACCCCGATACTGAGGGCGATGCGACCGCTATGTACATATCAAGGCTTTTAAAGCCCTTTGATGTTAAGGTCACGAGACTTGCTTACGGTATACCCGTCGGCTCGAATCTTGAATTTGCGGATGATGCAACCTTGCTCAGAGCGATCGAAGGCAGAATTGAATTATAATTTTCGGGCAATAATCTAACAAAAGAAGAGACACTTTTTTACATACCGAATATGTGCGGGGGGGAAAGCCGCGCTTTAAGCTGCGAAACAGGGCAGCTTTAAGCGAGGTTTCCTTTGTTTTGCATTTTCGGAAACCCCAAAATACCGAATGGAGGCATTTATGACACCTAAAATCAAAATTATCCCGCTTGGCGGTCTCGGAGAGATCGGAAAAAACATGACCGCCTTTGAGTGCGGCACAGATATTATCGTTGTTGACTGTGGATTGGGTTTTCCCGATGAACAAATGTATGGTATCGACATCGTCATACCCGACATATCATACCTGAAGGCCAATGCCGACAGAGTCAGAGGTATCATCCTGACCCACGGTCACGAGGATCACATCGGTGCTATCCCGTATGTTATGACCGAACTTGATGTACCCATCTACGCAACGCCGCTCACAGCTGCGCTTGTTGAGCTCAAGCTTGAGGAGCACGACCTGCTTTACAATACGCAGATCTTCACCAAGAAAGCAGGGGATGTGTTCAGGCTCGGCTGCTTTAGCATTGAGTTCATCAATGTTAACCACAGCATTGCCGACGCTGTTGCACTTGCGATAAAGACCCCGCTTGGCACTATTGTCCACACCGGCGATTTCAAGATCGATGTAACGCCCGTTCAGGGCAAGATGATCGACCTGCCCCGTCTCGGCCAACTCGGCAACGAGGGCGTGCTTGCCCTTTTGAGCGACTCGACGAATGTCGAAAAGCCCGGCCATTCCGCATCCGAGCGCAAGGTCGGAGAGACCTTCGATATGCTGTTTAAAAACTGTGATCAGCGTATTATTATTACGACCTTTGCGTCTAATGTCCACAGATTGCAGCAGATAATCGATGTTGCGGCAAAGTATAAACGCAAAGTCGGCATAACCGGCCGCAGCATGGAGAATATCCTGCGTGTTGCAGGCGTTCTCGGGTATCTCAACATCCCCGAGGACACCATGGTTGATATAAACCATATAAATAAGCTGCCGAAAAACAAGGTCGTTATTATCTCGACCGGCAGCCAGGGCGAGACTATGTCCGCACTGTACCGCATGGCGTTTTCAGAGCACCGACAGATAAACATCGAAGCCGGTGACCGCGTTATTATTTCGGCATCGGCCATACCGGGCAATGAAAACATGATTAGTAAGGTAATCGACGAGCTTTTCCATAAGGGCGCAGAGGTCATTTATGACCGAAATACCGAGCTTCATGTCTCCGGCCACGCCTCGCAGGAGGAGCAGAAGATGATGCTTGCACTCGTGAAGCCCAAGTATTTCATCCCTGTCCACGGCGAGTACCGCATGCTCGTTAAGCATGCAGAGCTCGGCAAGCTCATGGGCGTACCGGCCAAAAATGTAGTTATCGGCGAAAACGGTAAGGTAATTGAGATATCCAAAAAGAGCATCAAACTCAACGGTGCCGTTCAGTCGGGTGCTGTCATGGTCGACGGAATGGGCGTCGGCGATGTCGGCAGTGTCGTAATGCGCGACAGGCACAGACTTGCAGAAGACGGCATGGTGGTCATTGTTGTAACCCTGTCGTCGTGGGACAATGCCATGCTCGCAGAGCCAGAGATACTCACGAGAGGCTTTGTCTATGTAAAAGAAGCCGAGTCTATGATCGAAGAGCTCAAGCGCGTCACCAAGGAGACCGTCATGAACTGCGAGGACAGCGGCGTTAAAGATTGGGCTTCGATAAAAAGCCGCATTAAGAGCAATGTTTCAAGCTACCTTTACAAGACTACCAAGCGCAGCCCGATGATACTGCCGCTTATATCTGAGGTATGATACCGCTTTTTGACTGTCACTGTGATACGATTTCAAGGGTCATGAACGAGGGCGGAAGCCTGCGCAAAAACGGCTTTCACACGGATTTGGAAAGACTTCGCAAATTTGTCCCGTGCTCTCAGGTGTTTGCCGTGTGCACTGAAACACATGAACATTCGATTGAAAAAGCCGAGGCAATGCTCCGCCGCTTAAACAGACAGATAGAGGAAAATTCGGACATAGTTATGCTATGTCTGAATTTTCATGATATCAAGAAAGCTGCCGATCTCGGCAAAATTGCGGCTCTCATATCAATTGAGGGTTGCGAGCAGATAAGCTCGCTTGAAAGTGCATACGACAACGGGGTCAGAATCCTTCATCCTACGTGGAATTTTGATAACGAGCTCTGCTGTGCTGCCATGGGAAGCAACAGAGGGCTGACCGAAAAGGGCAGAGCCTTTGCTGTAAAGGCACAAAGCATGGGGTTTGCCTTGGATATGTCGCATATATCCGAGCGCGGCTTTTGGGATACGCTTGAGGTGTGCGAAAAGCCCGTAATTGCAGGGCATTCCAATGCTAAGGCTGTATGTGACGTTCGGAGAAATCTAACCGATGAGCAGTTTAAAGCGCTTATCGTCATCGGTGGCGGTGCGGGAATAAATCTGTATCCCGAATTTCTCGGATTAGGCAGAGATATCAAAGCCGTCATTGCTCATATAGAGCATTTTCTGTCACTCGGTGGGGAGAAGGCTGTTTTCTTAGGCTGTGATTTTGACGGCATAGAATGCACACCAAATGAGCTTGGCGGTGTGCAGGAGCTTGATAAGCTTTATAACGAGCTATTAAAGCAAAACTACCCCGAAACACTTGTCAGGGCTCTGTTTTGGGATAATCTTTATGATATAATGGGGAAAATGCTGTGAATATTCAAATATTCGGCAAAAGCAAATGCTTTGACACAAAGAAAGCCGAGCGATATTTCAAAGAGCGGCGCATAAAGTATCAGTTCGTCGACATTAACAGATACGGCATGAGCAGGGGAGAACTGAACTCCGTCAAAAATGCCGTTGGACTCGAGGCTTTGATAAACACTGCCGATGTAGATTACCCGATGATACAATATCTTGCGTCTAATGATGCTAAATTAGATAAGCTCTTTGAATGTCCGTGGCTCATAAAAACGCCGATCGTCAGAAACGGCAAGCAGGCGACGGTGGGCTATATGCCTGATATATGGGCAAAATGGGAGTAAATTATGTCAGCACTGAATATTGAACCTAAGAAAGTATTTGATTTTTTCGAGCTTATAGCCTCCGTGCCGCACGGGTCGGATAATACGGCGCAGATAACCGAGCTTTGCTGCAAGTTTGCAAGGCAGAGAGGGCTTGAGTATTACTGCGATAAGCTTGGCAATGTAATTATATATAAAAACGCCTCATGCGGCTATGAATCGGATGAGACGGTCATTCTCCAGGGGCATCTCGACATGGTGGCGGTCAAGACCGCCGACTGCACAAAGGATCTTGAGAAGGACGGATTAGATCTCAAGACTGACGGCAAGTACCTTTGGGCAGATGGAACGAGCCTTGGCGCAGATGACGGTATAGCCGTTGCAATGGCGCTTGCCGTTCTCGATTCGGACGCCATCAAGCACCCGCCCATAGAGGCTGTTTTCACCATAAACGAGGAAACCGGCATGGACGGCGCTCAGTTTCTTGACGCATCCAAGCTAGACGGCAAGACCATGCTCAACATTGACTCCGAGGTTGAAGGCATTATCACCTGTGGCTGTGCTGGTGGCGCGCACGTGCTTGCGCAATTCCCGCTGAACTCGAATAACGAGGAATTGTACTGCGCTGAGCTGAATATATCTGGCCTTATCGGGGGTCACTCGGGTAATGAGATACATAAAAACCGAGCAAATTCCAATATCCTGATGGGCAAACTGCTTGGCGAGATTAACGCCAAGACAGCACTCAGGCTTGTTTCTATAAACGGCGGCGAAAAAGATAACGCAATTGCAAACGCAAGCTCATGCACGATCGCTTTTGACGAAGCTGACCGCAATGTCGTCCTTGATGCTGTTTTGTCGTTTGCAAAATGTTCTTACGAAAAGTACAGCAGCACTGATCCTGAGATGGATATAAGCGTTACCGAGATTGGAAAAATAAATGTAAGCGCTGTGGATGTGAAAACGAGCGGAAACATCATTACGGCATTGTCCACAGTGCCTGACGGTGTGCAGACTATGAGCCCTGATATTGAAGGGCTTGTTGAGTCCTCACTCAACCTCGGCGTTGCAGCTACCGATGATGACACGGTTTCACTAAGCTTCTGCCTCAGAAGCTCAGCTACCGCCGAAATGGCCAAAATGCAGAGCAAGCTAAGCGAAATTATCACATTAAACGGCGGGATCGTGACAGTTGGGGGCGAATATCCAGCATGGGAGTACAAAAAAGACTCCGTTTTGCGCGAAAAAGCCATTGCAGCATATGAAAGCCTGTACGCCACGAAGCCCAAGCTTGATGTTATCCACGCCGGACTTGAGTGCGGCCTGTTTGCAGATAAGATAAAGGATCTTGACTGCATATCATTCGGCCCTAATATCCCCGATATCCATACAACAAATGAAAAGCTTGATGTAGCTTCAACGCAGCGTGTATGGGAGTTCCTTTTGAAGCTTCTGCAAAGCTTATAAAAAGAAAAAAACCGCCTATGGCGGTTTTTCTTTTGGCGAGTGGGTCTATAAGCCGGGTTCTGTCTTAAACGACCATCTATCTAATCCTGCCGTTGCCGACAGGCTTCAGCCACCTCCTGAGGACGATCGGGCAGATCACATGTCCTCCCACGGTGTTGCTCCGGATAGAGTTTACAGCACCGCATCGTCTCCGACCGGCGAGTGAGCTCTTACCTCACTTTTCCACCCTTACCGAGTAAGCTCGGCGGTATATTTCTGTTGCACTTGTCCGAGGGTCACCCCTGGCGGGCGTTACCCGTTATCCTTGCCCTATGGAGCCCGGACTTTCCTCACGCACTTTTTTTCAAAATGTGCCCGCGGTCGTTCGGCCCACTCAATTGGCTATTTTAAACACGAAAGCGGCACAAGTCAATAGAAATTTCTTGTTTTTATACGCCGTTGGCCTTATAATAATAAAGATTTGGAGGGTTATAACATGACTATAAATGATTATATAAGCTCGATCAAAGATAAGCGCGTTTGCGTCATCGGCATAGGCGTGAGCAATAAGCCGCTTATAGAAAAGCTGCTAAAAGCAGGCTGCGATGTGACTGTCTGCGATAAGCGCAGCATAGAGCAGCTTGGTGAGGACTATTTGCGGCTTCTATCGCTCGGAGCAAAGTTTTCTCTCGGCGACAGCTATCTTGAGAACCTCAACTACGATATCATTTTCCGCACCCCGGGCTTGATGCCGTTTGACGAGCACCTGACCAAAGCTGTCGCAAACGGCGCTGTCGTCACCTCGGAAATGGAGGTGTTCTTTAAGCTTTGTCCGTGCAGGATAATTGCGGTCACCGGCAGCGACGGCAAGACCACGACGACGACGATAATTTCTGAGTTGTTAAAAGCACAGGGTTATACAGTCCATCTTGGTGGCAATATCGGTCACCCGCTGCTCTGCGAGGTTGACAGTATGAAGCCGGAGGACTTTGCAGTACTTGAGCTTAGTTCGTTCCAGCTGCACAGCATGGTCTGTAAGCCTAACGTTGCGGTCATTACGAACATTTCGCCCAATCATCTCGATAAGCACAAGGATTATCGGGATTACATAGATGCAAAAAGCTCAATCTTCACCCGTCAAGACAGCGCTGACAGGCTGGTTTTAAACAGCGAAAATGAGTATTCGTCTTACTATGCGGGCATGGCGAAGTCGGCTATTATGTATTTCAGCAGAGTGAAGATGCCCGAAAACGGCGTTTACTGCGAAGACGGCATAGTCTGCCGTGTCCACGATGGCGTTCGGGCGCAGCTCATGCACGCTGATGACATTAAGCTCCCCGGCACGCATAATCTTGAAAATTACATGGCCGCCTTTGCCGCAACTGACGGGCTCGTTTCCGATGAGACTTGCATCAAGGTTGCAAAGGAATTTTCAGGCGTTGAGCATCGCTTGGAGCAGGTGCGCATAAAAGACGGCGTAACCTATATAAATGACTCCATCGGCACAAGCCCCAGCCGCACAGCCGCAGGGCTTCACGCTTTGAAAACGAAGCCAATCCTAATTGCAGGCGGATACGATAAGCATATACCCTTTGACTCGCTTGGTGATGAAATTTGCCTGCACACAAAAGCGCTCTTTCTCACGGGTGCGACCTCTGAGAAGATAGAACAGGCTGTTAAAGCCTCGAAGTACTACACCGAAGACTTTAAAATGGTCACCATTGACGATTTTAAGCAGGCTGTTTTGTCCGCTGCCGACTATGCGCAAGCGGGCGATATCGTCCTCTTGTCCCCAGCATGTGCGGCGTTCGATAAGTTCAAAAACTTTATGGAGCGCGGAAAATACTTTAAGCAGATAATTATGGAGCTTTGATATGAAATTCAGTGATATGAAGCCGCAGGTGTTCTCACTTGCGCAAGAGGCGGAAAACGAGATAAGGCCGCAGTTTGAGAGAATTGACCGCATTGCGCAGCAAAACACGCTCAAGGTCATGCAGGCGTTCCAGGATAACAAAGTTTCCGACTCCTGCTTTGCCGGAACGACCGGCTACGGCTACGATGATGTCGGCAGGGAAGTGCTCGATAAGGTCTATGCGCAGATATTCTGCACGGAGGCGGCACTTGTCCGCATCGGCTTTGTTAATGGTACGCATGCGCTTTCAACGGCGCTATTTGCCATGCTCAAGCCCGGCGATACGCTGCTTTCGGCAACGGGGCTTCCGTACGATACGCTTAGAAATGCTATCGGCATCGAGGGCGACTGCCACGGTTCTCTTAAGTTTTACGGCATAAACTATGCACAGGTTGACCTTAAAGCCGACGGCACCCCCAATATTGAGGCCATAAAAAAGGCGGTAGCCGATAAAAGCGTAACAGCAGTCCTCATCCAGCGCTCCCGCGGTTACGGCGATAGACCGGCCTTTTCCGCAGAGCAGATCGGCGAGATGACCCGTGCCGTAAAAGAAGTTGACCCCAGCATAAATGTAATGGTCGACAACTGCTACGGTGAGTTTACCGGCGAGCACGAGCCGACGGAATACGGTGTTGATCTTATGGCTGGGTCGCTCATCAAAAACCCGGGCGGCGGATTAGCCCCTACCGGCGGATATGTTGTTGGCAAGGCAGATCTTGTAGAAAGGGCTGCAATGCGCCTTACGACCCCGGGAATTGGCGGCGAATGCGGTGCAACGCTCGGAAATAATAGACTTTTGTTCCAGGGCCTATTCATGGCACCGCACATTGTTGCACAGGCGCTCAAGACCGCGACCTTCTGCTCTGCAATGATGAGTAAGATCGGTTTCGAGACATCGCCCGCTCCCGATGAGGTAAGAAGCGACATTATCCAGATGGTGACACTCAAAACCGCTGATAATATGAAAAAATTCTGCAAAGGCATACAAAGCGGCGCACCGGTTGACTCGTATGTCACGCCTGAGCCCTGGCAGATGCCAGGGTATAACTGCCCTGTCATAATGGCTGCGGGCGCGTTCGTTCAGGGCTCATCTATTGAGCTGTCTGCCGATGGACCTATGAAGGAGCCGTATATCGCCTACATGCAGGGCGGCATTACTTACGAATCCGGCAAACTTGGCATAATGATGGCGGTCAATGAAATGCTGGGGTGATTTTGGGCATATAATACATGGGGTGGTCTTATGTATTATTACCGCAGAAGAAAGCCCAAGTATACATTCAGTACCGACACAAAGCAAAAAAAGCCCAAGACAGGCTATTTCGCTGTAACGCTGGTTTTGCTGCTCATTTTGTCAGGTATAAGCTTTTTCTTGCGTGACCTGTCAACAAAGATCGCAGTGTCAGATGCTGTTGATATCGTTACTAAAACAGTAAACAACTCTATCAACAAGGTTATAGGCAAGGGCGTATACGGCTTTGATTATTTCGTCTCGCTCGTCAAGGACGAAAGCGGCAATATCACCGCCATAACGAGCGATATGGCGCATATAAATACATTGTCCACTGAGATACTTAATTCCGTTATCGAATCGACCGAGAATGGAACTATTGAGGTCAAAATTCCGGTTGGTAACCTCACCGGCTTCAATCTTTTAATGGGCAGAGGTCCTGATGTATCGGTAGATATCGTCATGCTGACCTCATCGAGGGTCGATTTTAAAAACGATATCGTTTCCTCCGGTATTAATCAGTCGAAGTACCAGCTCATACTCGAGGTCACGATAGATATCGATGTTCTCGTCCCATGGGGGACAAAAAGCGCAAGCACCGTTACCGAGGTCATCGTAGCCGACACGGTCATCGTCGGCAAGGTTCCCGAAACATATCTGAACATGGAGAAATGACTATGGATATTCAAAAGCAGATAGATGAGCTACGCAGGGAAATAGAGCATCACAACAAGCTTTACTATGTTGATGATGCTCCCGTCATTTCCGATTTTGACTATGATATGCTGATGCAGAGACTCATAAAGCTTGAGGAGGAGCATCCCGAGCTTGTGACCCCCGATTCGCCCACGCAGCGTGTGGGCGGTGCTGCCCTGTCGCAGTTTGCGCAGGTGCAGCATCAGGTGCCGCTGGAGAGCCTGAGCGATGTGTTCTCGTTCGATGAGCTTCAAGCCTTCGGCGAGAGAATGGATACCTCACTTGCAGATGCACATGAGTATTGCGTTGAGCCGAAAATCGACGGACTTTCCATGTCACTTGAATATGAAAACGGAGTATTTGTGCGTGGTGCCACCCGCGGAAACGGACTTATCGGCGAGGATGTGACGGAAAACCTGCGCACGGTAAGAAGTCTTCCACTAAGGCTTATTGACGCTCCCGAAAGACTTATTGTGCGCGGAGAGGTCTATATGTCCAAGACCGTGTTTAATGAGCTCAATGCTGAGCGCGAGATAAACGGCGAGCAGCTTCTTGCAAACCCTAGAAACGCCGCCGCCGGCTCTATTCGTCAGCTTGACCCGAAGGTGGCCGCCCGGCGCAAGCTCGATATTGTCTGCTTCAACATGCAGTACACCTCGGGCGAAAGCTATAAAAATCACTCGGAAACGCTCGATGCACTCAAGCATATGGGCTTTCCCGTCGTACCGTACAAGCTGTATAAGACTATCGATGGCTGCTGCGAGCGCATTGATTGGATAGGGGAGAACAGGGGTGATTTTGCCTACGACATTGACGGTGCGGTCATTAAAATTAATTCCATTGCCCAACGCAGCCTCCTCGGCAGCACCGCAAAAGCCCCTAGGTGGGCGGTTGCGTATAAATATCCTCCCGAGAAGAAGGAAAGCAGAGTGGTCGACATTGTCGTGCAGGTCGGCAGAACCGGCGTTCTGACCCCGAAAGCGGTCATTGAGCCCGTGCGCCTTGCCGGTACGACCGTGACGAATGCCACGCTTCATAATCAGGACAATATAGACAGGCTCGATATCCGCATCGGCGACACCGTTTTGGTGCAGAAGGCAGGGGAGATCATCCCCGAGGTGCTGTCTGTCAACAAGGATAAGAGGCCGGATGATACCGTGCCGTTCAAAATGCCCACTATATGTCCCGAGTGCGGCGCACCTGTTGTTCGTGACGAGGACGGGGCTGCGCTTAGGTGCACGAGCCCCGAATGCCCGGCGCAGAGACTGAGAAATCTTGCACATTTTGCTTCCAGAGAGGCAATGGACATTGAAGGCCTCGGCATATCGGTTTGCGAGTCGCTTATAAACAGCGGCCTTGTCGGAAGTCCGGCAGAGCTTTATTATCTTGACGCTCAGTCGGTCGCATCGCTCGACAGAATGGGCAAAAAGTCCGCCGAAAACCTGATAGCTGCGATCGAAAAGAGTAAGCAGGCGGGACTTGCAAGGCTCTTGTGTGCATTCGGCATCAGGCAGGTTGGGCAAAAGGCAGCAAAGACCCTTGCGCAGCAGTTTAAAACGCTTGATAAGCTCATGGATGCGACCGAGCTCGAGCTTCTTTCGGTGAACGATATCGGCTCGATCACGGCTGCTTACATCAAGGAATGGTTTGAGCTGCCGCAATCGCAGCATCAGATCAAGCTTTTACGCGATGCGGGTGTGTCGTTTGAAAGCGTAGACACCGTGAAAGACTCCCGTTTTGCCGGGATGACCTTTGTCCTAACGGGCGAGCTCACAAATTACAAACGCGACGAGGCTGCAGCTATAATCGAAAGCTTCGGCGGCAAGGCATCGTCCTCGGTGTCGAAGAAAACGAGTGTTGTCCTTGCCGGAGAAAATGCCGGAAGCAAGCTCAAAAAAGCGAGAGACCTCGGCGTTAAGGTCATGGATGAGACCGAATTTGAGGAAATGATAAAGTGACAAAAAGCCCATCGTTTGATGGGCTTTCACTTATTTTGCCCTCCATCATATAATGAAGCACGAAGGAGGATACGCTAAGTGGATAATAAATGCAATTTTAAGAGCGGCTCCTTGCCGTCCTGCGCGCCGCTGGCAATGGCCTATGTGCCGATGCAGGAATGTGTTAAGCCGACATATAATACAGCCGAAGCCCTCTCAAGAGGCACGCTTTTCCCGGGACTTGACTTGCCGTTTATGAACATGGTCAACACCGGCGACCTCACCGGAACGCCGCTCGGTGAGCTGATGGCGCTCGATTTTGTTGCGCATGAGCTGGTTTTGTACCTTGACACGCATAGTGAGGACAGTGAAGCCTCTGATATGTTCAAGAACATTTTGGAGCTCGCAAACACAGCCCGAGAGCGCTATGTCAAGCTCTACGGCCCTGTTACGACTATGGATCTCGCGAAAGCGCAGAGCTTTACCTGGCTCAAGAATCCTTGGCCGTGGGACTATACAGCAAAACTGGAGGGCTGATAAATGTTTGTATATGAAAAGAAGCTGCAATATCCCGTAAGAATAAAAAATCCTAATCCAGCGCTGGCGAAATTTATCATTAGTCAGTATGGCGGCCCTGATGGTGAGCTCGGCGCATCGCTGAGATATCTCAGCCAGCGATACAGTATGCCGTATCCCGAGCTTAAGGGGCTGCTCACAGACATTGGCACGGAGGAGCTTGGGCATCTTGAGATGGTCGGAGCGATAGTTCATCAGCTGACAAGAAAGATGACACCGGAGGAAATTAAAAAAGCAGGCTTTGAGACCTACTTCGTAGATCACACCGCCGGAGTTTACCCTCAGTTCGCCTCCGGTACACCATGGACGGCAGCGACGATGCAGGCGAACGGTGATGTCATAACAGATCTTCACGAGGATATGGCGGCCGAGCAAAAGGCGCGCACGACATATGATAATATCCTGCGGCTGTCTGACGATCCTGATGTCAATGATGTCATTAAATTCTTGCGTGAAAGGGAAGTAGTCCACTATCAGCGCTTTGGTGAGGGATTGCGAAATGCCCTTGAAAAGCTTGATAAAAAGAATTTTTACGCCGTAAACCCGGCATTTGATTAAAAAAACAGTTCCTCGTATAAAACGGGGAACTGTTTTTCGTTAGATAGCTTATTGCTTAGCTGCGAGCTTTTCCTTGTTTCTGCGCTCAACCTTGGAAAGCCACATTGCGCAGGTAGCGTCGCCGGTGATGTTAAGAGTCGTACGACCCATGTCGAACAGCTTATCAACGCCGGCAATGATCGCAATACCCTCAACGGGAAGGCCGACCTGCAGAAGGACCATGGACAGCATGATCATGCCTGCGCCGGAGACACCGGCAGTGCCGATGGATGCCAGAGTTGCGGTCACGACTACCATTACCATCTGGCCGATGGTGAGGTCAATACCGTAGCAACAGGCGATAAATACGGTCGCAACTGCCTGATAGATGGCGGTACCATCCATGTTGATGGTAGCGCCGAGAGGCAGAACGAAGGAACTGATCTCAGGCTCAGCACCCATGTCATTGCAGCACTCGATGTTGACGGGCAGTGTTGCGTTTGACGACGTGGTGGTGAAGGCAGTGAGCATTGCGGCGGCCACACCCTTGAAGAACCGGATGGGACTCATGCCTGCAAGGAACTTAACACTCAGACTGTAAACAATGACGAGGTGGAGAATGTAGCCTATATAGGCAACGCCGACGACGAGAGCCAGTGAGCCGACGACCTTCGCACCGTTAACAGCGACAACATCAGCCATGAGGCAGAATACGCCGATCGGGGTGAGCTTTATGATCATCATGAGGACCTTCATGACGACTTCGTCCATGCTCTCTACGAGGTTAGCGATCATTTTGCCCTTTTCGCCGGCAGCAAGAACGCCTGCACCGAAGAAGATGGCGATGACGATAACGGGCAGCATGTTGGTGTCGACCATAGGCTTGAGAAGGTTATCGGGGAAGATATTAACGATAACGTCCATGACCTTGGGAGCCTCGGCAGCCTCGTATTCAAGGCCGGCTGTTACGCTCGAGTCGAGAACAGGAAAGAAGCCCTTGAAGCAGTTAACGACTACAAGGCCGATAACAACAGCAAGTGCCGTGGTGCAGATGTAGTAAATAAAGGTTTTTATACCTACACTGCCGACTTTTTTAAGGTCGTTAAGGCTGATGACGCCGCTCATGATAGAGAACAGAACGACGGGGACGACCATAAACTTAAGAAGATTGATGTAGATAGTACCGAAGGGCTTTAGGTAATCGGTAGTGAATGTTCCGCCGATCTTCAGAAAAATGAAGCCGACTAAGATACCTGCGAGCATGCCGATGATTATCCATGCCGGCAGATTGAGTTTACGCTTTTGCTGCATAAAATTACTCCTAATTCTTTTCTATTAAAACCTACGTTAGACGCAAATTGTTTCCTCGGGTTTTGCTCTGACCTTTTTGAGCCTTGCGTATCTGGGCAGAGAGTTTTCTTTGGGGACATGAGGCTCACCCTGTATTAAAGGAAGAACATAATTAATAAAATCAGATGTGATATAATTGCCGTCGTCGGTTATCCACTCAAGCGGGACTTTCTTCTCGTAGTTTGCAACACTGCTGAGTGAGAGCAGGGTAGTGTGGCAGGAGTATGTACCACTCGTGTCGTCACGCTCAAGAGCGACCATTTTGCCTGTTTCACCGGCAATTGCCGCCTCAACTGCTGCCTTACCGACCATAAAGGCTTCCTGAATATCGACAGATGACGCGATATGCGAGCCGCAGCGCTGCAAAAGGCTGAGCTCAATACCGCGGGTCTTCTTTATCTTAAGCGTATCCTTGAGATAGCCTGCAAGCTTGGCCGCAAGTCCGCCGAGCTGGGCATGGCCGAAGCCGTCTGTGCCGGAGGTCTTGGCCTCTGAGACGAAGCTTCCATCGGCATAGTGAACACCCTCGGATACGGCAACTAGGACATTGTGCTTCTGCTTTAAAACCTTGCGGATATCCTCTGTGAACCGGTCAAGGTCAAAATCACGCTCTGGAAGATAAATGAGGTCGGGGCCGCAGCCGTGGCCGTATTCCGTGGCCAGTGCAGCGCTTGCCGTGAGCCAGCCGGCGTGCCTGCCCATGATTTCAACGACCGTCACCATCTCGGTGTCATAAACATCGGTGTCCTTGTCAATCTCCATGCATGTCGTCGCAATAAACTTCGCGGCGCTGCCGAAGCCGGGACAGTGGTCAGTGCCGAACAGGTCGTTGTCGATTGTCTTGGGTATACCAATGACACGGCACTCATAGCCGACACGCTCCATATAGCGGCTGATCTTATTGCATGTATCCATGGAGTCATTACCGCCGTTATAGAAAAAGTACCTTACATTATATTTCTTAAATGTCTCCAGTATCTTTATATAATCAGACTCATCCTCATCGGGGTCGGCAATCTTATATCTGCATGAGCCAAGCTCGGAGGAGGGAGTGTTAAGAAGCAGCTTAAGCTCATAATCCTCTTCCTCGCCCATATCAAAAAGCTCATCATTAAGAACGCCTTTAATTCCGTGGGCAGCACCGTAGACCTTGGTTATCGCATCGGACTCGAGAGCCGTTTTGATAACACCGTATGCGCTGGCATTTATAACCGCAGTAGGCCCGCCGGACTGGCCGAATATACAGGAGCCGACCAGTGGTGAATCGAATAAATTATCCAAAATAATGCCTCCACATCGTTAATGATTATTGATTATAACATGAAATTGGTTTATAATAAATAAAAAAATCAAATTTTTTATGCAAATTAACTAATTAATTTTTTGTCAGGAGGATTTTCGACTATGCCACTCGTAACAACAAAGGAAATGTTTGAAAAGGCCTACAACGGTGGTTATGCCATCGGTGCATTTAATGTTAACAACATGGAGATCGTCCAGGGCATTACCGAAGCTGCCGCTGAGCTTAAAGCTCCGCTGATTCTTCAGGTATCCAAGGGCGCACGTGCTTATGCAAATCACACCTATCTTATGAAGCTTGTCGAGGCTGCCGTTATCGAGACCGGCCTGCCGATAGCCTTGCATCTTGATCATGGTGACAGCTTTGATATCTGCAAGTCCTGCATCGACGGAGGATTTACCTCGGTTATGATAGACGCGTCCTCAAAGCCCTTTGAGGAGAATATCGAGCTTACAAAGAAGGTCGTTGAGTACGCGCATGACCATGGTGTCGTTGTCGAGGCCGAGCTCGGAACGCTCGCCGGAATAGAGGATGAAGTCAAGGTCAGCGCCGAGGACTCGTCATACACAAGACCCGAGGATGTTCAGGAATTTGTTGAGCGCACCGGCTGTGACTCACTTGCAATTGCCATCGGCACCTCGCATGGCGCTTATAAGTTTAAGCCCGGCACTGACCCCAAACTCCGCTTTGACATTCTTGAGGATGTTGCAAAGCGCCTGCCCAACTTTCCGATAGTCCTACATGGCGCTTCCTCCGTTCCGCAGGAATTTGTAAGGATCATCAATGAAAATGGCGGCAATATGCCCGGCGCTATCGGTGTTCCCGAGGATCAGCTGCGCAAGGCAGCATCCATGGCAGTTTGCAAGATAAACATTGACTCCGATCTTCGCCTTGCAATGACGGCCTCCATTCGTCAGTACCTCAACGAGCATCCCGACCACTTTGACCCCAGGCAGTATCTTAAGCCGGCAAGAGCAGCCATTAAGGATATGGTCGCGCATAAGATACTCGATGTTCTCGGCTGCGACGGTAAGGCTTGAGTTAAACTAATTGATAAAAAACAGGGATGGTGATTATTGTGAACCAATGTGAGCATAAGCATGAATACAGCAAGGGCGTAAAGCCCATAATGCCGGACTTCGTTACGCTTGTCAGGCTCGCAATTACCGTTATCCTGCTTGTTCTGGCGTACACTATCAGTGCAGCACAGCTCACTTCGATGTTAATGCTCATTGCGGCGATACTGATAAGCGGTTTCGATATAGCGATATCGGCGGTTTATGCCATTTTGAGAAAGGACTTTTTTAACAATTCATGTATCGTACTTATCGCTGCTGCAGCCAGCTTCGCTGTGGGCTGCTATGTAGAAGCGACTGTGTTCGTAGTCGTTTATCAGGCGTGCAGAGTGTTCTATGAATATGCTGAAAAGCGCACAAAGCGCGCGGCAACAGGTGATCTTCCGAAAAACAGCGATGAAAGCTTTTCTAAGCAGCGCAGCATACTCAATCGTTGTGATGGTTCGATAAGTGCTATAAGAGCAAAGCTTGAACCGACATACACCATTGCCGTCAAGGCGGTCATCGCCGCAGCCATCCTGTTCAGTGTGCTCATGCCGCTGATAACAGATATGAGCTATGTCATGTCGATAAGAAGGGGAGCGATGCTTATGATCGCGATCATTCCCGCATCGGCATTTGCCTCGCTGTCACTGTGCACGGCATACGCTCTTTGCCGCTCTGCTGCCGCCGGAATTATTATAGACGCCCCGGAAACCGTTGACAAAGCTACTAAGCTTAAAACGATAGTTTTTGATAAGTCGGATGTAATAACCGCCGGAGCGCCGAAAATTGCCGCAATGATCTCACCTGTGCTTGACAAAGAAAGCTTCCTGCGCTCATGCGCATACATCGCATTTAAGTCCGAGCAGCGCATTGCCGCTGCGATAGCAGGGGCGTATAACGGGGAAATTTACCCAGAATACATACAGGAGTTTAACGACATTCCCGGATACGGCATGGAGGTCAAGATAGAGGGCAGACAAATGCTCCTCGGTACATTGAAGCTCCTCGAATCGAGGGGAATATCGCTTGATGCTGCCAGCGTGCGTAAGGGCAATGTACTGTATCTGATCATCGCAGGCAGGTATGCCGGCGCGATCGTTTTTAATGAGAATATAAATCCCTATGCCGCAAAAACCGTTTCCGACCTCAAGGCTCTGGGCGTAACAAGCATGCTCGTTGCCGAGGACGGCATGGATATATGCGAAAAAACTGCAAAATCCATCAATATCTCGGACTTTTTCCCGTGCTGCGACACTGCTAAGAAGCTTTTAGTCGTAAAGAATATACGCCAGAGCCTAGATCAGGACGACACACTGATGTATGTAAGCGCCGAAAATGTCGGCTATCACTCCGATGCTGACCTCGACGCAAGGGTAGGGGAGCCGACCGACACTGAGGATTTGCGCATGTCCAATATCGGCATATTCGGCTTACCGACGATGGTATCCATCGCAAGAAGCGCTCGGAAAATATCCATGCAGAACATTGCGCTGTGCGCGATCGTAAAAGCTGTGCTGATCGCTCTTGCCGTGACCGGCAATGCAACGCTTTGGTTTGTTGCACTGCTCGATTTCGCGGCCGGAATGTTCGGAGTACTTAACATCTCACGTATAAATCAGTAAAAAATATGACCGCTATCTACTCGATAGCAGTCATATTTTTATGATTCCGGCTTAAAGCTGCTCAGCGGATTTGCCTCGGAGGCAAGCCGTAGCTCCGAATTATCAACATGTGTATATATTTGGGTGGTGTTCAGGTTATCATGACCGAGAAGCTCTTGAAGCGTCCTAACATCAACGCCGTTTTGCAGCATCAAGGTAGCCGCAGTGTGGCGCAGCTTGTGCGCTGAGTATTTGTCCGCATCCAATCCGGCTTTTTTCAGCGAGATCTTTACCATGCTGTGCACAGCCTCGCGGCTCATGCGAGTGCGTCTATTTGACAGAAACAGCGCATTTTTGTCAATTGCGGCAATGTTTTTCCTGACCTCAAGGTAATTATTTATAGCCTCGGCACATGCGTCATTTATATAAATGATGCGCTCTTTGCTACCTTTGCCGAACACTCTAATGTGGTCGACTCTGATATCGGACAGATTAAGGCCGACTATCTCCGATATTCGCAGACCGCAGTTAAGAAAAATGCAGAGAATGCAGTAGTCACGCTCCTTGTTCTTTCCGTCGACAGAGGAGAGGAGGGCTTGAGCCTCTGGCAGTGTAAGGTAGCGGGGAAGTGTGTGCGGGATTTTTGGTACATCGAGGTCTTGAAGCGGGTTTGTGTCGATGAGCTTGGCCTTGACCGTCAAATATTTATAAAAGCTTCTGAGTGTTGAGACTTTGCGGGCACGGGTCGAGGCTTTAGTGCCGTATTCAGCTTCGCGGCTGCGCTGGTTCTTGATCTTGTCACGAGTCATGAAGGATAAATATTCATAGGCTTCCGTGACCGTGACTGATCTTACAAAATCCAAATCAATATCGGAAATCGAGATATCTTCAAGTTCTGTGTTGCGAGGGACGATGCCGCGCTGGATTTTCAGAAACCTGAAAAAGTTACGCAGGTCAAGATAATATTCATCGACCGTTTTTCTTGAGTGTCCCTTGATAGTCTCATGATAAGTCAAAAACCCCTTAATGATGTCCGGCGCTTCAGTCCTGTAGTCCATAATTTTCTCCAATCAGCATTAATTCATTTCACTAAGTATAACAGGGAAGGCATAACTCTGTCTATTGACAAATTGACTAAAAATTAAACAAAATAAAGATTTTGTTTAATTTGGGGGAGTTGAAAACATATCAGAGCAAGGTTTATGAATATGTTATCGTAAAAATTGCTCTGCTTCATGTAATATACTCTGTTAGCGGGATCGCGCTTCCTATATCGAATATTGGTTTATCAATCAAGTATATCGGTTTGATGCATCTTTCACTCAAGAAGCTTTCAATTTTATTTTTTATATTTGTATCTTCTATAGTGCCTGTGAATGCTAATTCGCTTTCGCTGATTTTAAATGATGCGCCGCCGATGAAGCCATGATCAAAGCCATCCAATTTAATGAATGGATCAGGCAGATACAATGCATCCATTCCAATGGTCCCCGCTTTTTCGGCTATATGTTTATCCGAGGTAATGATCGAATTTTCATCTACGACACATATTGAGCATTTGGTATAGCCCTGCCTGACTGCAATCAAATGCTTACAGCCGCTTTTTACTGCTGCCGCATTTGACGTTTTGGGATTGAAAAACAGTTTGTCTCCTATGATGCAAAAATTTAGACCGGCATCGTACGGATAAATAGCCTGCTTAGGGTTAGGTGTATACTCAATGCTAATTAGGTTGCGAATCTGTTCACAAGGCTTCAAGTATTCACTTATAATTATGCTTTTGCCTATATGAGCAGCAGATAGATCTGCATGTCCGGATAGCCTTTCGTCGACATGGGGATTGCTTTTGAGCCAAATTGGCTCAAAATTGTGCACTGTTAGTGCGTTTTCAAGCAAATCTCTGTACTTTTCGCCGATTATTATGTGCCGCACCTTTGATTTTGGAAGGTGCGGCGTTTCGATCAATTTGAACATATCATCCTAAGGTCGCCTTAATGGCTTCCCTTATATCCTTTACAGATATAATTTCGAGTCCGGCTGGCTTTTTGATATCATCCTTGATATGTGCCGGTATGACGCAGCGCTTGAAGCCGAGGCGGGCAATTTCGGACAGGCGCATATTCAGCGAGTTAACGCTTCTTATTTCCCCGGAAAGACCAACTTCGCCTACTGCGGCCATATCTCTGCCAAGCGGCAGGTCTCTGAAGCTGCTTGCTATGGCTAGCGTTGTTGCAAGATCCGCAGCCGGCTCGTCAAGCTCAAGGCCACCGATGACATTTATGTACGCATCACAGCCGGAGACTGCCATGCCTCCCCTCTTTTCGAGAACGGCCAAGAGCAGTGTCGCTCTGTTATAATCAATTCCGTTTGTGCTGCGGCGGCCTGCGTTATAGGTCGCAGGGGCAACTAAAGCCTGAATTTCGGCGAGTATGGGTCTTGAGCCCTCAATAACGCAGGTAACACAGGTGCCCGGGGCGTTATCCGGCCTGCCGGAAAGCAGTATTTCAGATGGATTTTGCAGCTCTTTTAATCCCGTATCCACCATTTCAAACACACCTATCTCATTCGTTGAGCCGAAGCGGTTTTTGCCTGCTCTGAGAATTCTGAACGACGTGCTGCGTTCGCCTTCAAAATACAGGACACAGTCGACCATGTGCTCTAGCACTTTGGGGCCTGCGATATTGCCCTCTTTATTGATATGACCGACGACAAAGGTCGTGAAGCCCTTTTCCTTGGTCATGCGCATTATCGACATAGTACACTCTCTGACCTGACTTACGCTGCCGGGTGCAGAGCTGACCTCGGGGTCATACATGGTTTGAATGGAGTCGACTATCATTATATCCGGCTCAAGCTCATCAGCAGCCTCCAAAACCTCAGTCAAACCAGTTTCGGCGAGGACATAGATCTGCCCCTTATCAACACCGAGGCGCTGTGCGCGCATTTTGAGCTGACGCTCGCTTTCCTCGCCGGTGACATACAGTATTTTCTGCTCACCTTCGACTAGTCCACACAGCTGCAAAAGAAGGGTTGATTTGCCGATTCCGGGAGCGCCGCCGACCAAAACCAGCGAACCTTTTACGGCGCCGCCGCCTAACACTCTGTCAAATTCCCCTATTCCGGTCGAAAAGCGAAGCTCTGCCTCAGTGTCGAGCTCAGAGATAAGCTTGGGTGCCTTTTTTGAGGTGGCTCTTTTGGCAGTCCCCTTACTTTTTGCGTCGAGCTTCACCTCGACCAAGCTGTCCCACGCACCGCAGGCAGTGCATCTTCCGCTCCATTTAACTGTCTCATTGCCGCATTCCGAGCAGCAAAAAACTGTCTTTTGTCTCATATCTTCTCCTAGGCCAAAGCCGTGTTATTTAAATACTGTATGTATGAACCGGACAAAATTACTGCGATTTTAAGCTGATACTCATTTGATGCAAGCTTTTGTACCTCCTGCGGATTGGACATAAAACCGCACTCCACAAGTATCGTCGGGCACTCTGCCGTTGATGTCAGCAGCAGTTCCTTGGGGGCAGGGCGAGCAACACGCCTGTTTGCAGTATCCAGCAGTGCAACAAGATTCCCCTGCGTGAGAAGCCCAAGTGCCTTGCTGTCGTCATTATCAGAATACATCACTTCTGCGCCGCTGACAACTGCACTTGGGAACTTATTTTGATGAATGCTTATTAGAACCGCATTTTCGGTCGAATTTGCAAGCTTTGCCCGTTCGACGAGGTTGTCATGCTCACTATAAGCTTTGTTTTCAGAATTATCCGTGTCCGTTTCGCGGGTCATAACGGTGTCCACGCCTAAAAAGTGCGCCAAAGCCTCGGTTTTCAGAGCTATGGCAAGGTTTATATCGCTTTCTTTGAGCCCTGAATCCGAGATAGCGCCGCCATCAATGCCGCCGTGGCCTGCGTCGATAACGAGCGTTGACCGATTGTCCTGACTGATAACAGACTTAAGCCCACCGCTTGAGATAAACAGCTTTACAAAAATGATTGCGGCTATCAGGAGCACAACAACTATGACAATTTTGATAAGCCTTTTAAGATCAATGGTCACAAACACAAAATCACCCCATTAACAAGCTATGTTGATGGGGTGATTATTATATCATTCGCTGATGAATTTTTCAAGGCGGTCGAGGCCTTTTTCAATATTCTCCATGGATGCGGCATACGACCAGCGGACAAAGTTCTTTGCGCCGAAGCCCGAGCACGGTACAACAGCGACCAGCGCCTTCTCGAGCAGCGCTACGGCAAAATCATCGTCGTTTTCAATGAGCTTGCCGCCGAGGGTGCGCCCGATGAGTTTTTCAATGTTCATCATGACGTAAAATGCTCCTTCGGGCTTAACACAGCTCACGCCGGGTATGGAGTTGATACGATCAACGATATAATCTCTGCGCTTCAAAAACTCAAGCCGCATGGTCTCGACCGTGTCCTGCGGGCCACTGATGGCTTCAACAGCTGCCCACTGGCTGATTGTCGAGGGGGCACCGGTGGAATGGCTGAGGTAATTGGACATTATCTTTGCAAGCTGCTTGTTTGATGCACAGTATCCGACACGCCAACCGGTCATTGCATAGGACTTGGAAACACCGTTTATAAGCAGCGTGCGCTCCTTTACATCATCACCGAAGCTCGCGATGCTTGTAAACTCGAGTCCGTCATAAACTAGCTTATAGTATATCTCATCGGCAATTATATAAAGGTCATGCTTAACGCAGACATCAACAAGTGCCTTTAGCTCGTCACGGCTGTACAGCATGCCGGTGGGGTTTGAAGGGTTGTTGAAAATGACGCACTTGGTTTTATTGGTGACTGCGGCCTCAAGTTGCTGAGCGGTGATCTTGAAATTCTGATCCTCGCCTGCCGAGACAACAACGGGCACACCGCCGGTCATTTTGATCATCTCATAGTAGCTGACCCAATACGGCGCGGGCAGGATTATCTCGTCGCCGGGATCGGTGAGCGCCGACAGAGCGATAAAAAGGCTGTGCTTTGCGCCGCTTGCGACGACTATCTGTGTGTAATCGTAGTCCAGCCCCTCACTTTTAAGCTGCTCGGCTATGGCCTTGCGCAGCGGGATTATTCCGGCCGACGGAGTGTATTTTGTTTTGCCTGCCCTTATGGCTTCAATACCGGCAAGGTTGATATTTTCGGGAGTTTGAAAGTCAGGCTCGCCTGTTCCAAAACCGACAACATCGTATCCGTCGGCTTTCATCTGCTTTGCCAGGCTGTCAACGGCCAAGGTCGTTGATGCACGAACTGCTTCCGCAATTTTTGATACCGGTTTCATAAATCTCATCTCCAAAAAATTTTGCCTTAATTATATTATTATCCTTTAACCATTTCAACTATTAAAATGAATAAATCTGCACGCAAAAAAACGGGAATTGCTTCCCGTTTTTTATAACAAAATACAAATCAGCGTTCCCCTGCCCTCGTTTACGATGCGCTGTAGGGTCTCCTGAAGCTTTGCTCTTGCATTAACCGGCAAATTGTTCAATCTGTCTGCTATCCCCTCTTCGGCGATATCATAAAGCGGTCTGCCAAAAATATTGGATTCCCAGAGTCTGCTCATGTCGCCCTCGTAGCCCTGAAGCAGGAAACTGATTATTTCCTCAGATGCATTGTTGCCGCCTATAGAGGGCGTGACCTCTGTCTCAATGCCGGTTTTCAGCATGTGTATCGCCGGCGCCTTTGCCTTGAGCTTCACGGTGTATTTGCCGCCCTGCTTAACGATCTGCGGCTCATCAAGCTCAAGCTCGTCGGCAGATGGTATGACAACTCCATAGCCCTTTTCTCTGACATCGTCGAGCGCTGATTTAATATGATCATAGTCGCGCTTGATTGCGCTCATCTCACGAAGAAGCTTTATAAGCTCGCCGTCGTCTTTTATCTCAAGCCCGGCTTCATCGCTTATAAGCCGATAATACAGTGCTCTGGGTATCTCAATGCTGACATTTATAGTTCCGCTGCCCATGTCAGAGTTTTTGACATCTGCCGATTCAACTATATCGGACTCGTTTAACTCATCGAGCATGGAATAGATATCATGAACGCAGCTTAGATCCTTAGACGATGCCGAAAGCTGCTGGTAAAGCTTTGTTTTGAGATCTGCCTCGTTGTCAAGAGCCTCAAACCAAGACGGAAGCCAGATGGCGACCTCTGATATCGGGAACTGTCCGAGGACGGTGTTCATTATATCGGCAAGCTCGTGCTCGGACAGTTGCTGGCAATTGACGCAGACGCAGGGCACACCGTACTTTTCGCTGAGCTCATTTTGAAGTGCGGCGGCTTCATCGGATGCAGGGTATCTGCTATTTATAAGGACGGCAAATGGCTTTCCTATCTGCTTTAACTCTTTTACGACCCGTTCCTCGGGCTCAACATAGTCCGCTCTCGGGATATCGCATATGCTGCCGTCGGTGGTTATGACCAAGCCTATCGTTGAGTGCTCATTTATGACCTTATAGGTGCCGGATTCTGCAGCTTCGGTCATGCTTATCTCATGGTCAAACCACGGTGTCGTGACCATTCTCTCGCTGCCGTCCTCAAACTGACCTGCGGCACCGTTTACCATGTAACCCACGCAGTCTATGAGCCTGACGGAAAAGTGTACATCGTCACTGAGGCTTATCTCCACGGCCTCCTCGGGAACAAACTTGGGCTCTGAGGTCATAATGGTCTTGCCGGAGCCGCTTTGCGGAAGTTCGTCCTTTGCCCGTTCTCTTGCATAAACATCCTCAATGTTCGGGATTACGAGCAGCTCCATAAAGCGCTTTATAAAGGTTGACTTTCCCGTGCGCACAGGGCCGACGACCCCAAGCATGATCGAACCGTTTGTCCGTCTGGATATATCCTTATAAATATCAAGATTAGTCATAAAAAAGCCTCCGCAGTTTTTCTCGTTTGTACGAGTCTATGAACCGCGAAGGCGTATTATTCTTTTTTAATAAAACTGCGCCGTTTGGCAATGGACAGAGGATATCGAAAAGTCAACATCATCAAATTCTGCACTGAGCTTTTCGTGCAGGATGGAAATGACGACATTTTCGGTGCAGAAATGGTCTGCATCTATGAGATTTATGCCGAGCTCCTTGGCGTCGAGAAAGCCGTTGTACTTGATATCGGCCGTGACATATGTATCGCAGCCGAGGCTTTCGGCAAGCGCGATACAGTCTCCGCCCGAGCCGCCCATGACGGCAAGCTTCTTGACCGGCCTTCCTGCGTTGTGGTAACGCAATCCGTTTACAAGTAGTTTATTCTTGCAGATAGCTAAAAAGCTTTGAAGATCAACGCTTTCAGGCAGCTCACCTATGCGCCCGCAGCCGATGGGCGCACCGTCGGCATCCATGCCGCAGGGCTCAAGAAAACCGCTCACACAGCCGCCGAGAGCTCTCATAAGCGCATCATTAACGCCGCCTTGAGCTATATCAAGATTTGTGTGCATACATACGGCAGAAATGTCGTTTTTAATAAGTTTGATTATCTTCCTGCCGACAAGATCCTCGGCGACAATGCTTTTGAGCTCGTGGAATATGAGCGGGTGATGCGATACAATGAGATCAGCACCGATTAACACCGCTTCGTCAATGACATCATCGGTTATATCAAGTGCAAGCAGGCACTTTTTGACCGACGCATTTTCACTGCCTGCAAGGATTCCGACATTGTCAAAGCTCATTTTGAGCCCGATGGGTGCAAGCGTATCCAAATAATCAAATATATTCTTAACGGTTCTCATTTTTCCACTCCAGCATCATTTCAAGCTCGCTTAAGATGTTTTCAACAAGGCCGAGCCAAGGCAGCAGCTCTTCCCTGTTGGTAGTTTTTAAGCCCTCGACCGCCAAGGCAAAGCGCTTAATGTGCTTTGAAAGCAGCCTATCAAAATATGGGCTGCTTTTTATAAGCTCATACCTGCCTATAAAAAGCTCTGCGTCCATGTACCGGCAGTCTCTGCCTGGTGCGGCGCAGATAATCTGATACACTGTGCCGTTTTCCTCTACCTGCGCTTCGCTCTTGATAACAAAGTCGTTGTTAACAAGCCAATACCGCAGTATCTCCGCCTTAGTGACCGGTTGGAGGATAAGCTTCATATCCTCACGGGCGCACCACTCAGCCCTGTCGAGAATGCCGGTTATCGCGTCGCCGCCAATACCTGCAACGATAATAGTGTCGACCATTTCCGGTTTGCAGCCGTCCAACCCGTCGCACAAAATAAGCTCGACGGCATCCTCGCATTCGGCGTCCATAAGGTTCTGCTTTGCTTTTTGCAAGGGCCCATCGTTTATATCGGTCGCAATTATATTGCCCTTATATCCCCTTTTGGCGAGCATCACGGGTATGTAGCCGTGGTCTGTACCGACATCGGCAACACCGAGGCCGCCCTCAACAAAGGACGCTATCAATTCAAGTCTATTACTCATATATCTCCATATAAAGCTAAAAAGCCGGTATATCCGGCTTTTTAGCTTAACTTCGATCAAATTAACTTAATCTCGATCAAAGCGCCATGAGGTAGGCTTTGAGCTCGACCAAAAATTCATCGGGGTCAATGCCATGTGCCGCACAGGCCTGCTCGAGAGATTCAGCGGTTGCAAGAGCACAGCCGAGACAATGCATACCGAGCTCCTGGAACTTAGGCATTGCTTCGGGGAAATCTTCAAGAATGTCGGAGATCATGCTCTCTCTGCTGAGATCCATAATTTTTAACATTTCCATAGTCAAGTCTCCAATCTGTTTGATTAAATAAAGAAAGGGACGCCGCGAAGACGCCCCACTCTATTCCTGTAGGTTATTCCTCAGGCCTCTTCCTTCATCTTTGCAAAGCACTCGCTGCAGTAGACGGGACGGTCGGACTTGGGCTCAAAGGGAACCTTTGCCTCGCCGCCGCATGCTGCGCAAACTGCGGTGAAGAACTCACGGGGACCACGAGCAGCATTCTTGCGAGCGTCGCGGCAAGCCTTGCAGCGCTGGGGCTCGTTCTGGAAGCCACGCTCTGCATAGAATTCCTGCTCACCTGCGGAGAACACGAACTCCTGACCACATTCTTTGCAAACTAAGGTCTTGTCTTCGTACATTTTAAATCCTCTCTTTTGAAAAACTCGCCTGTCGGCTTTTATATGCGTCAGCTTCTGCTGATATCGCCTGATTTGAAATTCTGCGCCAGTTTGCGCCTTATCCGCTGGATTGCGTTATCAACGGCCTTTTCGTCCTTGCAACTTATCTGTGCAATCTCCTTATAGCTAAGACCGTTCAGATAATTGCGAAGCACACACTTTTCAAATTTCGATAACTTTTCCAGAATGGATAAGAAAAACTCTTCTTTATTTCTTTTGTTCTCTCTGGCCAGAACCTGCTCTTCAGGTGATGTCTGAAACATTTCGGCATATGCCAATGGTGGGGTCTGGGATTCATCCGAGAGTAAAGTGTCGAGCGAGACGCCTGCGTTCAATGGTATATGCTTGGTGCTCGACGCCGATTTAACTGCTGTCAAAAGCCTGTTTTTTATGCAGTGCTCCGCAAAGGTCTTGAAGCTTGTCTTCTGAGCGGGATCATACTGCCTTACAGCCGAGATCAGCCCGAACATTCCTTCTTGTATAAGATCCTCGCTGTCCCCTCCTGCAAGAAACAACGGTCTTGCGCACATGCGCACAAGCCTCATATATCTCTCAACAAGAGCTTCCTCAGCCAAGACATCGCCTTTCAAAGCAAGCTTCTGTAAGTCATTATCATCAATTTTAGAGTAACTAAACATAAAAAACAGCTATATTCCAATTTGTCTATTATATTATATTACAAAGTTATTAATTGTCAATAGAAAATTAACCGTAAACGCGCAAAAAATTCAGTGTTTTCAACAATTCACAGTCCGAGCTCCTGCTGCCCGAGGTATTCTATGCCAAGGTGGTCGTAAGCTTTTTTGGTCACGCAGCGGCCGCGGGGCGTTCTTGTGAGAAATCCCTGCTGCAAAAGGTAGGGCTCATAGACATCGATAAGCGTCACGGCCTCCTCGTTTATCGTTGCCGCCAAGGTCTCAAGCCCGACTGGGCCACCGCCGTAAAATTCTATTATACTGCGCAACATCCTACGGTCGAGCGAGTCGAGGCCGAGCTTATCGACTTCCAACCGAGACAGCGCCATATCGGCAACTTCCTTGGTTATAACACCGTCTGCTCTGACCTGCGCAAAGTCACGCACACGGCGGAGCATGCGGTTTGCAATTCTCGGAGTTCCTCTTGAGCGCGAGGCGATCTCATACGCCCCTTCCCCGTCTATCTCGATGCCGAGAATGTCGGCCGAGCGCTCAACTATCCTGCGCAACTCGTCAGGCGTGTAAAGCTCGAGCCTCAGCGTAACGCCGAAGCGATCTCTCAAGGGCGCGGTAAGCTGGCCTGAGCGGGTCGTAGCGCCTATGAGCGTAAACTTCGGCAGTTCAAGGTGCAGTGAGTTTGCCGAGGGACCTTTGCCGAGAATGATGTCTATCGCATAGTCCTCCATAGCAGGGTAAAGTATTTCCTCATATGCCCTGTTGAGTCTGTGTATCTCGTCAACGAACAGGATATCGCCCTCATTGAGGTTCGTGAGCATGGCGACAAGGTCGCCGGGCTTTTCTATAGCAGGACCCGAGGTGATACGCATATTGACACCCATCTCGTTTGCAATGACGGCAGCAAGTGTCGTTTTGCCGAGACCCGGAGGGCCGTGCAGCAGAACGTGGTCGAGCGGCTCATTGCGCATTCTGGCAGCATCAATGAACACGCTTAAGTTGTCCTTTGCCTTTTCCTGACCTATATATTCACTTATGGTTTTGGGGCGAAGACTGCCCTCACCGGCGTCCTCGGGTAAGACCGAAGAGCTTGTGACCATTGCCTGATCTTCAAGACCATCGGAGAAATTGATGCTCATATGACGCCTCCTTACATAAGATTTTTAAGCGCTATCTTCACTATCTGCTCAGTCGTCATTCCAGTCACATCCATGCGGCGCAGCACGCCGTTTATCTCGGGCGCGGAGTAGCCTAGTACCATCAGTGCCGCAACGGCATCACTTCTCGAATCACCATCAGCCGGGGTCAAAACTGCAGGCATCTCGGACGCAACGACATTAGCTTCCTTACTGACCTTGTCCTTGAGCTCAAGAATGACCCTCTGAGCTATCTTCTTGCCGACACCCTGTGCAACGGTTATCGCCTTTTCATCGCCGGTCATTATCGCCATTGCAAGCGCTTCAGGTGTGCTTGTCGACAGTATCGCCTGGGCGGCCTTCGGGCCTATGCCGGACACGGTCAGCAGCATTTCAAAGCAGCGCTTTTCGCTGAGCGTTGCAAAGCCGTAGAGGTCAAAGCAATCCTCTTTGATATACTCGGATATATAAATCTTTGCCTTTTCCTTGACCTTGAGCCTTGACAGTGTGTTTGCGGTCGTGTTAACTGCATAGCCCACACCACCGCAGTCGATGACTGCAAGGTTTATATCTATATCGGAAACTACACCTTCTAAATGGTAGAACATATATCATTTACTCCTTTGCTCAAAAGTGATGTGGAGCTTCGTGCGTGGCAAATAGCCAGCGCTACGGCATCGGCCGCGTCGTCAGGCTTCGGTGCTGCGGGAAGTGCAAGTATTCTGCGCACCATGTCAATGACCTGATTTTTCTCGGCTCTGCCATAGCCTACCACGGCCTGCTTTACCTGAAGCGGGGTATATTCAAATACCTGCACGCCTGCCCTGTACGCAGAAAGGAGTATCACTCCCCTTGCGTGGGCAACGGCTATGCCGGTAGTGATATTGGTGTTGAAAAAAAGCTCCTCGATCGACATGACATCGGGAGAAAACGACGATATCAGATCGTTCATATCCTCAAATATCCTGTCAAGCCTGCTGGAGAGCGAGGTGTGCGCCGGTGTGCTTATCACTCCGCAGGTCACGAGCCTCATTCTGCTTTTTTCAACATCAACTATGCTGAAGCCGACGGTTGCAAGCCCGGGGTCTATGCCTAATATCCGCAAATTCATCACTTCCTATCAGTAAATTTTAACACACTTAGCTGCTCTTAGCAACAATAAAAACTCCCCACACCAGGTGGGGAGTTTAGTGCTTATTTCGCTCTTGGATGAGCTTTGTTATAAACATCCTTCAGCTGCTTATTCACAAGCTGAGAGTAGATCTGAGTCGAGGATATATCGGCATGTCCGAGCATTTCCTGTATCGAATGCAGGTCAGCGCCGTTTTCAAGCAGATGCGCTGCAAAGGAGTGGCGCAGCGTATGCGGAGTTATCGTCTTTTCTATGTGAGCCTTCTGCTGATATGACTTAATTATCTTCCAAAAGCCCTGCCTTGACATTCGCTCGCCGCTTACATTGACAAATAGCGCCTGCTCGTTGGGCATAGCTATCATCTGCGGGCGGATAAACTCAATATATTCCGAAAGAGCCTTTACAGCGGTCGAATAAAGCGGGATAAAACGCTCCTTGTCCTTGCTGACGCAGCGGACGACACCGGCGGAGGTATTGACATCGTTAATGTTCAGCGCAATAAGCTCACTGACTCTTATGCCCGTTGCATAAAGAAGCTCAAGCATCGCCCTATCCCGGTAACCCTTTGCGTCGGTGCACGAGGGCTGCTCAAGCAATAGCTCAACTTCCTTGCTGGTGAGTATCTGCGGAAGCTTTTGCGTCGCCTTATCAGGAACAAGCTTTGTGGCCGGACTTTCTTCAATGTGGCCATCTGTAACAAGCACACTGTAAAAGCTCTTGATTGAGGCAATAGCACGGCTGACTGTCGCGACGGATTTGCCGTTGCCCTTGAGCCAGTTGATATAATCGGACAGCTCATCCTCTGTAACCTTGTCGAGGCTGTCGTCAACATGGGTCTCCATGTACTCGCTCAACTGTCTGATATCTCGCAGATATGAACTGAGGGTATTCTGTGAACACTTCTTAACTTCAGTAAGGTACTTGTTGAAAATTTCAAGGCACTCTGAATTAAGCATTCAACCGACCCCCTTTCTAAAAAAACATATTTATATCGGAAACACCGATCACTGACAAGATAACAAACGCAGCAACAAGTGCAAGCGATTTTATAAGCTCGACCTTAAATCTCCTGTCGGTGCGAAGTCTGCCGTATAGCCTCTTTGCAGAGGTGCATGAGCTGCACGACAGAGCCAAAACAGAAAAAATGAGCACTAAAACAGCGGAAAAAGCTTTTGCGATAAATAAGATATCCAGCTTGCCGGCCGGCATTATGGTAGCCAGAGACATCGGCAGCATAAGCCCGAAAGCGAAGTTAAGCACCGAAAGGATAACAGTACCGATGATCGAAAAAGCCGTCAGCTGCACAAGCAGCAAAAGTAAAACGCAACCAAAGACGCGATAGTCCAAATTGACTATTGAATAAGCCTTGTTAACCGCCTCCGGAAACGAGGGCTTAATGAGCACATAAGATCCGACACCAAGCAAAAAAGCAAGGGACATCAACAATAAACCGGAACTATCAAAGCGAAAGTGACGAGCCGGTTTATTAAGTAGTTCAGTTTTCATACCGTTACCTCAAGAGAAGCGACTTGACCACAGAGAATAACGGATAAATTTACATAATAACTTAGGTAAACTAAATATAATACAAATTCTCGTTGTAATCAAGGCTTTTTAAGAAAAATGATGATTTTTGTTAATTATGACCGTATATTATGTTAACTATATTATGTTAACCACGATACCGCCGTTTTACGCAAGGTTGAATCCACAGCGATTTTTCACTAGATTTCGTAATCGCGCGCTGATTACAGCACAACATGTAGGTAATCACACGAATTTATGTAAACCGCTCTAGCTCTTTACGTATAGTTATTGAAAATTCACGATTTGCGCTTTTTGCGTAATTTTTTGTTACTTTTAGCTAAATTGATCTTGCTTCCTATATAGCTGCTGACCAGCGATATGGCTATTATTTTGCCCATTGCGGCAGCCTGTGGTGTATGCATATCCAGCAAAAACGCAACCATAATTATAAGTCCGGCATATGCCAAACCCGCAATTAATCCGTTTAAGCTCCCCCCTTCCCTGCCGGATGAGCGAGCTGTCATACCGCACGCGAAACCTGCAATTATGTTAATTATGACAAGCGCGGCACCCATGCTGCCCTCGTTGAGCATGCCGTTTTGTATCATTGCCGATACCATCAATAGTAAAACTATTGTTATCATCAGGCCCACCATAACAGGCAGAACAATTGCTCTGCTATTAAATTTTGCTGTTTTCGATGACCGCAAAAAAATCCCCCCGAACTAAAGATGTTTGTACATCTTATTAGCTCAGGGGGATTTTGATGCCAAGTTTTACTTCTTTGCTTTTGCTTCAGCAGCTTCAGCTCTGACATTGCTGCTGACTGCCCACTTCTTGAACTTAACGCGGACCTTGTCCTCACCGGTTTCGATGGTGATGTTGTCTTCTGTAACATTCACGACAACGCCCATGATGCCGCCGATGGTAACGATTTCGTCACCAACAGTGAGTGCATTACGCATAGCCTCAATCTTCTTCTGCTTCTTCTTCTCGGGCCTGATCATGATAAAGTACATGATGAGGAAGAAAACAACAAGAATGAGGATCATCTGAAGATTGCCGCCGCCTGATGTAGAGGTTAACATTTGTATACTCCTTAAATAAAATTAGTTTGTAATTATACGAGAAATATTATACATATTGAACGCACTCTTTTCAAGTGTTTTATATCCTAGTATCCAATAATTTTGAATATTTGCCCCTAAACTCGCCGAAGCAACCCTCGTCGAGTGACTCACGGATGTTTTCCATAAGCTTATTATAGAAATACAGATTATGCATAACGGCAAAGCGCATTGCCAGCATTTCGTTGGCCTTGAACAAATGCCGGACGTATGCTCTGCTGTATCTTCTGCACACCGGGCAGTCGCACTCTGGGTCGATAGGCTTAGTGTCGGTCAGATACTTTTCATTTTTAATGTTGATAATTCCATTCCATGTGAAAAGATGGCCGTGCCTGCCGTTTCGCGCGGGCATAACGCAGTCAAAAAAGTCAACGCCACGGTAAACGCCCTCGATAATATTCCCAGGAGTACCAACTCCCATCAGGTAACGTGGCTTGTCCTTGGGCATGTATTCCTCGACCGCCTCAATTGTATCGTACATTTCCTGATGGGTCTCTCCTACCGCAAGGCCGCCGATAGCGTATCCCGGAAGATCGAGCTCGGCTATCTTCTTCATGTGCTCTATTCTGATATCGGCAAAGGTCGTACCTTGATTAATGCCGAACAGCATTTGCCCGGGGTTGACCGCATCGTCCATGCTATTGTACTCATTGAGCGCCGCCTTGCATCGTGCAAGCCACCTGTATGTACGGTCACAGGACTTTTGAACATAGTCGCGCGGCGACGGTATCTTGATGCACTCATCAAATGCCATGGCGATATCAGAGCCGAGGTTAGACTGTATCCTCATGCTCTCCTCCGGTCCCATGAAGATATGTCTGCCGTCGATATGAGAGTTAAACTTTACGCCCTCTTCGCTTATCTTTCGCAGGCTTGCAAGCGAAAAGATCTGAAATCCGCCGCTGTCGGTGAGTATAGGCCTGTCCCAGGTCATGAATTTATGCAGGCCGCCCATGGTCTTGACTATCTCGTCACCCGGTCTTAAATGAAGATGATAGGTGTTTGATAGCTCGATCTGACAGCCGATGGTTTTAAGATCTGCCGCCGAAAGCGCACCTTTTATCGCAGCCGCCGTGCCGACATTCATGAAAACCGGCGTCTGCACAGTTCCGTGCGGGGTCTCAAACTCGCCTCGTCTGGCGTGGCCTTCCTGCTTTTTTAATGTATACATAGGTTTCCTGCCTTACTGATTATTCGATGAACATGGCATCGCCAAAGGAAAAAAATCTATACTGCTCCTTAACTGCCGTGTTGTATGCGTTGAGGATATTCTCTCTGCCTGCCAGGGCGGACACGAGCATAATAAGCGTGCTCTCCGGAAGGTGGAAGTTTGTTATAAGTGCATCGATACACTTAAACTTATATCCCGGGTAAATAAAGATATTAGTCCAGCCGGAGGTCGCCTGAAGTGTGCCGTCCTGTGTTGTGAAGCTTTCAAGCGTGCGGCATGAGGTCGTGCCGACGGCAATGACCCTGCCTCCTGCCCTCTTGACGGCGTTGACAGTCTCGGCGGTTTCCTCGGGTACGATGCAAAACTCCGAGTGCATCTGGTGATCTTCAATCTTATCGGCCTTCACGGGTCTGAATGTACCGAGCCCGACATGCAGCGTCACATAGCATATCTTAACGCCCATATCCGCTATCTCCGCCAGCAGTTCCTTTGTAAAATGCAGACCAGCCGTCGGTGCGGCGGCGCTGCCGAGTTCCTTCGAGTAAACGGTCTGATAGCGTTCGGAGTCCTGCAGCTCCTCCTTTATGTACGGGGGAAGCGGCATTTTGCCCAAGCGTTCGAGAATTTCGAGGAATATACCCTCGTAGCTGAATTTGACGATCCTGTTGCCGCCCAGCGTCACTTCCTGCACAACTGCTGTCAGCTCGCTGTTTCCGAAGATAAGCTCCTGACCGGGCTTAGTCTTTCTGCCAGGGCGGCTCAGGCACTCCCAGCGATTATCGCCGATATCCTTGAGCAAAACGAGTTCGACCGCGCCGCCAGTCGGCCTTGAGCCAATGAGCCTTGCAGGCAACACTCTTGAGTCGTTCAGCACTAGGCAATCGCCCGCGTGGAGGTACTGCTTGATATCGTAAAAATGCTTGTGCTCGATCTCGCCTGTCTGCTTGTCTAAATGCAAAAGGCGTGATGTATCCCTCTTTTCAAGCGGAGTCTGCGCGATCAGCTCCTCCGGCAGGTAAAAGTCAAAATCTGATTTATTCATCCTAAATATGCTCCGCTAAAATAAAAATCAATTATTTCTTTACTGCTGGCGTTCTTATTTAGTGCCATTGCATATGCGCCCCACTGGCTCATGCCGCAATTATGTCCCCAGCCGCTGCCTTTGAACACCCAAATACGCTCGCCTTGCTCATTTTTATAGCTGGTGACATTGTATCGAAGGCTGTTAAAGCCCATGATTCTGAAGCAGTCCTCACCCAAAAGCGTAACCGTTTTGCCATTGGTATCGTTAAATACGAGCTGTATCACATTGCCCATATCGGATTTAGTGGCTTTGATATTGGCTATATCATCAAGTTCATAGTCGCTCAGGGCAAGCCTGTACAGCACATTGGCATCGTATAGCTCAGTCTTCCACGACTTGTTATAGTATTCGATATTCTTTTCATTATCGTCTTTAACGCCACTCAGGTATGCACGCTTTTGTGAAAAAACATTTGCACTACTGTCGGTGGCCCCGCCGTCAGACGACATGTAATACACCTTGCACACTGATCCCCTGTATCGAACATACTCTCCCGCTGTTGCGGCAGCAGCCATATTTGTGCTCTCGGTTGTTCCCGTTACGCCGCGGTAGACCTGACTGTAAGTGTCGTTTCTGACATCAAAGCCGCGGTCTATGTAAGCGTTTATGTTGTTCATTGCATAGGTTCGGGCGCATGTGCCCTGAGCCTTCAGTGCCTCCTGCGGCCAGTCGCCGTGCATTTCATACGGCAGAACACCCATAACGTAATCCTCAAGGTCAACATAGTTTATAACCGTCAGCGAACTGCCCGTGCGGACATACTGAAAGTCGCCGTGGTATGCATTTCCGGCAAACCATGTTTCGGCTTTTTCTGAGCTTGAGACGGGTCTGACCGCCAGATTCGTGTCCTCGCCGACATCCAACAGAAATTGCAGCTCTGAGGTATCGGTCTCGGCAGCCAGTATGGAATATTTGCTGCCGGTAAAGGGCTTTGCGTCCAAGCTTCGGCTTTTAATAGCCGTCAATGTTTTTGCCTCATCGGCATACGCGCCGACGAGTACCTTGTACTCCCCGTCTATATACCCCGGGAAGCCGCCCCAAAGTGCTGAGGCAAATTCCTTGGCCGAATCAAAGTCCTTAAACTGCTTATTAAGCACCATGTGCCAAGGTCCAACGACCATGCCGTCAGGCAGCGTAAAGCCATTGTCTCCTCGCATTGACAGCGCCGTGACCTCGGTCTTGCCGAGCTCATGAAACTGCCGGGAATAGTCGAAATAGCCGAAAAGATATCCACTGCCGACACTATTGAGAAGCTTTGCTTCATATAAGGCAGAGCTGCCGAAGTTCAGGCCGACCCTTATCGTGTCAACAGTCACGGGCAGGTCAAAATACGCGGGTGCAGGTGCCTCCGCTTCTGCTGCGTTTGCAGTCGGTGCAGCCGCCAATGTCAAGCAAGCCGTTAACGCAAACGCTATTAGTTTTTTGACCGTATTTGACATATTGCCTGTTCCTTATCTATATTCTGCAGATTTTTATTATAATACGGAAACGCAGCAATTTCAACGATTATATATCATACGCCGACATGTAAATGAATATATTAATGGCAGTTATTAATGATCGGAGGCTTACTATGGTCAAAACACCAATATTTAAAGGCTCGTGTACCGCAATAGTCACGCCATTTGACGAGCACGGTATAAACTTCGAGAAAATGAAGGAGCTCATAGATTTTCAGTATGATAACGGTACTGCGGCGATCGTTGTCTGCGGTACTACGGGCGAAAACGCTACCATGACCCGATATGAGCACGAGGCTCTGATAGAATTTGTGTGCCGCTACAACGATGGGCGAATGAAGATAATCGCCGGCGTCGGCAGCAATGATACAAAAAAGGCTCTTAACTTTGCACAATGCGCAATGAGATGCGATGCCGACGGCATTCTGATGGTCACGCCCTACTATAACAAAACAACGCAAAAGGGCCTGGTCGAGCACTTTACATATGTTGCCGACAGAATCGATATCCCTATGATCGTATATAATGTGCCCAGCAGAACAAGTATCGGAATCAAAGCCGACACATACAAAAAGCTGTCCGAGCACCCAAACATCAATGGTATCAAGGAAGCATCAGGCGATTTCAGCCTTTTTGCCATGACAAGAGCAATTTGCGGCGATGATCTATATATCTGGAGCGGCAACGATGACAACACCGTGCCGATGATGGCGATGGGTGCTCTCGGCGTAATATCGGTCGCATCAAACATCGTGCCCGGCGCTGTTGCAAAGCTGTGCGAGCTGTGCCTTGAGGGTAACTTCACCGAGGCACAAATGCTGTATTTCAAGTATGCTGCTCTGTTTTCCGACCTGTTTATAGAGACAAATCCCATTCCCATTAAGACTGCGATGAAGCATATGGGGCTCGATAACGGCAAGCTTCGCCTTCCGCTGACAACTATGTATCAGCCGAACGAGAATCGCCTTTTGAAAACAATGACCGAGTGCGGTATCATATTAAAGTAATAAAAAAGGACACTTAGTGTCCTTTTTTATTATTACTAATTCAAATTATGCAGGATAATGAGCTCTTACGCCGCCTATGAGCTTTGGCCTCGTATATGCTGCATTCACGCTTGCACAGCCTATAGTCTTGACTGTGAGCCGCAGTGGAACGGCGACATCCTTTAAATGCATGCCTATAAGTGTGCAGCCAATATCAAGTCCGGCTTTGGCTTTGACATGCTCAACAACGACAGGATCTTTCATGTTGTCATACACAGCCGTTGCAAACGAGCCGCCGGCTTTC